>Ga0182027_10001214_pt1 | contig 43142 bp, 35 predicted proteins | sample 712E1DmetaG_FD_121300 | JGI IMG/M metagenome (GOLD analysis project Ga0182027, IMG submission 121300) | Permafrost microbial communities from Stordalen Mire, Sweden - 712E1D metaG (Illumina Assembly) | ecosystem: Environmental > Terrestrial > Soil > Wetlands > Permafrost | place: Sweden...
ATTAATTGGAGTGATTTAGCGGTCATGACAAAGGTTGGCATGAATTGGAGCGATTTGGCTGTATTAGGTAAGACAGGGGTTAACTGGAATGATTTTGGAGTGCTAAGTAAGACAGGGATCAACTGGAATGATTTTGGGGTATTAAGCAAGACAGGGATTAACTGGAATGACATCAATGCAGTCAGCCGTACGGGAATCAACTGGAATGATTTTGGGGTATTGAGTAAGACCGGTATTAACTGGAATGATTTTGGGGTATTAAGCAAGACAGGTATTAATTGGAATGATATTAATGTGGTCAGCCGTACAGGTGTTAATTGGAATGATTTTGGCATACTTTCCAAGACCGGTATTAATTGGAATGATTTTGGGGTATTGAGCAAGACAGGGATTAATTGGAATGATATCAATGCAGTCAGCCGTACGGGAATTAACTGGAATGATTTTGGGGTATTGAGTAAGACCGGTATTAACTGGAATGATTTTGGGGTCTTAACTAAGGCCGGGATTAATTGGAATGATATTAATGTGGTTAGCCGTACAGGGATTAATTGGAATGACCTGAATGTGGTGAGTCGCACAGGCATTAATTGGAATGATTTTGGCGTGTTGAGCAAGACAGGGATCAACTGGAATGATATTAATGTGGTTAGTCGCACGGGGATTAACTGGAACGATATTAATGTGGTGAGTCGCACAGGCATTAATTGGAATGATTTTGGCGTGTTGAGCAAGGTAGGGATTAACTGGAATGATTTGGGGGTGTGGAGTAAAACCGGAATTAATTGGGGTGATTTACAAGTACTGACGAAAACGGGCATTAATTGGTTGGATTTGGGCAGTTATATCGACACCTTATCTAAGGCCGGAATTAATTGGAGTGATTTAGCAGTCATGACCAAGGTGGGTATGAATTGGAGCGATTTGGCCGCGTTAAGCAGGACAGGGATTAATTGGAATGATTTTGGAGTGTTGAGCAAGGTGGGCGTGAATTGGAATGATATGAATGTGTTAAGTCGTACCGGGATTAACTGGAATGACATCAATGCGGTCAGCCGTACGGGGGTTAATTGGAACGATTTTGGTATACTCTCCAAGAGCGGTATTAATTGGAATGATTTTGGCCTCCTAACTAAGGCCGGGATTAATTGGAATGATATCAATGTGGTCAGCCGTACAGGGGTCAATTGGAATGATTTTGGAGTCATGGGCAAGTTGGGAATTAATTGGAATAATTTTGGACAATTGACACAATCCGGTGTTAACTGGAATGATGTTGCAGTCATGGGCAAGTCAGGGATTAACTGGGTCGGCTTTAGCATTTTGTCCATGTCTGGGGTCAATTGGCAGGCTATTGCAAGCCTGGCTAGCCAAAATATTAATTGGCTGTCTATGTATCAGATTTCTAATTCAGGGGTCAATTGGGCGAACGTTGCCCTTATGAATAATATTAATTGGACGGATTTTGGGATATTGAGTCAGACGGGGATTAATTGGAATGAAATAAATGTGATCAGCCGCACGGGAATTAATTGGAATGATTTTGGGATATTGGGAAAGACCGGGATTAACTGGAATGATTTTGGGGTATTGAGTAAGACCGGAATTAATTGGAATGACATCAATGTGGTCAGTCGTACAGGTGTCAACTGGAATGATTTTGGAGTGTTGAGCAAGGTGGGTGTCAATTGGAATGACATGAATGTGTTGAGCCGTACTGGGATTAACTGGAATGACATCAATGTGGTCAGCCGCACGGGTGTCAATTGGAATGATTTTGGGGTACTGAGCAAGACGGGAGTGAATTGGAATGATTTTGGGGTATTGAGTAAGACCGGAATTAATTGGAATGACATCAATGCGGTCAGCCGTACCGGGATTAATTGGAATGACCTGAATGTGATGAGTCGCACAGGTGTCAACTGGAATGATTTTGGGGTGTTAACTAAGGCCGGGATTAATTGGAATGACATTAATGTGATCAGCCGCACGGGGATTAATTGGAATGACATTAATGTGGTCAGCCGCACGGGCATTAACTGGAATGATTTCGGGGTGTTGAGCAAGACCGGGATTAATTGGAATGATTTGGGAGTGTGGAGTAAAACCGGAATTAATTGGAGTGACTTACAAGTACTAACGAGCACAGGCATTAATTGGTTGGATTTAGGCAGTTATATCAACACATTATCTAAGGCAGGGATTAATTGGAGTGATTTAGCGGTTATGACCAAGATTGGTATGAATTGGAGCGATTTGGCCGTGTTAGGCAAGACCGGGGTTAACTGGAATGATTTTGGGGTATTAAGTAAGACAGGAATTAACTGGAATGATTTTGGGGTCTTAAGCAAGACCGGGATTAACTGGAATGACATTAATGTGGTTAGCCGTACGGGAATTAACTGGAATGATTTTGGCGTGTTGAGTAAGGCGAGAATCAATTGGGATGATATGGGAGTATTGAGCAAAGCAGGAGTGAATTGGTATGACTTAAATGTGTTAACTCAAACAGGAATTAATTGGAGTGATTTTGGGGTGTTGGGAAAGACAGGAATTAATTGGAATGATTTTAGCGTATTGGGAAAGACCGGAATTAATTGGAATGACATCAATGTGTTGAGCCGTACGGGAGTCAATTGGAATGATTTTGGGGTATTAAGCAAAACGGGGATTAATTGGAATGACATCAATGTGTTAAGCCGTACGGGGATTAATTGGAATGATTTTGGGGTATTGAGCAAAACAGGCATTAATTGGAATGACCTGAATGTATTAAGCCGTACGGGGATTAACTGGAATGATTTTGGGGTGTTGAGCAAGACGGGGGTTAATTGGAATGACATTAATGTGGTCAGCCGTACGGGAATCAATTGGAATGATTTCGGCGTATTGAGTAAGGCGAGAATCAATTGGGATGATATAGGAGTGTTGAGCGAAGCAGGAGTGAACTGGTACGATGTGAATATTTTAACTCATACCGGAGTCAATTGGAGCGATTTTGGCATATTGAGCAAGATGGGGATTAATTGGAATGATATGGATGTGTTGAGCCGTACAGGGATTAATTGGAATGATTTGGGAGTTTTGAGTAAGACGGGACTGAATTGGTACGATATGAATATTTTAACTCGTACGGGGATCAATTGGAATGATTTTGGCCTGTTGGGTAAGGCAGGAATCAATTGGACTGATTTTGGTCTGTTGAGCAAGACAGGGATTAATTGGAACGATTTTGGAGTATTGGCTAAAACGGGGATTAACTGGAATAGTTTTGGTGTATTGACGAAGACTGGTATTAACTGGAATGATTTGGGAGTATTGAGTAGTGCGGGAATTAATTGGGATAGCTTTTCAATAATGAGCACCACAGGTATTAACTGGTCCGGTATTAGCAATATGTCTTCTGGTGCCAATTGGCAGGCTCTTCAACTGTTGGCGAGTTCCAATATCAATTGGGCCGCTTTTTATCAAATTTCTAATTCTGGTGTTAACTGGAGCGATTTAGCCCTTTTCTCCAACGCCGGTATCAATTGGAATGATTTTGTGGCGCTAACTAAGACGGGGATTAATTGGAATGATATCAATGTGGTGAGCCGCACGGGAATTAATTGGAATGATTTTGGGGTATTGAGCAAGACAGGGATTAATTGGAGTGACATGGGTGTGTTAAGTAGCGCAGGTGTCAATTGGGATGATTTTGGGGTATTAAGTAAGACGGGGATTAACTGGAATGATTTTGGGATATTAAGCAAGGCAGGCATTAATTGGTATGATCTTGGAGTATTGTCAAAGACAGGCATTAACTGGAATGATATGAATGTCATAAGCCGCACCGGTATTAATTGGGACGACATAAACGTGTTGAGCAAGACCGGTATTAATTGGGAGGATTGGGGGATTTTAAGCCGTACAGGACTCAATTGGAGTGATTTAGGTGTGCTTTCTAAAACAGGTGTTAACTGGTCCAATTTAGACGTCTTAAGCCGGGCGGGTGTTAATTGGAATGATTTTGGCATACTTTCCAAGAGCGGTATTAATTGGAATGATTTAGGGGTGTTAAGCGATGCAGGTATTAATTGGCACGACTTGAATATATTAAGCCGTTCAACTATTAATTGGTCGAATTTTGGGGTTCTCTCCAGGGCTAATATTAATTGGGATGCGTTTACAGCTATGTCTGATGCCGGCATTAATTGGAATGATTTAGGAGTTATGTCAAAAACCAATATCAATTGGAGCGGCATCGGAGCTTTATCTAATGCTCAAGCTAATTGGCAAGCCCTGGCGGTGTTAGCGGCCACCAATATTAACTGGGAGTCCTTGAACCAGCTGACAACTTCCGGGATTAATTGGGAGGGAATGGCGGCTTTGGCCAATACTAATGTCAATTGGAGTGATTTCGCTGTACTTAGTCGTGAAGGTGTCAACTGGGAGGATATTAGAAAAATATCGACCAGCGGCGTCAATTGGCGTGACCTGAATATCCTGACTCGTGCCGGAGTTAATTGGAATAATATAAGTTCTTTGTCGACGAGTAATGTCAACTGGCAAGGTCTGGATGCCCTTTCTAATACCAGTGTCAATTGGACGGCGGTCGGTATGCTGGCCAACAGCGGTATTAATTTTGAAAATTTCAATCAACTGTCCAATTCCGGTATTAACTGGAATGATATTGCCGTACAAACCAGAAGCAGTATCAATTGGGTTGATATGGCCTCCGAGAGCACCAGCGGTATCAATTGGCAAGGATTTAGTACTGCGGCTGTTCTTGCTTCCGGAGTTAATTGGAGCGGTATGAGTACGTTGATGACTAATGTACAAACCGTCTTTAACCGGGTTGGCAGCAGCACGGATACCGGCACCAATACCTTATTTGGTCAGCTGTATAATATTTCTCAAGAAGTCCAAGCTATTTCTCCAAGTGCCTCTGTGGCCACAATTTTACAAGATGTCCAAAGTATTCTCGGCACTTTAGGAACAACCAGTGATACGGCGACTAATGTTACGGTTATGGGAAACATTAAATCGATGCTAGGTTTAATCGGGACCCCTGCAAGCACTACAACAGCTACGCTTTTCGGAAGTATCAATGGACCTAATAGTCTCGTTAGCCAGGCGGCTAACAATGCTGCCGCTGCCATGTCCCTTGCCCAGCAGATTCTTAATGATTTGGGGGTTAATGGCGCCACACCCAACGTTTATCAGAAGTTGAAAAATCTTGAAGACGATGTGGCGAATATTCAGCAGTCGGCCACCCAGTTGATTCAAGGCACTGCCAATGCTCCCGGATTGACTCAACAAACCATTAACAATCTTAATAAATTCTTGGCCGATGAGGCTAAAAAAGCAGGTTTGCAGCAGCCTATGACGACCAACGATCTATCGGCTAAAGAAAGCAAAGATATAGAAAAAGTTAACGAAAAATTAGAAGAGATTAACGCCAAGATCGCGGCCTTGCGTGAGGCTATGAATGTGCAGGATGTGGTGGTCAAGAGCTGGTATGAAAGCGAATGATGAAAAAAAGTAGTTCCCCCTATATCTTTAAGATTTTAACAGCCGGCATCATTTTTTCTTGTGTAGGGATGCCTTGGGCGCATGGGGACATTTATATCAATGTGATGGCGGTCAATGGTGCGGATACCTCTAAAAATTCCACGGTTAAATTTGATCTTCCGGGGGAACTCGCCGCGAATGATATCCTGGATACTAACGGCCTGCAATTGGATTATAGCGTCGATGATGGGGCTTATTATGTGTATGGGGACGTGACCTTAAAGCCCAAAGAATCCAAAACATTCCGTGTCCGTATTAAAGATAAATGGCAAGTCACCCCGGACCAGGTGGCGGATATTAAGAAGCAAGTTGAAAAAGGGTTCGAGAGCCTGGGGCAAGTCCATGATGCCCAAAAAGCGGACATCCTCAAAACCCGCTTGATGACAAAATTAGACTATATTGTTAATTTGCAAAATACCAATGCGGACAGTGTTGAAAAACGTATTGATGCTTATCGGATTTACACGAAAGAGATCAAAAGAATTCAAAATGACGCTCTGAGCGTGGATTACTGGCGGTCTGATCCCGGGGTTGAAGAAAAACTTAAAGTTATTCACTTGACCATTGAAGTAGAAAATCCAACCAAGACGCTCAAGCATTTTAAACATAAAGAGTATCTGCCGCAGGAAGTCAAGCCCGAGAATGTGGTTGAGGATGAAGGTTTTGAAGTGCGTTTTGATGTGTCGAAACAATTACCTTTTTTATTTAAGGAAGAAGATTTAAACCCCGGCCAAAAGAAGAGATATTCCGTCGGTATTTTGGATATCTGGTCTATTCATCAAAGGAGCATTGATTATTTACGTTCTCGTGCCGCTGCAGCTTATGAATTTCTTAAAAATTCACAATTTGAGGAGAGCGCCAAGGTTTTAATGAATCGCATCTCCGGCTATTTGCAGGACATAGAAATTTCTCAAAGCCGGCAGCAGCCTATCCTTGAACATATCAGCGCTTACCGCGTCAATCAAAAGACTTATGATTATGCCCAAAAGGATGTAGAGACGCTGGAGAAATTACTGGCTGTTTTTCGGGAAAATCTTGAAAAAAGCAAGGTCGAAAACGTGTTGCAGAAGATACAATCGCTCAAAAGCCTTGCGGATGTTTCCAAAGTCATGTCCAACAAGAAATTTGAATCCAGCACAGCTTGGGGTTTTATCGGATGGGTCTTGCTTTTCGTGGGTCTTTTGACGCTGACCAATTTTATGATTTGGATATTTCGTTCCAAAGATAAAAAAATAAAAGACGAACCACCGTCGCAGAAAGTGTCGAAACCTTAAAATTGTCAATGAGGATGCTATGAGCAGTCTACCATTGCAGTATACGGAAGTGGGGTATGTCAGGGCCATACGCGGATGTATCGTTTTTGTCCGAGGCTTTCGTCATTGCATCAATGGCCAATTAATCAAATTCGGTTATGGCACAACCGGTATGGTCATCGGTTTTAATGAAGAGGAAGCCCAGGTGTTAATTATTAAGGAAACGGACAAGGTTAAAACAGGGGACACGGCGGTGGCCTCTGTTCAATCTTTTGAAGCTCCCGTCGGAGAAAAGTTTATAGGCCGTATTTTAAGCCCTTTGGCTGAGCCTTTAGACGGCCTGGGTCCTGTTGAGTTTGAAAAAAAACTTTCGATTTTTCCGGAGTCTCCGCCTGTCCTGATGCGTCAGCCGTTGAAAAAAAATCTGGAAACCGGTATTAAGGTTTTGGACGCCATGATTCCTATAGGGATGGGGCAGCGGGAGTTGATCCTGGGGGATAAAAGCACGGGGAAAACTACCTTTGTGACTGATACCATTCTTAATCAAAAAAATACCGGGGTCATTTGTATTTATTGCGCTATAGGCAAGCCCCGCTCGGCATTGGCTAAAATAGTGCAGTTATTTAAAGACCATGAATGTTTTAAGTATAGTCTTATCATTTCCGCCGGGGCATCAGCCCCTCCGGGGCAACAATATCTCGCCCCGTATGTCGCTTGTTCCGTAGCTGAGTTTTTTCTTCATCGCGGCCAGAATGTTTTTATAGGGTTTGATGATTTTACCAAACATGCCTGGTGTTACCGTGAAATCTCTTTGCTTTTAGGAAGGCCGCCGGGGAGGGACTCTTATCCCGGAGATATTTTTTATCTGCATTCCAAGATGATTGAGCGTTCCTGTTATCTGGATGAAAAACGCGGAGGAGGGTCCATCACCTTTTTCCCCATTGTCGAGATTTGGGAAGGGGATTTGACCGCTTTCGTGCCGTCTAATTTAATTTCCATGACGGATGGTCAGATCTATTTAAGTTCGACTTTGTTTGGGGAGGGGCAAAAACCCGCTTTGGATTTGGGGTTATCGGTGTCCCGTGTCGGCTCAAAGGTCCAATGGCCCGCGATCAAAAGCCTCTCTGGGCCGCTGCGTCTGGAATATTTACAATATCGCGAATTGCTGCGCATTTCCAAGTTAAAAGCAGGGTATTCGGATGAGATGACAGAGAAGCTTAAACTCGGTGCCATTCTTACGGAAATTTTGCGTCAGGATAAAGATAAACCCGTTTCTCAGGAAATTCAGGTCATTATTTTTTACGCTTTTAATAAAAAAATGTTGAATGAATTGACCCTTCCTGAAATCCGTGTCTTTCAGGATGGTCTTTTAGACTTTACGCTGAAAAAGAATCCGGGACTTTTACAATTGATCCGTGAAAAACGCAAACTGGACCCGGAGATTGAAAAAGCTATAACACAACTCGTCGGGGATTTTGTCGGGGGGATGATTAACCAACGTCCTAAAGACACGTCGGTAGACCTTGATGATTATGAGCATACGGCTCTTCCGGCAGATTTTATGGCGGCGCCTAAAAAATGAAAAATTATTTTCGCTGTGTTATTTTAAGTCCTAAGAGCCTGATTTTTGAAAACGAGGTCAACAGTTTGTTTATCATCGGGGATCGCAGTGAGTATGAAATTTTGCCGTACCATTATCCTTTGATCGGTTTGGTACGCAAGGGCGATGTTATTATTGATTGGAAGTTTCGTATCCCCGTGCGTTCCGGGATTTTACGTTTTTTTGCTAATGAATGTACTATTTTAGTGGAAGAAACCGATAAGACATCATTGAAGGTCCCAAAATCACAATAAGGAGTCATTCATGTTAGCTGAAACATTTCTTATCATGACAATTATGTTTAAAAGGCCCTATTTCTTCGACGGCGTATAGAAGGAGAGTCATCCATGTTAGCAGAAACGTTTCTTATTATGACAATTATGTTCATTGCGGTGATGGGCCCATCTATTGTTATTGCGGTTTTAGGTTATGCGGTCATCAAGGCCCTGGGGCGTAACCCTTCAGCCGCATTCAAAATTTTTGCGGGTATGGCGGTCATGTTGGTGTTCGTGGAAGCTATTGCCATTGTGGCGATTCTTGTTATCTTTCAGTTATTTTCAACCAAGGGGCATTGATGGGTTTTAAGCATTGGTTCCAGGGCATAGAAATGATCGGGCTGTTCGCAATTGCTGTGGCTTTACCCTGTTTTTTGATAGGTCTATGGGGGTCCAGGATGATTAATGATTTGGGGAATTTCCCTACCCACAGCACGCATATTCAAATATCGGCCGGATGGAAAATACTTTTAGTGGAAGTGGTTTCTTTTCTTTTATTAATAGGATTGTTTATATTTTTATATAACCTCCAAAACGATTGACATAAGGAGTCTTCTATGGGGTGGAACTTGATTATTCAATTTTTGATTTTAACGGTGGTCATCTCCGGTGTTATTATTTTTGCCCTTTACATGGTCTTGATCAGGACCGTCGATGGGGCCAAACAGCGTTTGGACCGTGATGCCGAAGCCGCCCGTCGCAGGGAGGCAGAATTAAATCAGAAAATCAAGGAAGCGGATATTGAATTAAAAAGACGCAGGAAAGAATTAGACGTGATAGAAAAGAAAATGCGTCATGAGATGGAAGAGGAGGCCGGTAAACAAAAAGAAGAACTGATCAATAAAGCGCGCCTGGAGGCGGAAGATATCATCGTCAAGGCCCAAAACGCGTCTGAAGGCATCCGGCGCGAAATTGAAAAAAAGATGGAAATTAAAATCATTGATTATGCCGCGGGCATCATCACGGATGTCTTAGGCATTCAAATCAAAGGGCATCTGGATCAATATTTGGTCGCTGAATTTATAGACAAATTAAGAAAAGTGGATATGAGCCGTATGGGTGCGGATATAAAAGCCGCGGATGTGATTTCCGCTGTTGTCATGCCCGAGGCGTTATTGACCCAAATCACCCAAGTTCTCAAAGATAAACTCTCCCGGGACATTAAATTAAATGCCAAAGTCGACTCCAAGATCCTCGGGGGCGTCGTCCTTATGTTTGGGAGTTTGCAATTAGACGGCAGTTTACAAAACGCCCTTAAAGAAGCGACCAATGTTTTAAAACAACAGGTAGAGAAGCAGTATTCTGATTAATAATGGGAAGAGCGAGCCGAGTTAAAGCTGAACTTTTAGAAGTCCGTGACTTGCTGGATATGATCCATGTCCTTAAAGACGTCGCGGACATTAAATACCATGCTCTGGCGGCTCAAAAAATTAAATTTAACAGGTTTAATGAATCTTTTACGGAATTTTTTAGTTTGGTCGGATTTTCTCAAGTGCGGCACCCGTTGTTGAATAACAGCAATCCTCATACCATCATTTTGGTGATTTCCATTGAGCAGGGTTTTGTGGGGGACCTTAATAACCGTGTCGTCCAACGCGCCATGGAAGAAAAGGAAAAGGATCCCCAGGCCCAGTTTGTCGTGATCGGTAAAAAGGGGATTTGGAAATTCGAAAGCATGGGACAGAAAATGTTGAAAACCTATGAAGATATCGAGGAACGCGGTTCTTATGAAGTGGCTATCCAGATCAAGGATTGTTTAGTGAAAGAAGTCATGGAGGGAAGATACGGGCGTGTCATTGTCGTTTATCCCTGGCCCAAAGATTATATGACCACCAAGCCCCGCGCGGTCAAGCTTTTGCCCTGTGAGGCTCTTTTGCCCAGACAAGCCCCGGTCGCGGAGAAATTTCGGCAGATACTTGAAGAGTCAGATCCCTTAGACATGACAGGTTATTTGGCGGATTTATGGCTTTCATCCAAGATTTATGAAATTTTCTTTGATACCAATTTGGCTGCGGCCGCGGCCCAGACCCAGCAGTTAGAGAGCAGCTTGGAGAAAATGCGTAAAGAGCTCGCTGTGGTCAAATTAAAGTATCGCAAAGCCAAGCGCGCAGATATTGACAAAAGTTTACGCGAAGTTTTCTCCGCCCGGATGATGGTCGCTAAATAAGGGGAGTTGCCAAATGGAAAAATCGGATAAATCGAACCTCGAGCCCCAGTTTGCCCCGGGGGTAGTGCCCAATACCGGGCGTGTGGCGGCGGTCCAGGGGCCTGTGGTGGATGTGCGTTTTCCCGAAGATGAGGAAGCGCCGACGCTTTTTGATTGTATTATCACGGCTACGTTCGACGGTAAAAAAGTGATTTTGCAAACAGCCGAACATTTAGGCCCTGGTTTGGTGCGTTGCGTTTCTCTTTCGGACACGTTGAATTTACAATTAGGCTCGCCATGTACGAATACCAAGCGTCCGACCGTCATTCCTATGGGGGATGGGTGTTTTGGGCGGGTCATGGATGCGTCCGGCCGTCCGTTAGATGAAGGAGGCCCGTACAACTGCCCTGAAATGGTCCCGATCCGTAAACCTGTTGCCCAAATCAATTTTGACCTGAAGAAAAAAACTCGAGAAATCCCTGAGCTTATGGAAACAGGCATCAAATATATCGATCTTCTTTATCCTATGATCAAAGGCAGCAAGACCGGAGTTTTAGGTGGGGCAGGTTGCGGTAAAACCGTTATTATTATGGAGCTCATTAATAATATCGTCAAAGCCCATGGCGGCGCCTGCGTCTTTACTGGTATCGGCGAGCGTATTCGTGAAGGCAATGAATTGTATTATGAATTGCAGGAGAATAATTTATTGCCCAAAGTCATGCTGGCTTTCGGCCAAATGGACCAGCCACCGGGTGCCCGCGCGGAAGTTATTAACGCCGGGCTTACCATGGGAGAATATCTGGTGGCCAAGAATAAAGACGTGCTGTTATTTATGGATAACTTGTACCGTTTTGTCCAAGCAGGCCAGGAAGTGTCTACATTGTTGGGTCGTGTGCCGGCGGAAACCGGGTATCAGCCGACGATGGCCTCCGAAGTCAATACGGTCCAGGAACGTATCCGTTCGGTTGAAGGCAGGGGCTCTATTACAGCGATGCAGGCGGTGTATGTGCCTGCCGATGATATGACGGACCCTGCGGTCGTGGCTATTTTCTCTACGCTCGATGGGGTCATCGTCCTTTCCCGTGATTTAGTCCAGCGGGGTATGTATCCGGCCATTGACCCTCTGCAGAGTTCATGCACTAACCTGGATACGAATGTGGTCGGCCGCCACCACTATGAAGTCGCCCATCAGGTCATTCAGTATTTTAACAAACATAATGCGCTTAAACGGATTGTGGCGGTCATTGGTTTGGAAGAGTTAAGTAAGGATGACCAGAGAATGTATAAACGCGCGGAAAAATTATATAATTTTATGACCCAGCCTTTCAAGGTCTCCGAAGTCTTTACTGGTAAAAAAGGTGAATACGTTTCCCTGGAAGATAATATTGCCGGTTGTGAGAGGATTTTGAGCGGGGATTATGACCATATAGAAGCGCAGGATTTTTACATGATCGGCAGGGCCCCCAGGATTTAACCCCATGTGGACATATGTACAAACCCGTAGCCAATAAGATTCTCGTCGATGTTTTGGTCAAAACCGGCCTGTTGGATGCCCTCGATGCTGAGAGTTTTGTCCAATTGTCCAAGCAGGAACATAAAAATCTCAACAGTTATCTTATTCGTCATGGGATCCTGACCGACCGTGAAATCATCGATGCGCTTGCCCGTGAGCTCAATTTGACCGTTGTAGATTTAACAGAAAAAGAAATCCCTCAGAGCGTTATTGATCGCGTACCTGTCAAATTTGCTTCGTTTTATAAATTTATGCCTGTGGACATTGAGGGCAATGTGCTGACACTGGCCATTGCCTCCCCGTTGGACGTACGGATGGCCGATGACATCAGGGTGCATTTAGGCCTTGAGCCCAAAGAAGTGTTGGCGCGTCAAAGCGACATCAATGAGGCCCTTAAGAAATATTATGGTTTAGCTTCGGATACGATTGATCGCATTCTTACCAAGGACCCGCAGAAAAGAAAGTCCGATGGTCATCAGGAAGCCTGGGTTGAAGACATTGAGAAAAAAAGCGAAGACCCTTCGGTGGCCAAGTTGGTCAACCAAATCATCCTGGAGGCGTATCAAAAAAGGGCGACGGACATTCATATTGAACCTTATCGTGATAAAATGCGCCTGCGTTATCGCATCGACGGGGTTTTGATGGATGCCAATTTACCGCCGGAGGCCAGGCATGTCCTTCTGCCTATGGTTTCGCGTATTAAAGTCATGTCTAATTTGAGTATCACGGAAAGAAGATTGCCTCAGGACGGCTCTGCGGTGGTGCGTACCAAAGATCAGGATTTGGATTTGCGTGTCGCCACGATGCCTGCCCTGCGGGGGGAAAGCATGGTTATCCGTATTTTACCCACTAAAGCCATGCGTACGCGTCTGGAAGATTTGGGGCTAAATAGAGAGAATGCCCAGAAATTCAGGGAATTGATCGGGCGTTCCCACGGGATTATCTTTGTCACGGGGCCTACCGGCAGCGGTAAAACGACGACGCTTTATGCCTGTTTGCATGAATTAAACCATGATGATCAAAAAATTATTACCATTGAAGACCCCATTGAATACGAGATGGAAGGGATCACCCAGATCCAGATTAACCCTAAATTGAATTTTTCTTTTGCGGAAGGCTTAAGAAGTATTTTACGTCATGACCCTGATATTATCATGGTAGGCGAAGTACGTGATTTGGATACGGCCGAAATAGCCATACGTACGGCGTTGACCGGACACTTGGTGTTTTCGACTTTGCATACCAATGACGCGGCCAGCGGCATTTCCCGTTTAATTGATATGGGCGTTGAGCCGTATCTCGTGGCTTCTTCTGTCGAAGCTTTTGTGGCCCAACGTTTGGTGCGTTTGATTTGTCCGCACTGTAAAGAAGAAGATGTGCGCGTTCCTGATACGGTACGCCAGGAGATGTCCAGATCCTTAAGGATTTTGCCGCAGACGGTCAAGGTTTACCAGGGCCGCGGCTGTGAGGCGTGCAATAAGACAGGTTATTATGGGCGTAGTGCGATTTATGAAATTTTAGAAATGAATGAATCTATCCGTGCCATGTTGACAGACAAACCTAGTACGGAACATGTCAAGCAATTGGCCATGAAAAATGGCATGGCCACACTGAGGCAAAATGCCTGGCAATGTGTGGCCGCCGGTCTTACGACGGTGGCGGAAGCTTTATACGTAACCTCTAAAGATCATTGGCCAACCTAGGGTATTCGTCAGCTATGCCTTCCTATATTTATAAAGCCAAAAAAGACGCGTCTAATACTATCAACGGGCAGATTAATGCCCCCAACCAAGAAGATGCTTTGGAGGCGATCCATCAGCTTGGCCTTATCCCGGTTTCTATCCAAGAAAGCAACGCAGAAGGTGTTTTATTTAGCGATATTCATGAAGTAAAGATCAAGCCCAAGGAATTATATCTCTTTAGCAAACAGCTGGCCAACCTTCTTAAATCCAGCGTATCTTTGTTGAAAGCGCTCGAAGTTCTCAGCGGGGAAACTAAGAATATTTATCTGAGTCGCGTGATAGGCGAAATATCGATTGGGGTCAAAAGTGGGCGTTCATTTTCAGCCTGCCTATGTGATTATCCGGCTGTTTTTTCGCCTTTGTTCGTGGCCATGGTGCGCGCAGGAGAGGAGATGGGGAATTTACGCCAGATGCTGGGCAATGTCGCTGATTTTCTAAAAGCCCAGGAAGAATTTGCCTCGAAAGTGCGTAGTGCTATGGTGTATCCGATCTTTATGTTAACGATCGGTGTCTTGACTGTTATTTTTATTTTGACCTTTGTTATGCCTAAAATGACCATTATTTTTATGGATGCGGGGCAGAATTTACCGCTGCCCACCAAGGTGGTCATGAGTATAAGCCATTTCTTAAAGGCGTTCGGGATACAGGCGGGCGTCTTAGGCACCATAGGTTTTTTAATGTTCAATCGCTGGCGGCAGACAGCAGGAGGATCGTTTTTGGTCGGTCAATTTTTACTCAATTTGCCCGGCGTGCGTCTCTGGATTCTGAAAGTAGATTTAGCGCGTTTTACGCGGACGATGTATTTATTGTTAGACAGCGGTCTTTCGATTATCCGCTCTATTGAAATGGCCATCCCGACGGTGCATAATCCCCAATTGAAAATAGATTTGACCTCTTGTGTGCAGAATGTGACCGCGGGAGAGAATTTAGGCCAGAGTTTGGCCCGTTCCCCATTAATTCCGCCGATGATGACACAGTTAATCACCGTGGGGGAAGAGTCTGGATCTCTGCAGGAATCCCTGAAAGATATCGCAGAAAGTTATGAGGCGGACATTAATGAGACAACTAAATTAATGACGACTGTTTTGGAGCCATTGATGATTTTAGCGGTGGGGGCCGTGGTAGGGTTGATTGTTTTTGCCATGCTGCTGCCGATTTTCTCGATGGATCTGTTGGCGCATTAAAATGAAATATTTTTTTATTAGAAGAATAGTTTTTCTGATGGCGATTGTATGGATGAGTGTGGCACCTTACGCTTGGGGCAGTATTGATGCTAACTTCGAACCCCCGGGCTGGTTGAAATTTGAAGGGGACCATTTTGTGGTTCTTTGCCCTCCCACAAGCGATGAAGACAATGCCCGTACTATCTTGGATCACGCGGAAAATTATTATAATAACATTGCCGATGACATAGGCTACTCGCGCTACCAGAATTTCTGGACATGGGGGAACCGTGTTAAAATTATTCTTTTTGGTGACGAAGGCAGTTACACCCGCCAGACCGGTCAGCCCCCCTGGTCCCAGGGTTTTGCGTCGATATATTCAGAATTATTCAAATCGCGTATTATTGTCAGTTATAAGGACCAGCCCAACTTCGTGGAGGTCATTTTACCTCATGAAATAACGCATTTGATTTTGCATGATTTTATCGGGTTTGACCGGCCTATCCCCAGGTTTCTTGATGAGGGCCTCGCCCAACTGGAACAAAAAGACGACAGTTTAGCTCACATGGATGTCATGGCAAGGCTGATCATAGGAGGGAGGATCATCCCTTTGCAAGATTTACTGACCTATGATTTGACGGCTCATAGAAATGATGCGGGGTCTGTTTCCATATTTTATGTAGAAAGTCTTTACATTGTCGATTTTTTGATTAAAACTTATGGTAAGGATGCTTTTAAGGACATGTGCTGTCGTTTAAGGGACGGCGATGATTTTGAGACGGCCTTAAAAGGTTCTTATTACCCGACGATCGATTCTATGCAAACATTGCAGGACAAATGGGCGGATTATGCCAAGCAGTATTTATAAGATCGGATCAAAGTAAGCCGAAAGGACAATGATATGAGGACCAGAACAATGCTATACAAGAATGGTTTTACTTTAGTTGAAATTATGCTGGTGGTGATTATTATCGGCGCTTTGGCCGCGATGATCATCCCGCGTCTTTCCGGGCGCGGGGAAGAGGCTAAAATCAGGGTAGCTCGTGCGGATATTGAGGCTAATTTGGCGACGGCTTTAAAACTTTATGAACTGGACAACGGATCGTATCCGACCACTTCCCAGGGGCTGGCGGCTTTACGCATTAAACCTACAACCAATCCTTTGCCTGCCAATTGGAACGGCCCTTATATTGAAAAGGACCCCCTTGATCCGTGGGGGCGTCCTTATATTTATGTGTCCCCCGGTGAACACCGCTCCGACTATGATTTGTCCTCGAAAGGAAAAGATGAGGCTTCACAAAAGGACGCAATCAATAACTGGCAATAATTCCCAAGGCTTCATCCCGCCGTATGGCCAGGAGGGGCGGGATGGCGCCCGTATGTCAACAAAGGGCTTCACTTTTCTGGAAGTTATGGTCAGTCTGGTGGTCTTGTGCTGTGGCATTGTCTTGATTTATAGGTCCTTTTTTTTATGCGCTGATTATTTAAACAATTTGACCTGCCGTTTGTACGCCTCATCCCTCATTGACGAGAAGATCGGGGACATTTCCAAATCTTTCGCCGAGTGGCCGGCCAAAGATCTCAACTTCGGCAATACTTTTGTCATTCTTGATATCAACCATAAACCCGTGCGTTTTACCTATGATATGGCCTTGCAACCTTTAGCGGATGTTAAAAGCGTCTGGCAGCTGGATGTCAGGCTCTCTTGGGCGGATGGGCGAAGATGGATGTCTGCCCGCCGCAGCGCGTATATGTTAAGATGAAAAACCGAGCCTTTACATTAACGGAAATTCTTTTGGTGTCTGTTTTGTTTGCCCTCATCAGCCTCTCTGTGTTTAATTCTTTTTCGAACGGTTTTAAATTGTGGGCCCGCGGTCAGCATCTGATCGTCGAAGGGGATATTGCTATTGTGTTGGATATAATGGATGAGGATTTGCGGGGCGTTGTGACGATGGGCGGAATTCCTTTTATAGGATCTAGCGCACAATTGTCTTTTCCCGCTATCATTTGGGCACCTACCGATCAAAACGGATCAAGGGCCAAGGAAGGGGAGGGTCGTCAAATCGGGGCTATTCAATACTTTTTTGATCCCGCAGAAAAAAAGATTTTCCGCCGCCACGCCACTTACGGTCAAGCACTCAAATCACAGTGGTCTTCCCCCGTCCAGGTGGCTTCTTTGATAGAGGACATGACAATGCGCTATTATTTTACGGCTGATCGCGGACTTCTCGTCAAGAGCCAAACAGATTTGGGGACTCCCATGGGTATTATGGTGGATGTGCAATTTGAAAGAGAGGGGCAAACGCGTCATAGGCGTCGTTTTATCACAATTCCCGTCGGTGGGAGTATATGAGAGCCTACACATCTCACAAAGGCATGGTCCTGATTTTTTCTTTGTGGGTCTTGGGAATTTTGACCATTTTAGCCGTGAGTGTGGCCGCGGGCATACGCCAGAAAATTTTTTTGGTGGAGCGTCTGGATGAACGCAGCCGTATGAATTATTTACTGCAGGCGGCTGTGAAAAAAACAGCGGGGTATATCCATCAACAAATGGAGGAATCCTCTTTTACTTATACGGCGGCTGTCAAAATAAATTTGCACAATAATACCCATGAATTGTCCCAAATCATCTTAGGGCATGATGTGGCGGCTGTTGTGTTGCCTTCTTTAGGCAATGATAGTTCCGGGCGCTGGGGTGTTGTGGATGAAGAAAGTAAAATCAATCTTAATAAGACGGACCAAATTGTTCTGACGAATTTATTGATGCGCGTGCTGGAGCTTAAAGATGACCAGGCGGGGCACTTGGCCGCGGCGCTTTTGGATTGGCGTCAATACGGCCAGAGTGAGTTGACCGGTTTTTTTAGTGAGGACTACTATGCCAATTTACACAATCCGTATCCTAAAAAAAACGCCGATTATGAAACTTTGGATGAAATGCTTTTGGTCAAGGGCATGACACAACAGCGCTTCGATAAACTTATTCATTATGTCACGGTTTACGGAGAGGGAGCCGTTAATATTAATACGGCCTCCAAGGATGTCCTGATGGCTTTGGGCCTTCAGGAGGGCCTGGTAGATAAAATTTTGAGCGTGCGCCGCGGCCGTGACGGTCTTGAGGCCACCGTTGATGATTACGTATTTTTAAAAACATTTGAGATTGCCGCCGATGTCAATGCGGTCATTCCGCTACAACCTTTCGAGATGCGCGCCATTGACGCATTGAATATGAGGGGGCTTTTAGGCACCAATTCTTACCATTTTACTATTGAGGTGCAAGGCAAGCTGGCGGGGCGTTTACACGCCAGACGTGTGCGCGCGGTATATATCTCCCGTGAGGATAAAATTATATATTGGCAAGAGAGGTAAAATAATTCTTTTTCTGATGGTGAAGCCTCTCAAAAGTGGTTATAATAAATTAACTTCACGGAGTCACTATGTTCGGTGCTGATAAAAGATATTTAAGTATATCCATTAATGAAGGTGTCATTAAAGTTGTTCAAGCGACTTCTGCCGGGGTCTTAGAGAGAGTTGCCAGAGCTTCGTTTGATCCAACGGCCGGTGCTAGCCAAGCCGTTTTGACGCTCAAGTCTTTGTTGGCCCCGTTTGACCGCAAGGCCTCTGTCATTTGCACAATTCCGGCCAATGCAGCCACGGCCAAAAATATAGAAGTCCCGTCGATAGACCCTGAAGAGATCAAATCCATCATTAATTTGCAGGCTTCTCACCATACCCCTTATTCGAAGGAAGAGGTGTTGATCAGCTTCATGAGTTTGGGAGTGAATGCTGTTAATAATACGCGACTTCTTTTGGTGATTGTTCACCGCGATATGGTTAAGGAGAGAATTTCAGTTTTGGAGAAAGCGGGGCTCGCTGTAGACAAAATTATTTTTGTGCCGGAAGCCCAGGCGCGTTTTTATAGTAAAGCACTCAATTTGAAAAAAGAGTCGCCTGTTTGCGGGATCGTTGATTTTTCTTTAAACACCACCAGTTATATTATTGTCAGTCGTGGTTCTTTGGTTTTCGTGAGATCTATTCCTGTCGGTATTAAGAATTTTATAGAATCTTCAGAAGGCCTCGGTAAATTACAGGGAGAGTTGAAGAAATCCATTGACTCTTTTGCGCAGGAAGAGGGCAATGACATTCCGCATTCTTATGTGGTAACGACAGACGTTGAGGCGGTGCGCAGTATTTTACCGGCTTTAAAAGAAAATTTAGGTTCCGAGTTTCTTCCCAACGCGTTTATCAATTTTGTCAAAGGCCCCAAGGCCCTGCGTAAAAAATTACAGAGTGATTTCGGCGATGATTCTTTTCTGGATGTGATGGCATGCGCGTTGACAGGAAACAAATGCGAAGTGAATTTGATGCCGGAAGAGATGATGTTAAAAAAGACGGTGGAGCGCCAGAGTCGGGAGGCGACCAAGGCCGGAGTGGCCGCGGTTTTCATCATGGTGTTGATCGGGGCCATGATGATGGCCAATATTTATTTTAAGGACGCGTTTTTAAACAAGAATTTGCGTGAGAAATTTTACTCTCAAAGGGTCCAAGCCCAAGAGTTGCAGGAACGTATGAATCAAGCGAAGGTGGTGCGCGGGTATATCAAGGACCGTATGGTGACTCTTGATATTATTCATGAATTGTACGCGATGACTCCCCATACGATTTATCTTAATAATGTGACGATGGATGAGGACGGCACGGTCACCATTGATGGCATTTCGGATTCTATGTCCCAGGTTTTTTCTTATGTGAAAGCTTTAGATGATTCGGCGATGTTTCAAGAGGCCAAAACTAAATCTACATCGACTAAAAAAGACAATGGCAAGGATGTGGCGACTTTTGAAATTGAGTTTAAAGTGGTCAATGCGAAGGAGCCGGCGTGAACACAATCACCCAATTTATTGCAGGTCTCAATGATAATCAAAAAAAGCTCTTGGTGATCGCTTTGGTGATTGTGGTGGCGGCTCTTTTTGACCGGCTTTTAATTGCCCCCACTATGGCCCGTCTGACCTTTATCAACGAGGATATTACCAAAGAAGAGGCCTTAATTAAACAGGACATGCGGTTTTTGGGGTATAAGGACCGTATTTATCAAGAAGCCCAACAAATCGACCCTTATTTGACCAAGACAGTATCTACGGATGAGGAGATGATTGCGGCTTTTCTTAAAAAGATTGAGAGCTTAGCCAATCAGTCGAAGGTCACCTTAATTAAAATTAATCCCGCCGCAGGGGAACAGACACAACAGTTTTGGAAATACCAAGCTGATTTGGAATGTTCAGGTCAATTGGCGGATGTGGTTTCTTTCATGCATTTAGTCGATACGGCGACGGATTTGATGAAAGTTGTTAAATTTAACTTCGCTTCCAAAAAGTCCGATACGGATGAAATCAAGGCCACTATGACGATTGAAAAAATTGTAATTCCTTTCAAGGGTATGCCGGTAAAGGCCGTTGGTGCCAACAATGATCATCCCAATCCACTTCAGGCGAATCCGCCTGCTTCTCCCTAAAAGTCATGTGTCATTGCGAGCCCTGTTTTTTAGGGCGTGGCAATCTCTTTTTTTAGTCCTTCTCCTTTCTTTTTGGAGCTTCCCCTCGCACGCACAGGTGCAGAATTTTAAGGATGTTTATGAGCGCGCGGTCAATGCGTATAATACTAAGCAGTATGACCAAGCTATGGATTTGTACCAGCAGTTGATCAAGGCCGCCCCTGGCTTTGCTCCGGCGTATAACGGGCTTGCCTTGACTATTCAGGCCTCAAGCGGGGACGAGGATAAAACGATTGAATATTTAAAGATGGCGGTGGGTTATGATCCCAAAATGACCGAGGCCTATGTTAATCTGGGGCGGATTTATTTTGGCCGTCAAGATTTTGACCCTGCCGAGGAGTATTTTGAAAAAGCCCTGAAACTGGACCCTAATTTAACCAGTGCCCAATTAAGTCTCGCGTGGATTAATTTGTTAGTTAGATCAAAACCTTTGAAAGCCCTCAAATATTTTAAGCAGGTGCTGTCAGTGAGTCAGGACCCCAAAATTTATTTTGGCATGGGTTCGGCTTATTTTGCCAGTAATCAGCGCTCAAAAGCATTGGACATGATCACGAAATTGCGTAGCCTGAAAGCAGAAGATTTAGCCTCCCAGTTGGAGGCCTCTATGCGCAAAGACTCTTGGATCAACACGCCTCAGATGGATACTAGCGTTAACAATAATGCGCCGTCCAACTTAGGGTTAGGTCCGGTTGACCCCACCCCGGATAAACCCACAGGTATGCAAGCCCGCCTGCGCGGTAAATTGACAGATTACTAATTAGTATATAACTTTAAAGACTTTGATGCGGGTGCGGCCGGTCAGATCGTGGCTTAAGATGAGCGGTTTGAAATATTTCAGGCCCTGCCCGTCGAAGTAATAGAGTTTCATGATTAAAGAATTAGCCAGCGCGCGGTCCATGAGCCGAGCCACATATTGACCGTCCTCTTGATAAAGCACTACCGAATAATTTAAAATTCCCTCACTGTTTTTGTGTTCTGTTATGGTGCCGTCCTTGAGATAGAAAACGCTTAAAGGTTGGCCTGTGCCGTATTTAGGGGATTGGATTTTGGCTTCCATGGTATTTAAATCAATGGTTAAATTCTCACGGAATATTAATTGTTTAGCGTTTTGGGCGATTAAAGCTAGCGCCTCGCTGTATTTGGGCGCTCCACCCATCGTATTCCATAAAAAGTCAATAAAGTCCGGTGAGTTGCGGTTAGGCACGCTGGGGAGCATTTCAGGATGGGCATTAATCTCTTCGATTTTTTTAAAATTCCAGTGTCCGCTAAAGGCCAACATAAGGTTACTGTCCACCAGTTCCGTGTAGACTAAAACATAACTGTGAGGATGTTGATGGTGGGTCATTGCAAGCAGGGTACGCATTTGATCATCATTGAGAATGCCTTTGAGTGTAATAGCGGCTTGATCGCGGCTTTGGGAGGCAATGGCGTTGAGCAGGGTTGTGGCATCAGAGACCTTCAAGCCGCATTGTACTAAGAATGCCACAGGTTTATTGCCGCTGGCATTAAGCATGCGTAACAATCCCCGTGCGTGATTTTCATCCTGACTTAAAAAAACATTGGCCATCCAATATCCGACCGCGCTTTGGTCTAAGGAAGCCCCATCAAAAGGCACGCGGCGATGGGCAATGCCTTTGATGAAATGTCCCGGTGCCCACCAGGTGTTAACGATGCTGTCTTGGGGCGTGTCGGTTTTGATTTTGACCAAAGCTTCTTGCCATGTTGAATTAAAAATAGGTGTCAGAACCGTGCGTATGTCACGGTTGGCATTAAAGAGAATCAATACAGTTAGAAGACCGGCTACAGGGACACCTAAGCTCAAGCGGAAATTGATCAGGCGGTCTATAGCCGCGGCAGACAAGAGGCTCAAAGGGATGGTGGTAAAAAGGACGAATCGTTCACCGTGTAAACTCAAAGCGACGGTGACTATTAAAAATATTGTTAGGATGAGGGTGTCAATGGCGCGTGGTTGACGAGAATTCTTAAAGGCCCACCACAAGCTATAAATCCATCCTCCCAGGGCCAGCAAGAGTAAAACCACTCCACCGGCTGAGGTGATGATTCCCTCTAACAGGGGTTTTTTTAATTCACCGACGGTCATAAATAGGTTTGGCCACAAGTCCAAGCCGCGATGGGTGAATTTTTCCAGTTCCCCAAAGCCTTCTTTAAACAGAATGAAAAAATCTTTGAAGGAAAAGCACAGGCTGACAGCTAAAAGGTTGGCGCCTATAAAAAGACCTAAGAATAACAGGTTTTGGCGGGCATGGGTTTGTTCTTTTTTTATAAAGAAATTGTAACCGGCTACACTCACGGCACAAGCGACACCTATAAAAAATAATAATCCCCAGCCATGCCAAAATAACGCGTAAAGGGATAAGGTTAAACCGAACATGATGGCCCATAGATAGGCATCCTTTTTGGAAGCAGGTCTTAAGGCCAAAAAAAGACATCCCAGCAATAATAAAGGGAATAAAATATTATAAGGGTCGGTACGAAACCACCCTAAGGATCCCCGTTTTAAATTAATAGGGGCCATGACTAGAAATAATGCGCCCACAAAAGAGGCTATCACGGAATAATCCAATACTTTACAAACGAATAAGAAGGCCATTAATATTAAAAGGTAAAGGAACAGCGGGGTCACGGCTACTGCTGACATCAGGGGCATATGGGGGTTAAAAATTTGTAACACTTTGTAGATTAAAAAACCCAGATAAGGATGGAGGGTAAATGGTTGCCAGCAGCCAAAGGGAGCGCACATCAGAGGGTTAAAATATTTACTGCCTTTGATAACATCGGCTATGCGGCCGTGGGCGACGATGTTCTCTGTGAGATTATAAAAATCAAAGGGGTCGGATTCCAGCAGGTAGATTTTTTGTGGGCCCATATCGGGTTGACGGGCTAAAGCGAGAGTGACTTTATTAATCGCTTCGGTGACTTTCTGATTTTCCGTATGCAGGGTTTCATTCATTTTTTCTTCAGCAATGTGATTGGCCAGCGGCGGTGGCATAGTGGGCATCTGGCTTAAGATTTGTTTGAGGAAGGTCTGTTTGATGTTGTAGATCACGAGAAGGGTAGCTTGTTCATGGGCATCATCCCACATATGAGACCGCAAGGGATAAAGACGGATATAGGTGCTAAGGATGGCCAGAAGGAGCCATGCAACGACCCATGGCCATAATTGGTATTTTTTGTTCATAAGTTTAGACGGAGCGGGGCCTGTCTTGGCCTTGATGTTAAGGTGCTCCTAATTGAAATGAGTACGTCACAGCCTTAGCTCTCAGTGGTTTACCTAGACTAGCCCTTGGGGCCGTCACCGTCCGCCCCTCAACATCAAGTCCAAGCCACCCGCCGCCATATCGCCTCCGATGCTCTCGCATCCCCAGAATTATGGCAGATTTCTTTTATATTGCAAATACTGTTGGTGGATTTTGTTGGCAGCGATGGCTATGCTGGAATTTTGCTGGGATTCCCTTTGGCCCATGATTAATCCTAACAGCCGTCCTTGATCATCCAGAACGGGCCCACCGCTGTCACCACGATACAGGTCAAGGTCCAACTCAAGAAAGTCATTGGTTCCCGTAGAGACGCTTTGGATAATGCTTTTGATATGCCCGGATAAAATACTTTTGAGGTCAAAGTCCGCATTGCCGATGGCGATAATGGGATCTCCGATTGCGATACGTGACGAGTCCGCCCACTTGACACTTTGAAGATGATAGGGCGGCTGTATGCGCAGGAAACTAAAATCATAATTGCCAGAGGCAAACAGCACTTGTGCGGGCAGTTTGGTGCCGTCCTTGAGGATCACAAAAATAAAAGGAGCGTTGATGATGATGTGTGTGTTGGTTACGATAATACCAGAGGGGTCGATGATAAGCCCGGCGCCCGTGCGTTGAAAAGTGGCAGATCTTGGAGGGGAAGTATGCATGATTTTGGTCAATTCCGTCTGGACTGTCACAATAGAATTTTGGGTTTTTTGAATACGTTCAATCAGGGTGCTATGGCCCCAAGCCCAAGAGGAACTCAATAGAATAGTCATGAGGAACGCAGTCAGTATCCGACTTCTTCCGGTAAGGTCGCTTGTTAGCGAAGTGGATATATTTGTCCTTGACGTAGGGAACATAAACATTTACTATTCTCTCATAAATTTTTATGAATAATATAAATATTAGACCTTACAACCTTAAGGATCGTGCTGCTTTGCGTATGTTATGCTGCGATGTGGCAGACCGAGGCGGCCCCATAGAGAATTTTTTCCCCGACCGTGATTTAGCAGCCGATTTGTTGACTAAATATTATACGGATTATGAGCCCCAATCGACTTTTGTGGCTGAGTGTGATGGCCGTTTGGTGGGGTATATCAACGGGTGCATGGATAACCGCCGGTATGGGTTGATGATGTTTTGGATTTTAATTCCTTTGTTATTGGTGAAAGCCTTTAAGCGGGGTATTTTTTTTCGCCGTGAAACCCAAACAATGATCAAAGGGATGTGTAAAAACTGGCGCAGGATTTTTGTCTGGCGCAGAAAATCTTTTTCCAGCCATCAAGGTCATTTGCATATCGGTATTACACAAGATGGCCGTCGTCAGCAGACAGGCCGGCAATTGGTTGAGACCTTGGTCAATTATGCTGCTCGTTTGGGTGTCGGTCAACTAGAAGCTTCGGTTCATGATGCTAATAAAGCCGCTAGCGTTTTCTTTGAGGCCCAAGGTTTTGTTATCTGCCAGAGAAATCCTATGATTATGATGCGTGAAGGTAAGGAGGCACATTATCATTCTTTATTGTATGTCAAAACAATTAATGCGCATTAGTACGGCTTGTGCGCTCTTTTGCTGTCTGTGCACCGCTGTCTTAGCGGGTGAATTTAAGGCCGGCAACGTGGTCCTTTTGGCGCAAGACCGTATTTTGGTGCTGGCCCCTCATCCGGATGATGAGGTTTTGGGGGCAGGCGGTGTGATTCAGCAGGCCGTGGCTAGAAAATTGCCTTTAAGAATAGTTTTTTTTACTTATGGTGACAGCAATCAGTGGTCTTTTCTTTTGTATCGCAAGCATCCGGTAGTTATGCCCAAGGCCGTTGAGACCATGGGATTGGTCCGGCATGATGAGGCGATCAAGGCTTCTCAAATCCTGGGAGTGGCACCGGGCAATTTAACGTTTTTAGGTTATCCGGATTTTGGCACGTTAAATATTTGGTATTATCATTGGAATAACAGTCTGCCTTACAGAAGTCTGATGACCCGTGTGACAGCTGTTCCTTATCAGGGGGCCTATCGACCGGGCGCATTGTATAAGGGGGAAGAAATTGTCCGTGATCTAAGATCTATTTTGAGGGCATTTAAACCGACAAAAATTTTTGTTTCTCATCCCGCGGATCATAACGGAGACCATCTGGCTCTGTATTTGTATTTACGTGTGGCGCTTTGGGATGAACAAATGAGTGGGGCTGTTGGGTTGTATCCTTACCTCATTCATTATCTGGCATGGCCTAAGCCTAAAGGGGTTCATCCTGAAAAAGATTTGGTCCCGCCGGAGGATTTAGTCACCGATGAGATTTGGAAACAGTTCCGTTTAAGTGACGCACAATTCCAACTTAAAAATAAAGCGTTGCAGGCGCACGCGAGCCAATATCGTTCAAGCCCGAAATATCTTTTGTCTTTCGTGAAATATAATGAAATTTTTGGTGATTACCCTCCGCTGCGGTTGCATTTGAATGAAAACACTTCCATCTTTTCAACGCAAAAGAAATTTGTCGCTGCAGCAGAATTGCCGGAAGAATTAAATGAGCGGGAACGTTTGGCCTTTATCGGTGTAGATTGGAAATTTGTACGCTGGGAACGCGATAATTTGATTGTTTCCATTAAATTCTCCAGGCCCCTGGCGCAGGATGTGGAGGCATCGATTTATTTCTTTGGCTACAATAATAAAATGCCTTTTGGGCAAATGCCGAAAATTAATGTACGTTTGGGATTTTTAAGCTATAGCGTTTATGATCAGCACAAACGCCTGGAGCAGGGCGTGGTGGTTGTCAAAAGAAGCCCCAACGATGTGACCATATCGGTGCCTCTGAAATTATTAGGTTTCCCTCAAAAAATTCTCACCAGTGCAAGAACTTCTTTGGGCAATTTTCCTCTGGACACGGCTTCGTGGGTAGTTGTAGAGCTTCAATAAGTTTCAACTGCAAAAAGTGGCCAAATCCTAAAAAATAGTGCATACTTTCTTTATATGAGAAAGAATTTAAATTTAAGACCTAATATAACACTTGGGCTTATTTTTGTTTTTTTGGCTAATATCTTGGCTCCCTTACCAAGTACCCAAGCTCAGCTTGTCTCACCCACACGAGGGGAATTTGTTTTGCCGGCACCTGGGGTGAGGGTCTCCTTAAGTCCGGAATTTAATCCTCCGATATTAAAAGGTGTTAAAGTCCATCCTGATAATCCTTTCCGTTTTGATTTTATTTTAGACAAGGGAGATTCCCCCTCTTTAGTTAAAGAGGGGGATAGGGGGAGTTTGAAACAAGAAGCCACCCGTCTAATCAAATACTTCCTAGCCAGTCTGACCATCCCCGAAAAAGATTTATGGGTCAACCTAAGTCCTTATGAGAAGGACAGAATTGTCCCACAATCTTTTGGTCAGACCGAAATGGGCCGGGATTTGTTGGCGGAAGATTATATGCTCAAGCAAATTACAGCTTCATTGATTTACCCGGAAGATGAAATAGGCAAGAAATTCTGGAAACGCATTTATGAAGAGGCAGCCAAGAAATTTGGTACGACAGATATTCCGGTGAACACATTCAATAAAGTTTGGATAGTGCCTGAAAAGGCGGTTGTCTATGAGAATGTGAAAGCCGGGACAGCGTATGTGGTGGGAAGCCAATTAAAGGTGATGTTGGAGGAGGATTATTTAGCCCTCGAAAAGAACCAAGGCCAACCAGGGGACATGTTAGCGCTGACGACCATGGGACATGTCCCCGAAGGGGACGTGTCCCCAAGCGCGTTACCAAACGAACTAGGGCTGAATGCGAAAGCAACCCTAGGGCAAAAACCCAACGACTTACAAGCCACAAGTGCCCTCGGCTCCCAAATCGTCCGTGAAATCGTCATCCCCGAACTCACAAAGGAAGTTAACGAAGGCAAGAATTTTTCCCAACTGCGTCAAATGTATAATTCACTAATCCTTGCCACATGGTACAAAAAGAAAATCAAAGACAGCATTTTGTCACAGGTATATGCGGATAAAAATAAGATTCAAGGCCTTTCGCCAATCACCCCGCCATGGCGGGGAAGCACGTTGCCAAACGAACTAGAACTGAATGTGAAAGCAACCCGGAGTAACGAACCTAACGATGTGGAACTAATCTACCAACGCTACCTCCAAGCTTTCAAAAAAGGCGTCTACAACTACATCAAAGAAGACCGGGACCCTATAACACAAGAGACTATTCCAAGGAAATATTTTTCCGGGGGGACTTTTTTAGGCAATTTGGATTTAAAGACAAGCCCGTCTATAGATTTTGCCCAAAATGCGCAAGGATTGAGCCAAGTAGATGTTCGTCTTGATGGGTTAAATGAAAGAGCGTATCAAAATCCGGTTTTTATAGGGGGGCCTGGGAGTAATGATAGAAGGTCTTACCTGGACCGCCATTATTTACAAGGGCAAATACTTCATGAGAGGATATTGCCGTATCTTATTCAACGTAGTTTAGCCCGCAGGACAAGGCGGGGGAAACCAAGATTGATTATCTCAAGTTTAGGAGCCAGTACAGCCGAAGAGTTGGCCCGTCTTTTTTATGAGGTTGTGGTTGCTCTTGAGATGAATGGACAGAAACCGGATGATTGGGATATAAAAATTGATGGTTTTGATAAAGATCCGCAGAAGGTGAGTGAAGGCACGCAACGCATTCAAAACAATGCGCCATTTTTTCGCGCTATTGGGGATAGAGAGCAGACTTCGGTCGATGGAAGATATTACGCGGATTTGATTATGGAAAAATTAAATCAATACCCGGATAAATTTAAAGAAAGCGCGCGGTTATTTGAGGAAGATATTCAAGAGCTTCCACCGGATTATTTAAGTGGTGTGGATCTGATGGTATTAAATCATGTGTTGAGGGACATGGACAATCATCAAGCAGGAGCACTTTTGCGGCAACTCAGCAAGATGAGTCCTCAAGCCATAATGGCTGTTGGTGATTTAGACAGGATGTTAAGTCATTTTGAATTCCCGGGCAGAAACCATGTCTTTATTAATTCCCAAATGGTTTCAGGCAAGACAGCCTATTATTTTGGTTTTCCTAGAGAAGTGGTTGGGAAAATCCATTTGGGTGATGAGGAGATGATAGCCGCTTTTGATATCAATCAAGTCAATGGAGATTTTCTAAAGGGCTCAACTATTATAAAGGCAGAGATAAAAAGCGATAAGAATGCCCTGCCCGTTCGTGGGCCGAAGGGGCAACAATTTTATGTAAAAATAGAATATAGTAAAAATACTTTATTGAAGGAATATTTGGGATACCGGATTGCCAGGCGGATTGGCATGCATGTGCCGGATGTTAAATTAATAGGCAACAATGAAATAACTCAGTTGTCTGATCTTGTAAAAGAACGTCCTCATAAGGACACAACATATGGGTTAGTCATACAAGCGGCAGAGAACTACCAGCCACAAGGTCAGTCCAGCGGTTTGGAAGAATTGGTCGCATTTGCATATTTCATGTGGCATATTGATTTTATACTGCCTGATCACAATATTCTTAGGAAAAAGGGAAAATATATTGCCTATGATTTGTTGACCCTGTTTGAGTCGGCAGAAGAGTCCAAAAAGGTTGATCTAATTATGGATGACTGGTTAATGGCATTAAATGATATTGATATCAACAAACTAGTAGCTTTGGTCAAGAATTGTGAACAAATGGATTTGGATGTTTTTAAGGATATTTATGAAAAATTTGAAGATTTGGATGCCAGGCAGGCACTTCTGCAAAGACAAAAACAAATGCGCAATGATTTAATTGCAGAATTGACTCTTGCTACAGGAACAAGCAGGAATCCTAAAATTGAACAATTGATAGAAAGTTTGGGATCAAGAGACAGCTCCCAATTGGCTCATCAGGATCGGGCGATGCAAAAGAAGGGGGGTATTGACTTAACTCCTGCGCATATGAATTTGCAAACCAAAATAGATTCTTCGGCTGCGCCTCAGAATGACAATGAGGGGATTAAATTCCATCTTGATCCTGCCATGCTTGAACAGCTTCAAAACGCCCCGGGTTTTGTGCCGGTGATTATTAATATCCAGCCTATGACGGATTTGCGGCAGTTTTTGGGGATTGCTTCGCTTCGCTCGCAATGACACCAGAAGAAGGTCCCTGCATTGACACGCTTTAAAAGCTTAATTAATTGTAAAATTCTTTTAGGATAATATAATAAAATTATATGGCGCGGCGTAAGCTTGAATTCAAAAGAAGTCAAAAGGTCCGGTTGCCTAACGGTCGTGCCATCCGCATTTCTGTTATTCACCATCCCGGTGCTGTTATTATAGCGCCATTTTTAAATAACAAGACAGTTGTCATGATGCGTCAATTCCGTCCGGCGCTTAAAAAATATATTTATGAACTGCCTGCCGGGACTTTGGACCCTGGTGAATCCATCGCTGTTTGTGCGCGACGGGAATTGTTGGAAGAAACCGGCCTTAAACCCCGTAAGCTCGTCAAATTAGGGGCCATTTATCCAGTGCCCGGCTATTCTACGGAAATCATTCATATTTTTAAGGCTTGGGATCTCACAGTGACTTGTGCCCAGCCGGAAGAATATGAAGTCATTGAGACCATATCCATGACCAAATCTCAGGTGCAAAAACTGTTCAAGCAGGGCCAACTCATGGATGCCAAAAGTATTTGCGCTTTCGTTTTTTGCGGATGGTTGTAATGGTCAAACGCCTATCCTTCTTTAAAAATTATGCCTCATCTTTAATCCTTCTTAGTGCTATTTCTGTAGGATGCCTGTTGGGATTGATCTTTAAAGAAAAAGCCATTATCTTTAAGCCCTTCGGTGATATTTTTCTTAATTTGCTTTTTACCATTGTTGTCCCGTTGGTCTTTTTTTCTATTTCCTCAGCCGTCGCATCCATGATTATGTGGCCTTAAAAATTATGTTGTGCTCCGCATTTGGCTCCGAGGTGAAGTAAAAAGCAGAGGCCACATAATTTTTAAAGGATTCGGATTTTATAGAAACCTCAAAATATCATTATAATTTCTTGCCTACTGCCTTCCCGCGCTTAATTCTTAATAAATTTTATTTTATTCTTTAGTTAATTTCTTCTCTCCGACGATAAATCCTTAAGGAAACGCTTTCCCCAAAAGCATCAAAGGGACTTGAAAAGGGTGTCTTTATGGTAAATACTTATATAAGGGGAGACATTCTATATATATGATTAAGACTTCGTTAGCCATCCTAACATTAGTAAGCTTCCTTGTGACGGGTATTGTTGGCCCTGTGCCAGCTTATTCTCAGGATTATCATCTGCCAGCACCTGGGGTGATGGTTCATTTAAGCCCCCCGCTTGACCCCCCAATGCTTAAAGGAATCAAGGTTCATCCTGATAATCCGTTCCGTTTTGATTTTATTTTAGATAAAGGTGACAGCCAATTAACTAATGACGCCCTCAAAGATGAATCCAGCAAGCTGATTAAATATTTTCTTGCCAGTTTAACCATTCCTGAAAAAGACTTGTGGGTCAACCTTTCGCCTTATGAAAAAGACCGCATTATCCCCCAAAGCTTTGGGCTTACTGAAATGGGGCGTGACCTATTGGCCGAAGATTATATGCTCAAGCAGATAACGGCATCATTGATTTACCCGGAAGATGAGATTGGTAAAAAATTTTGGAAACGTGTTTATGAAGAAGCTCGAAAGAAATACGGGACGATCGATGTGCCAGTTAATACGTTTAACAAAGTATGGATTGTCCCTGAAAAAGCCGTGGTGTATGAAAATGCCAAAGCGGGGACGGCCTATGTCGTTGAAAGTAAGCTGAAAGTTATGCTTGAACAAGACTATCTTTCATTTGAGAAGCATGAAGGTATTCAATCCGTCCCACAGGCTAAAAACACTAATCAATTAAGCAGTCAAATTATCCGTGAAATCGTCATTCCTGAATTGACTACAGAGGTAAATGAAAATAAGAATTTTGTCAAGTTGCGTCAAGTCTACAACTCATTGATTTTGGCGACGTGGTACAAGAAAAAAATCAAGGACAGTATTTTGGAGCAGGTGTATGCGAATAAAAACAAAGTGTCCGGGGTTAACATTGATCCTCAAGACAAAGAGAAGATTTACCATCAGTATTTGAGAGCGTTTAAGAAAGGCGTGTTTAATTATATTAAAGAGGACATTGATCCTGCGACGCAAGAGACTATACCAAGAAAATACTTCTCCGGTGGATTTAATTTTGCTCAACTTTCAATTAATCCAGCTATGAGAGAAGCTACGGATGGCGAGGCAACGGCAGCCGTTGAAAAAGAAGCCGATAATCCGAGTAAAATAAAAGAGATTGAAACGTATATTACTGATGCTGGAGTTATTAATCAGGCAAATCCAACTGAGAGCCAAACGGATCCTGTTGCTTTAGGAAATCCATTGTCTACTACATCTGAAGTCCCAGAAAATATAAATTTAGCCCATCAAAATGGGAGACTAAATCAGGCGATGAATGTTGAACAGGCGCCGGAACCGACAAATCCCCCGTTATTAGATTCTGATAAGGTCAATAAATTCGAAGAAGAAGGTAGTACAAATCCAGAGATAAAGCGCATAAAAGCAAAAATCATCGCGCATATAACTCATGTAAGATTTGCTGAGTTTAGGCAAGAGTTGAATAATACTGTTGACCGTCTTAATGAATATCTTAATCAGCATAAAGAACCATACTCCGTTTTGTGGGATTACAAAATGCATTCATCACGTCGGTGGGTTTATTATTTGGCTCGCGATAACCTAAAGGTCAAACCGATTGTAGTTTCATGGTTTCAGAGGAAAGCTGAATCCAGAACGCATGCTTTACGTAAGATGGCAGACCAAGGGGTAAAGACTTTTGTCATTATGGATGATGCCTCTTATTCTCTGGGGCAAATCAGGGATACGATTGAGGGAGCAGTAGATTTGTACAGAGCATGGGGTATGCAAACGCCAAAATTCCTTGTTGCTATACCTTTTATGACGGAAGTAGCAATTAAGCGTTTAAGAGAAATCCAAGAATGTGAAATAGTTTTATTTTCTAGCGTAAAAATGCCTCCTTTATCTGAGATATTGACGCCAGAAGAGAGTAGTGCGGTAGGAATTACGTATACTGGTTCAACACTTACCTATTTTGACCATCGTTTAGCAGATGATCATTCATTTACTGAAAAGATAGGGGCTCTTTTTTATCCTAATTACCGAAAACCATATAATATGCCAGAGACAAGGTATTATCAGCAAGAAGAGAGGGAATTTAATCAATATTTTAATCCTCAAGAAAGCTCTGATCAGCATGCGCCAGCGGATCGGGCGATGATAGGAAATATCATAGGAAAAAGTTTTGTTCTTGCCGCGTTAGGGTTGGGTCTTATGGTTGCTATGCCCAATATAGTCAACGCTCAATCAGCAAAAACAATTGAATTATATCAGGCTGACCAAGCCGACAATGATCGCAATATAACGGAAACAGAAGCGCGGCAAGAATTAAAAACAAATTTAGATGTTATGTTTGATGCTTTAAAGACGCGCTATGGAAACATTGTCCCTGATGAAGTAAAATCACCACGATTAAAAGGAATAGCGATGAATGCCAAAGATTATGATGAATTTACTGATGCTGTGAATAATACCTTAAAATCTTTGTGGAAACGCAAAAACAGCGGCAAAATGACATCGAATGAAATAAAACAATTTGCGGACTTACAAGAAGGCATTTTACGTTGGACTTTTTTGTTTTGGAGTACAAGCGTTTCCTTTGATACAGTTGGTTTAGAAACCAGGGCGTATAATGCTGCCAATTTATCTTACGCTGTTGTTGGCAATCCTCATTCTCAAGATAAAAATAGAACTTACGTCTGTGATTCTGCGAGTCAGTTAGAGATTCTTACTCTTTTGGACTTAGGGTTTGCTAGAACGGAAGGCAGTTTTTCATTAGTTGGCGTTAAAACTAATTTCTTGGGACACGATATGGATGCAATAGGTGGACACGTTGCGGTGTTAGTGAAAACGGTGGATGGGATTCCTAGACTTTTTGATTTAACTCAAGGAGATGTATATCCAGATGGAGAAAGAGCTGTAACAGGGATTAATGTCCCACATAAGGTTATTCGTGTTCCAGATGGCGAAGGTGGAGAAAGAATCATTAATGTCAACGATGGCATTGCGGGGGTAACAGGTGAAACTTTTCCTGATTTGATGGCTTGGAAGTTAGTGGACACAAAAGTAAAAGAAATATTCAATGAGTATAATCACGCAGGAGATTTATTTAATGCTGGCGACAAAATACAGGCTGATGAAATCTTGCGAGGTCTTCTAATAAGAATTAAAGATTTAGAGGAAAAACCACAGACACGGAAGTTGCTTGTTCTTCATAAGGGAGTGGTTGATAATTTACTGAGAATTAAGGGGGGCATAGAACGAAATTTGCAGACTGATACAGGAAGTCCAACTGGCAATATCTCTAATACTAATAAGGCGATGAAAGGTGGTATCGACCTAACTCCTGCTAACTATGTTCTACAATCTAAAAATTCCGGTGAGAGTATCAAATTCCATTTTAACCCCGCACAGCTTGTCCAACTGCAAAACGCCACGGGTTTTGTGCCAGTGATTATTAATATCCAGCCGCTTATAAATCTCTCCCAGTTCTTGGGGTTGAATCAAAATGCTGCATTACCAACTCATTGATAAGAAACACTATTCAATATTCCTTCCCTGCTGATTTAGATTCTTCTTTAATTGCCTTTTTCTCTTGTGCAAATCAACAACTATCAATCAAGGAGAACCCGCTTATGTTCAATCAACTTTTTCAATGCCCCAAAGCTAGAAGACTACATCTTAGTGCTCCACTTTTAGAAGAACGCATACGATACCTTATTTATCTTTCAGAGCAGGGATTTAAGCCTTTGAAAATTAGAGATTTCGCATCCTGTCAGTTAAGGCTTATTAAACACCTTCGTCTTGAAGAAAATAAAATGGTGACCTATAAAGAAATAACTTCTGCAGCAAATCGCTGGGCATTATATTCAATGCGACATTATTGTCATAGAAATGCCCGTTATTTATCCTGCAAAGAAGGATTTATCAGACGCGCAATGCAATGGCTCCGTTTTTTAAATCGCGTAGAAATTCCAATTGAATCAATACCTACCCAGATTGTCGAATTTACTGATTACATGCGGAATGAAAGAGGCCTATCGGAGAATACGATTTACAATTATCGGGCAATTTTAAGAATATTCTTTAGCAAAATCAAAGAAAATTTGAGTCAGTTCTTTGCGCTCCTTACTCCAAATTATTTAGATAAGATTCTGATTCTGAAATTTCACGATGGGATTTACTCTCGTAGAACGATAAAACGATATGCCAGCGTGCTACGCACCTTCTTACGGTATGCAGAAAGTCATGGCTGGTGTCAATTTGGAATAGCAGATTCAATTAAAACTCATAGAAGTTATACTCACCAGACGCTTCCTTCGAGTCCGTCATGGGATGATATTCAGCTTCTCCTTAAAACTACAGAAGGCAATGATCCTAAAAATATTCGTGACCGCGCCATTTTACTGCTGTTAGTTGTATATGGCTTACGAATCAGTGAGGTGAAACAATTACGATTCGAGGCCATGGACTGGGAAAATGAGACTATTCAAATTATACATTCAAAGCGTGGCCCTATCCAGCAATTCCCACTCGTTGAAGGTGTGGGACAAGCTTTGATACGGTATATCAAAGAAGTGCGTCCTAAATCTTCATCATATAGTGAAATTTTTTTAACCTTCAACGCTCCGTATCGCCCCCTAAAGAATCTTTATAATATGGTCTTTTATCGTTGGGGAGAGCTCAATGTTGCCAATAAGCATTATGGCCCTCATTCTCTTCGTCACGCCTGTGCTACTCGATTAATTAATCAAGGAATGTCACTTAAAACCATTGCCGATCAGCTGGGACATCGCAGTTTGGATTCAACTAGTATTTACGCAAAAGTCGATCTCACAAGGCTGAGGGAAGTTGCTAACTTTGACATGGGAGGGCTATCATGAGACTACTTACAGCGGTAAACCAATATGTTGTCTACCGAAAATCTCTTGGCGCAAATTTTATCAGAAAAGAAAGCTGCTTAAATTCTTTTATACGCGCCATCGGCCAGAATAAGAATCTTTTAGATGTCCAAACTAAAGCTGTCGAGGTATTCTTAGCGGGTAATGGTCCAATTACACCTAATTGGCACTTTAAATACTCCTCTTTAAGTGGTTTTTATAGTTATGTAATCAGTCGTGGCTACACCAAAGCGTCACCCTTGCCGGTAGAAATTCCTAAAAGGCCACAACTTTTTGTGCCTTATATTTATACTGTTGAAGAATTGCGCGCTTTGCTTGAAGCTTCTCTTATTTATCAAGAAAACCGTCGATATCTCTTTGAGCCTTACTTAGTACGCACATTTTTATTGCTGCTTTATGGAGCGGGCTTACGTATCAGTGAGGCAATTAAATTGACAATGGCGGATGTTGATTTACCCAAGGCCCTTCTTACCATTCGGGAAACTAAATTCTATAAAACCCGTCTTATTCCTCTTGGGACGCAACTTACTCAATCTTTATCTCAATATGACATACAGTATCAGAAAAAGAAGTACTCCCGAAACCCTGAAGCTCCATTTTTTATTGGAAAGAACGGAAAATCCATCAATAGGAGCACTTTTGAGGAGACATTTATAAAAATTCGTAAGAAAGCTGGCATCCAACGCAATGATAATTCTCGTTATCAGCCACGTCTTCATGACCTAAGACATACCTTTGCCGTCCATCGGCTAACGGCTTGGTATAAACAAGGAGCTGATGTGCAAAAATGGTTACCCGTACTCTCTGAGTATTTAGGACATACTCGTATTTCATCAACTTCTGTTTATCTTACTATGACGCCTGTTCTTCTTGAAGAAGCAGGAAAACTTTTTCAACGCTATGTTTTTACGGAGGAATCCCATGATTAACAACATATTGCTTGGCCCCTGGATTAAACGTTTTTTGCAGGAATATTTAATCAGTGTCAGGAATCTTTCATCCAATACACGTTCCAGTTATAGAGACACCCTTTGTCTGCTTCTTCCATTTATAGCTCGCCAAGCAAAAATGGCAATCGATCAGCTTAAAGTCGAAGATGTATCAGCAGAACGATTAAAAGCATTCCTTTTAGATCTTGAGCAAACACGTCACTGTAGCATAAGAACCCGTAATCAGCGTTTAGCTGCTATTTGCTCTTTGGCGAAATATATCGGACTTCACAGCCCTGAACATCTGCAATGGTGTAGAGATATTCGTGCAATCCCTTGCAAAAAAGGGCCCCATTCAATGATCAGTTATCTTGAAAAAGCTGAAATGAAGGCCTTACTCAAGGCAGCAGAAGGCATTCTGCCCCAACAACGCCGTGATCATGCTCTTCTTTTTTTTCTTTACAATACCGGAGCGCGGGCAAGTGAAGCTGCTCAACTCACTATTGCTAATCTCGAATTAGCCCAAGCCCCACAGAGGGAACTCTCTACAGTCGTTATTCAGGGGAAAGGGAACAAGCTTCGTCGTTGCCCAATATGGCCAGAAACCGTTATTGAAATAACCCCACTGATACAAGACCGAGATGCTAAAGAACATGTTTTTCTAAATCGTTGTGGGCGTCCCCTCACACGCTTTGGCATTTATACATTAGTTGAACGCTATGTTCAAAAAGCATCGATGGAAATGCCTTCTTTAAAAACAAAAAACATAAGTCCGCATTGCCTACGGCATACCTGCGCCACACATCTTTTACAATCAAGAGTGGATATTAATACCATTCGTGCTTTGCTTGGTCATGTTTCAATCAATACAACAAACATTTATGTTGAGACTGATCTTGAAATGAAAGCAAAGGCTCTGGCTCTTTGCGAAATCAAGAATTCAAAAAAAGTAAAGCATTGGAAGAAGGACGTTGGATTAATGACTTTTTTAAAGGCGTTAAAATAGATTTTATTATGTGGCCTCAGCCTTTTGGCTCCACCTCGGAGCCAAATGCGGAGCACAACATAATTTTTAAGGCCACATAATCGCTGTTATGTTGTGCACAACATAACAGAGAATAATATTCAGCGGCTGGGGAGGATCATTTTATGGATGATGGTGGTTTTTACGATAACGGGCATTATAGCTTCAGTTCTCATGTTGATTGCGGTCAGGATTTATCCGCCGGCAGAAGGCATCAATATCACCTTGCCAAGTAATATTCATTTTGAACCGCTTAATGTATCTGATCAAATCGTCAAAGCTTTTACTGTTGCTGATTTCTTTGATCTTTTGTCCAAAAAGAACATGTTAGCCTTGATCATTTTTGCTGTGCTGATAGGTCTTAGTGCTTGCACTATGGGAGAAAAGGCAAAAGCATTCACCGCTTTTTTGTTATCAGCCAATCATGTGATGATGAAGGCTATTTCTTTCATTATGCTCTATGCACCTATTGGGCTGGGGGCGTATTTTGCGTATTTGATTGGCGTCTTGGGACCACAGTTGCTGGGCACCTATGTGCGCGCCATGACGATTTATTATCCGATGGCGATAGCTTATTTTTTTATCGGGTTTTCTTTGTACGTATTTTTAGCCGCTGGCCTCAAGGGATTAAAGGTCTTTTGGCCTAATATTATGCCTGCGGCATTGACAGCCTTGGCGACCAGCAGCAGTATGGCCACTATTCCGGCGAATTTAGAGGCAGCCGATCGTGTCGGAGTGCCTCGGGATATCCGCGAGATGGTCATTCCTATTGGTTCAACGATTCACATGGATGGTTCCTGCCTTTCCGCTGTTCTTAAAACAGCCGTACTTTTCGGATTGTTTCATATGGATTTTTCATCACCGTGGGCTATGGTTACGGCCGTCGGTGTTGCTCTTTTAAGCGGTACGGTCATGAGTGGTATCCCTGGCGGAGGATTTTTGGGAGAATTGATGATTGTCACTCTTTACGGTTTTCCCATTGTCGCCATGCCTATTATCTCCATGATAGGCACTCTGGTGGATCCTCCGGCAACGATGGTGAATGCCATAGGGGACAATGTCAGCAGTATGCTGGTCGCCCGTATACTCGGCGGAAGAAATTGGATGCTGCATCGGGAACATGCTTAACTTGCATACTATTCGGCCATTGTATTTCCTTTTTTGTTTCAGCCTGCTGGTTGTGTCCGGCTGTTCTACCATCGCCCCTCAAACACTCCAAAGGCTTGATCGATCTATTAGTCAGGCCATCCTTGTTCATCCGGTAAAGAACCATTCCCTTCAAGCCCAGTTAAGCGCATGGCAAAAACAGGACCATATTTGGCATCGTGTATTCTTTGTTAGTGCTGTGATTGGCAGAAATAGCCTGGCAGTTGCCGGTGAGAAAAAAGAAGGGGATGGTAAAACGCCCGCGGGTATTTATCCTTTGGGGCCGGCTTTTGGATATGCTTCCTCTATACATACAGGCCTTGATTATCGTCAAGCTACGGATAATGATTTTTGGGTGGATGATATTCAATCTGTGCAATATAATCAATGGGTAAGCGGTCTTCCTCGGGCCCATTCTTTCGAGGTGATGAAACGTCTTGATAATCTTTATCAATACGGGATTGTTATAGGGTATAATAATCATCCCGTTGTAAAAGGTGCCGGCAGTGCTATTTTTATTCACGTCTGGCAAAGGTATGATCATCCGACGGCTGGATGTGTGGCGACGAGCCAACGGAATTTGCGCAAAATTTTGCGCTGGCTAGATAAACAATATCAACCTGTTATTATTCTTAGAGTAAATGATGCCTGACGAGCAAACTTTAAACGCGGCCTTAAGCACGTATGGACTCTCCAGTCTTGTTGGCGCGGGAGGGTTTAATTGGGCGAATTTGATTGGCGGTCTAGTTTTTAGTATTATTGGCTGGTTGGCTTTCAGGTACGGTAGAAGAGAAAAAAGTATTAGGCCTACAGTCATAGGCATTATGCTGATGGTTTATCCGTATTTTATTGCTAATACTTTTTTAGCTTATGTTATCGGTATTGGTTTAACTGCGGCTTTGTTTTTGTGGAGGGAGTAGTTGATGGGACAGAAGATTTTACGTTTTGCCATCATTCTTTCCGGATGTGGTAATAAAGACGGTTCGGAAATCCATGAATCCGTTTTGACATTGTTGAGTATTGACCGCGCCGGGCATCGCTATCAGTGTTTTGCCCCTGATGTGCCCCAAGATCGGGTGCTTAATTTTTTGACTAACGCACCGATGAATGAAAAACGTAATGTGTTGCTTGAGTCCGCCCGCATCGCACGCAGCCAAATCAAGCCGTTGTCTGATTTTAGGGCAGAGGCGTTTGATATCTTAGTCATGCCCGGCGGCCGCGGGGTGGGACTTAATCTTTCTAGTTTTGTCAAAGACCAGGAAAGGATGACCGTCAATCCCGATGTGAAGAGAGCTGTCTGTTCTATGCATGCGGCCCAAAAACCTATTGGGGCTTTGTGTCTTGCTCCCGTGATTATCGCCTGTGTGCTCAAAGGCGTGTCCGTGACCTTTGGCCAAGATGAGGCCATGAATGCCACTTTTCAAAAATTGGGGACAAAGACCGTCAATGCGGATGCCCGCAGCATTGTTATTGATCATAAGAATAAAATTGTGACCACGCCTTGCTATATGCTGGATGCCCGTATTAGTGAAATCAGCGAAGGGATAGAAAAACTTATTTTAGAACTTATTAATTTAAGGAACTCTTCGTGAATTTTCTATAAGATTCCGGCTTTCGCCGGAATGACATGGAATTAAATGTCCGGGAGGTGGATAATAAAGCCTATGCGTATCCTGGTTGTCGAAGATGAAATTAAAATAGCTCAATTTATTAAGCGCGGCCTTAAAGAAGAGGGTTATGCTGTTGATATTGCTGCTGACGGTGAACAAGGAGATTTTTTCTTAAGCGCTAATGACTATGATTTGATTATTTTGGATTTGATGCTGCCTAAAATAGACGGGTTGACGCTTTGCCGCAAATTACGCAAGGAAGGCAAGCGCACGCCTATTATTATGCTGACAGCCAAGGACACGGTCAAAGACAAAGTCAAAGGCTTGGATTCCGGGGCGGATGATTATTTGAGTAAGCCTTTTGCGTTTGAAGAATTATTGGCCCGTATCCGTGTCTTATTGCGCAAAAAAGACAGCCAGGTGGTGACCCAACTGAAAGTCAATGACTTGAACATGGATTTATTGACGCAGAAGGTCACGAGGGCCGGCCGTGACATTGATCTGACCGTCAAGGAATACGCGCTTTTGGAATATTTGATGCGCAATGCGGGGAATATTGTCACACGGACCATGATTTCGGAGCATGTGTGGGACATTAATTTCGATACGATGACTAATGTTATTGATGTGTATATCAATTATCTGCGCAATAAAATCGACAGTGGTTTCGAAGACAAAATGATCCATACCGTGCGCGGCAAAGGCTACCTTCTTAAAAAGTAAGAGACATGCTCCTTCAATCCATTCGTTTTAAAGTCGTCCTCTGGCACATACTGATCCTGTCTTTGACCCTGTTTGTGTTCGGGGTGGCCCTTTATCATAACTTTCACCGGAAACTCTCATGGGATACTGACAAGATTTTACGTTCCCGCGCTAAAGGTATTGAAGAATCCATTGATACGTATTGGCAGGCAGAGCGGTTGGAATTCAATGGAAAAAATTTAAAAGTGCATTTCACCAAAGAGGATAATATCAATTTCATAAGAATCGCCCGGCGCTGGGTAAGCGAAAAGAACTCGGATCCCAATTTAATCAATTTCATTGTGCGTATTTTTGACGCCCGTGGCACGGCCATTGCTTCTTCCCGGGACGTCCCCTTAGGCTATCTGGATGAGCGTATTTTTCATGAAATTAAAAAGAGGCATAATCATCTTGAAAACACTTATATTAATATTAATGGGAAACTGACTGCGTTTAGAAGTTTTACCACACCGGTCATTGAAAATAACCGGTTGGCTTACATTGTACAAGTGGACTCTCCTTTAGCTGAACTGCGCTCAGCACTGCGGAGTTTAGGCTTGTCATTGCTTTTATTGCTGCCTTTGACTGTTCTCGTCACCGGAGGGACAGGTATTTTTTTAGTCCATTTGACGCTTAAACCTGTTCATCAGATGATCGATACCCTCCATCAGATTAAAGCGGAAAATTTGAAATTACGGCTTAAAATTCCGGGCACCAAGGATGAAATTGAATCCTTGGCCGTCACTTTTAACGACATGATTGCCCGTCTTGATGAGGCATTCACCTCCCAGCGTCAGTTTATGGAAGACATTTCCCACGAACTTAAAACGCCATTGTCCGTGTTAAAAGGAGAGCTGGAAGTGACTCTCAAAAGGATCCGTTCCCCCCAGGAATATGAAACTACCTTGATTAGCAGCCTTGAGGAGGTCAATCGTCTGGTCCGTATCGTAGAAAATTTGCTGGTTCTGGCACGGTTCGATGCCAAAACAGCCCCTCTGCAAACGATGCCTTTGGACCTAAGCCTTTTGATCAAAGATGCGATCGAAGATATACGCCTGTTAGCCGAACAAAAACAAATTAGCTTGCAGTTTAATGATGCCCGCACGGTAGATATTTTGGCCGACGAGAACCAGATTAAGCGGTTGATTCTTAATATTTTGGATAATGCGATTAAATATACGCCCCCTGGCGGGAGTATTCTCGTCGACCTTTGTCAGCAAAAATATACAGTAGATATTGATATTAGTGACACCGGTATCGGTATTCCTGAGAATGAATTGCCTTTTATTTTTGACCGGTTTTATCGTGTTGATAAATCCCGCAGCAGCAGCGGTTTCGGGTTAGGTTTGAGCATTGCCAAGTCCATCGTCCAGGCGCATGGAGGAGAAATTTATGCCAGGCCTAATATTCCGCAAGGGACTATTTTCACCATTTCCTTTCCGCTTCATTTGTCAAGACTCTATCAAGACTCCGGCTGACTAAGCCCTAACTCCGAATTAAAAGCTTAAAAAAGAGGAGAAAAAAAGAAGCCTCCGACGTAGAATGTGTTTGCGAGAACATCATATACATTCACCCAAAGGGTGAAAAACGGAGGCAATATGAA
>Ga0182027_10001215_pt1 | contig 43138 bp, 59 predicted proteins | sample 712E1DmetaG_FD_121300 | JGI IMG/M metagenome (GOLD analysis project Ga0182027, IMG submission 121300) | Permafrost microbial communities from Stordalen Mire, Sweden - 712E1D metaG (Illumina Assembly) | ecosystem: Environmental > Terrestrial > Soil > Wetlands > Permafrost | place: Sweden...
ATAACAAGACCTCCTGTTAATTGTGTTTGTTGCGGATTCGGCCGGGAGCCGCTTCCGTTTACCTTGTGTTAATCAACCTCAATAATAGGTTTTTCGGTTTAAAACATCAGAAAAAAGTTTCCGGTACTTGGTGGTGGCGCGGGAGGAGTTCCTTCTTCATCCCCCCACGTCAACCCACCCGCTGCGTCTTTTTGGTTGTAATATTCAAACTTTATCCAAGCAGCCGAACGTCCAATCCCTTTAGATATTTTTACTTCGTCTATTCCGCCGTTCCAACCAAAAATGTTAAAGTAATCTCCAAAATTTCCTATCGCTAAATTACCAGCCGGCGATATTGATGAGCTATCATCCACACCCACCGCGGAAGCATTGTCAATGTATAAATAAAGTTGATTATATATTCTTTCGGCTACAGCATAATGATAATTCCCATCATTATAATCAGCGACTGAAGACAAGGCACCCCCATTAGCAGAAAAAAATAACTTTTTTCCTGACTTTCCAAACCAATAATTATCTCCGTTTCCGTTAAATCTGCCTAGAGCAACATAATTTACCCCGGATGTTCCGTTTGTAAATTTTAACCAGGCTGACATGGTAAAATCCCCGGTGCTAAAACTAAAATCAGAAGAATCTCCCACCTTAATAACATTCGTTGTACCACCATCAAAATTTCCACCGCCATCTATTTGCGCAGGTGTCGGCGTCCATTGGGCGGATGAACTATTATGCCCTTTTGACGTTGAATCCGAAATTGCCGGATTTGTTCCCGTTTCTTTTAAATGCCACACCCCCATATAACTTGAGTCCCAAACATTGGTCGCATCAGTTTGAGCCGAAGCGCCAGGCACGCCATAATAACAGTATATGTAGGTATTCGCTGTTGCCGATATGTTAGGAATTTTTACCCAGAATATCGCACTGGCATTGAGCGCAATGTCAACGCTGCCAGATTCCCGTTCAGCGTTAAGGAGGGTATTGCTTTCAATATAATTATTAAGATATGTAGGGTCTTCCGCTGGTAAAAGATTGTGGACGATTCCTTCTGAATCGCTATGTCCGGGATTAATAGAAAACTCTATACCTGCATCTGTTATACTACTATCAATATTTCCAAGCGTATGGGCTATGGTGTCATTACAATGTATTATTATCTCACCATCACCTAAAGCTTCAACCCCGTTACCTATGTTATCAACACTAATATCATAAACAAATAAACCTGCTGGGTATCGCACATGTAATCCGGGTAAACCAGAATATCCCGCAGGACCAGTAGAGCAGTCTAAATCTATCATCTGACTAGTAAACCGGAAATCACGGCAATCACTCGCGCCTATTCCCATGTCACCGTCACCGACTATCTGCACTTTCACTGGCACGTCAGTAAGCGCAGCATCAGCAGACGGGATAGTTACCAGTTTTCTACACGGATATGAGTTACCGTCAACAGTCCACGACATATTAAGTCTCCTGGTCTGACGCTACTAAATCCCATTTTGACGTACCGGCATGCCAAATAAATCCAAGCCGCGTACGCTTTGACACTACGGTTGTTGTAAAAAGTATTGCGCTACCTCTTGACACATAATCAGTGCCATAAGTTAAGGCATGCGCACTTGAGTCTGAATCAATTACTATAAGCATTTTCTCCCCAGCTTGCGGGGTACTAGTTGCATGGTTTGCAATAAATAAATCATGTGCCTGAGTCGTTATCTCAAAGTAATCATACGTGTCAATTTCGGGAGTAAGAATCCCCGGAGTTCCGGAAATATCAGTAGTTGAAAATACACGCGGGGTATTGCGTTTGTTTGTAAAGGTCTGTGCGGCATTGAGTCCGACCTCGGCAGCAATAATTAGTTGCTTGTATGTTGCACTATTTCCCAAATAAACGGCGGATGTTCCGCCAACGTCCATAAACGTATCATTTGTCGCAACCGCACTACCCTTAAGGTCTGCAAAATAATTATCTGTTGTATCGTTTCCCGCATTTGCAAGAGAGAACGTACTTCCAATAGGCAGAATTGACGGAAAAAAATATGAGGAAAAAGCCGCGTAGTTTGCAAGAGTATGGTTACTTATATGCAACGCAAACGGAACCACTGGCGTAACGGTGACATAATTCCCATGCATGACTTTTTGCCCCAAATATCCGGCAATATTATCCACAGAATCAACCCGTATTTTATGGTCACCAACCGACGCCATAGATACAAAATCAGTCCCGTTGTTCCCGTATTCCCATTGACAAGTAGTATGGTTATACCGCAGAGCAGGTTTGTTTGTTCCGGGAATATTGGCAATAATCGTTTTATCAGAATTGCTGCCGTCGCCAATCCTAAAGGTATTGAATATGGTTCCAAGTATTTCACCCATGATACCAGACATATTTACTCCTTAAGAGGATATACTTTATAATTAGTATACCCTCTTATCTTGTTGTTGTTGTTTGCATTAAGCAGGTATATCATAGTCCAGTTCAATACGACCAGCACCAGCCGAAGCCCCACCCGCTGCGTATGTTGCGATAACCGCTTCGGGTGAACCGGAAACAGCAGCTTCCGCAGGATATGCTTCAAAGATTGTTTTTGCTGTTGCTGTCAAGTCAACCGAAGTAGCAGGCATGTACTTTGCTATTGTACCCGCAACACCAACAGATAAACTCGGTGCACCGTTGAACGCGGTATCAATTATTACTCGGATTCTTCGCACAACTGCACCTACTGGAATGCTCAACATCGACAACGTACTGGTGGTTCCGAAAGTAATACTTGTCGTGTCGGATGTGACATACTGCGTTCCGGTTGCTGGTGTAGACCATCCCCAATTACCCGAACCATCGGTTTTAAGTATCTGATTCGGAGAACCATCCGCTGGAGGAAATGTAATTGACATATCCGCAGTCATTCCGGTAACAGGCCGCTTGAGATTCAGTTTCCAATCAGCACCCGTTTCTGCCGCATCACTATTGATGACGATTTGGTCGCCAGACGCATTGAGCTGACTGCCGGTAATGGGGGAATCGGCGTTTGCGTTGTTCTGTACTTTCAGCCCGCCCGAATCATTGTTCAGCTTAGCACCGCCGATGCCAAGCTGAAATTTCGATAAAACGGTTCCGATAAATTCTCCAAATAGCCCGATAGACATAATTTCCTCCTTAATTGGAATTGATAAGAATTATCCCAGAGCCTCGAGTCGCACCAGTCCCTGGAGTTATATACAACAGTATATTTTTTTCTTCTGTAAATGTATACATAGGATAAGTTACAAATTCAGAAATAATCATAGGAGTATTTTGTTCTATAGTCATTAACGTGTCTGCTCCTATGCCGTCTACTCCTATGCTTAAAGACGCACCCAGCCCGTCAAACTCCGTAAGTACACAAATAGCTATAGAACTAATCAAAGTTCCAGCCGGTATTGAAGCGATAATTGCAGGTGTGGCGTCTCCATAGGAAAATGGAAAAATGATTGCGCCGTCCGCACCATTTGTGCCCGGAGTCGCCGCAGGAAGCATGAGTTGCCACCAATCGTCTCCACCTTCCGCATCGGGAGCAGGCGCATATCCGGCCTGTATACAAACGTAAAGAGCTCCGTTATACGGCACCACGTCATTTACATTATAGCCGGTGCCCCCTGAGTATTCCGTGCGAGGACTGAAACCAATCCCGTCCGCACCATTTGTGCCCGGAGTCGCCGCAGGAAGCATGAGTTGCCACCAATCGTCTCCACCTTCCGCATCGGGAACAGGCGCATATCCAGCCTGTATACAAACGTAAAGAGCTCCGTTATACGGCACCACGTCATTTACCCTATATCGGGTGCCCCCTGAGTATTCCGTGCGAGGATTGAAACCAATCCCGACCGCACCAGAAATCGAGTCCTTTACAAATGTATTAACAGCGGATTGTACTGGAATTTCTGTACCGCTTGGATTTTCTCCTCCCATTGTAGCATCAGTGGATTTATCTGTTTCCTTAATAAATACACCAGGCTTTACGGTTACACCTTTTGTATTATCTATAATGATTGTTTCATTGTCAACTACTAATGATACTGTTGTTCCCATAATATATTTTCCTTTATGTTAAGCCAATGAGGCGTATTACCCTAAGTAAACTGGATAAATTAATTCAAGAAAACCCTTTGTATTTGCTTCACCTTTAACCGGAAATATAAATATATCTTCCTCAGATTCTTCTGTATGGAAAGGAAAAGTGTATTGTAATGTAGGTAATACATCATTACCTAAGACTGGGTATTCTTTTGTAAGTTCAGCCGTCTCCAAATCAGTTCCACTAATTGCCTGTGTTGTATGTGCTATATTTATTTCATCTGTTGTAAACCTACTGAATAACATTTTACAAAATGATAATATTGATTCCTTAGTAATAGCTTCCTGGAAATAAACATTTTGAGCAAGAACAAGACCATATCCGAAATGTGTTATTACTATATCACTAAGTGCAAACGTAACTAATGCGCCATTAGTTAATACAAGAGCGTATACATCGTTGACATTTCGTATATCATTAAAATTACTGAGTATATCTATAATAATAAAATTATCATTATATCCTATATTTCTTTTTATTATTCCAGCGGCTTTATAATACGGAATCCAAAAAGGATATAATCTGCCATAGCATATTGCACAGAAAAAATGTAATAAATAATATTCATCTTCCTTTGTAAGATTGGAAGATGAGAAATTTTGCTTAATTGCTGGTATAGTCTGTAAATCACGAACTGTTATAGCAGAATTACTATATTGTAAAATATCATGGTACTTTACAATAGAGCTATCAATGGAATTTGACGCATCCGGTATAGCACGAAAAATTTCATAACCACTTGTATTATTTATTGAATCATCCATTATAGTGCCTCTGTAAATTCTAAGTGATATTCGAGCACATGCCCTGTGATATGTTTAATACTACAATTATCTACGCTAAAATAGCATGGAATCGCCGGGAAAACAAGAAAATTTTGATACTTTACACCGGCGGTTATTGCTTCGCCGGAATCATCTGATATGTATAAAATATCTCCAATCATATTATATGACATTTCATAAACAGTATTATTGTTTGCAGTATCTATTCCAATCATTGTACATGTTCGTAAAGTATCCTTTACATTAAATAAATTTGAATAATCTACCTGTATTGAGGAATCAATTACTTGTGTTAAATCTGATACACCAATGAACTGTAACCGTTCAGAAAATATAGGAACATAAACAGGTATTTTGATATTCTTTACAAAGAAATTAAATAACCTTTCCTGTTCATCTTTTTGTTCTAAGCATTGAAATATTAATTTTCTATATGGTATAGTTGAAAGACCAACACGGTATTCTTTACCTCGTTCCGTTGAGTGTATATTTGTATTAAATAAATATTTACAAGTAATAGGAGAACTGAAATCCGGTAGAAAATTAAATGTATTCATATTATGCCAATCCTAATCTGTTTGAAATAGCTCCAGAATTATCGGCAATAAAATTGAGCATTGAATCCCTACCGCGTACAGATGAAAGATGTTTATCAATTAACCATGGGTCAACGATATTCGTTATATCAAATTTTGTAGGGGATGATTTCGTAACAATACCGCCAGTTTCCGTATGGGTAGTGACGGACATTGAAGTGCCTGCTGTAAACGAATTGAGCAGTTCTCTTGGAACTTGCTTTGTGCGTATAGCCTCCATAGCGCTGGAGCCGTAGTATTCGACTGATGAACGTGGATGTATATATTCCCCGCCTTCAGCATTAATATCGACGCCTCCACCACTGTGGCGCGCTCCATATATCTGCCCACCAGATTCCATTTTAATCTTTTTGATTCCAGCCTTCGCAGCTTCAAATAATCCAGTAATAGCCGTTGCCTGTAAGGCTCCGACAATTGCGCCACCTATCCATCCAGTAGGATTCAGCTCAATCTGCTTTAAGGTATTTGTTATTATTGTGGTAATAAGCATCTTTTCGGCAAAGCTGAGGAATATATCTATAATTTCAGTCAGAGCAGATTTTAAACCTTCTTTACCGCCTTCCGCAATTCCCTGCCCTATTGCAGAACCAATCTGTTGCCCAATAGACATCATTTCTTGAGCTATATTATTATATTTATCAAGTATACTTTTTTCGTATTCAATTGCATATTTTTGATGTATGTTGATTATTTCTTCTTCTGATTTTCCTGCAATTCTTGCTTGCTGTATTTCATACTGTTCTTGTAATAATATTAAATCATTTTGGTATCTGACTATTTCTTCTTTATCCCCATAAATTTTACTCATTTCAAGGCTATTTTGTGTACTATTTATACCTATTTGAGTACGTTCAGATTGCTTCGATAATCCTAAATTTGATTCTTTATTATTATATTGTAAATTTATACTATCTGTTTTATCTGGGGATGCTGCCAATTCAGCTTCCCTTTGCTTTTTTAATATGCTAAGTTTTGCTTCATATTGTTCATTAAGTGAACGTGTTGTGGACGCTTGTAATTCTTCATATGCAATTGCTGCATCTCTATCAATTTGTTCTTGTTTTTTCTGGTAATCATTAATTATTAAATATTTTTTTTCTTCTTCTTCTTTTGTCAATTCAATAGCAGTATCACTACCTACAACCGCGGCATCTATTTTTTTTGCGTATTCTTTGTGAAGTTTTGAAAGTTCAAGATTTTTATTATTCTCTAATGTATCCAATTTTTTCTTTGCAAGTTCATCCTCAAAGGATACATGCTCTAATTGTATTTCTTTTATTTTATTGGATTTTTCTTTTTCAAGGTCTTCCTCTTTAAGGGCATATACTTTTACAATATCACCGGTTTTTGCACCTTTTGTTTTTGCTTCTGTTAATGCTGTTTCTTTTTCAAGGTCAAGAAGTTTTTTCTTCTGTTCATACTCTTCATCTATTGATTTTACATGTAATAGCTGTAATGCTTGTAATTTTGTACCCCAGCCAAGTTGGAATTTTATACGTTCTTCTTCTTCTTTTGCACCTTTTTCTGTTTTATCCTTTGTACTTGATAATGACAGAGGAGGTGCCTTGCCGTTTGTAATATCTCTTTTTGTTTTTTCTTCTTCATTTACTTTTGTTAAATGCTTGAAACCTTCCTCGAGTTCGGCATTTACTCTACGCTGGACAGCCACAACATCTTCACCATTTTTACCACCAGCAGTATCAAATAGTTTTTGTCGTTCTGTACCTGTCCCACCAGAACTGTTTACCAATTTGTCAATAGCTTCTTTTTGCTTTTTAAGATTTTCTAATTTATTACCTGTTGTAACAGAATCAAGTCCATCGAATACTGCTCCCGCAGCATTACGTGCCTCGATTTTAACTTTACCCATAGCATTAGAAACAATCATTATTCCAGCGCCTATGGCAGCAAGTGCAGCGCCAACAGGACTGATAATAAAAGCCATTGTCAAGGCACAACCTATTGCGGTTATTGCGGCAATGATACCGGGAGTGCTTGTTACTATATCGGTAAAACCTTTGACGGTAGGCTCTATCTGAGGGAGAACTTTATCCTTAAAGATACCAGTAAGTTCTACGAGCACTGGAATAAGACCTTCACCAATGCCTTTTTTGATTTCGGACATCTGGTTATTCATTGTAATAAGCGGCCCGGCACCAAGTTTTGCAACCTCTTCGGCGGAACCCTTAACAGTTGGATTTAACCCAGCGGTTAACAGACTTTCAAATCTTTCTACCTGTGAACCTGTTTTTTCCAATTCAATACCATAAGGTCTCAATCCGCGAGTGGTACCAAACTGTATAGCACGTGTAAATGCCTCTGTTGTACCTTCGAGACTTTTACCAGACTTTGCAGCAAAGTCCATTACTACCGGAATAAGTTGTTTTATCTGGTCAACAGATAATTTATGCGTTTGCATTACCTTGGCAGCACTAAGAACTTCATCGTCATTAAAGCGTGTAACGGCTTTCTTTGCTTCAGCAAGTGTTTTTAGTTCCTCAGCTTGAGAACCATAAGCCTTAGTCAGCACAAACATCGACACAGCAATGCCGTCGTATTCCTTAATAGCATCAAGTACATAATTCTTAGCTTCCATTAATACCGACTTAATAGCATCAGCAGATAAAAAGCTGGCGGTCATTTCCTTAAATGAATTACCAGCCTTTGCGGTACTCTCCCCAACCTTCGTTGCCATATTGGAAACTTCAGACTGAACTTTTGAAAGTTGTTCTGTAAGTGTTCCAATATTTGCCTGTATACTGAGTATATATGAAGCGGTATTATCTGCCATTTAATTTCTCCACGAAAGATTGAACTTGTTCAGGTTTAGATAATGCTTGTTTGCAATCTTCTTTTTCCGATAGTGTATCAAGAAACTTTTCAAAGTCTGAGGCATCTGCGCCGAATGCTACACGCAAAGCAACCGCACTATCCCGTATCTTATCTCGCTCAACTTGTATACATATTGCATAGTATGTCCAGACCTTATCCCAACTGTAAACATTTAAAACATTATATTCCTTGTGCCCATTCCTGACAAGCAATACTACTGCTTTGCTGACTTCATTTCCTTTTGAATCATGTTCTTGAACGGGCTCAAGAAGTTTTTTAGGTAATTCACATTTTGTTTTACCATTGCAATAGCAATCTGTGAACAGACTTCGGGTGGTATCTGTTCCAATTCTTCTTTTGTACATCCAAGAGTTGTTACCATAAAACTTGGAAGATACTGCATAAATACAAATAGTAAATCAGTTAATGCCGATTCATCCTTTTCATCAACAATGCTTTCCAATTTACTGGATGTAAAGTTGCGTTGTTTCAATTCGTGGTATATCATTTCAAATATCCTTGACATGCCAGCAATTTGAATTATCGTCCAGGGCTTCACAAGGTACTTACCTATTGTAACCCCACCATTAAGAAATAGAGAAGCGTCCGCATTGGACGCTCCTCCCGTTGCCTTTTGTTTCTTCGTAGTCATGGTTACGGAGCACTCCTGGTAATTTTGTCAACATTATCGAGTTGCGTCATCAATAGATGGTGCTGCAACGGATGATTTACAGAATCCGAGTTGAACATCAGGTCAAATGTTAACTTACCAAAATCTTCAGTTATCAAACTGATGTCAGTCGCTGGAATAATAATCACGTCCCAACCTTCAATTCTGTATCGAGGGTCTGTTGTATTATTTCCAAGATACAACAGTTTTCCACGTACCAGCTTTGTACCAATACTGAGCTGACTTAATACTGTTGCATATCCCGGCCCGGTAACAGAAACTTCAGCGCCTTCCATGAGGATGTTATTTGATAGTACGCGAACAAGACCTGCCTCATAGTCAACTTCGTAGTCAGTGTTTTCAATGGGGGATACGGAACTTCCGCCGATAGAAAATGTAAGGGTCTTTTTTGGCGGAGGATTTGACGGAGGATTTGGCGAATAATCATAATCAGCAAAATTGAATACAGATGCGCCAAGTGTATTGACAATCTGCTGCCAGACACCTTTTGTAGCAAAGAATTTTCCGGTAAGTGCTTCCGTGTCAATAGCGTGCGCATCGTTTGCGGAATTTATTATACTACCGATTGTATAGGTATCAAGTTTTCCGTTACCAAAAGCAAGCTGCACATTGGCAAGCAGCCAATCATCAAGAACCATTTTACCAGTTACCGCGCGAGGACCTATTTCAACAGTTTCAAGCTGTTCCTTAATAGGACCCATGCCGCCTTCTTTTGTTTTGACTGTTGTCTTTAGACTAACAGAAAAATCGGAAACAATACCGCAGTTTACATAACCGAGGTAATTCCCATCATCATTCATCCTGTTAAACAGAACATTACCACGCCCGAGAAAGGAAGCGGCAAGTTCTCGTACCATCAAAGGACTGCTATCAGTTCTCATAAGTGAACCCCTTCTTAAAATTATAAAATGACATTGTAAGGATTTCCCCTTACCGTTAGATAATCAACATCAAAATTCATAAGGTACCCATTAAAATCATTATACCCATATATTCTGGTAGCACTTACGCAATTTATCTTTTTTGCATAATCCCATATTTTATTTTCACGGGACCATGTTTGCAATTTAATAAGTATTTCAGCATATAGAGTATCTATTAAAAGCATGTTATCCAGTGTAGTATCAATCTCGGTATATAATTCTAATTGCAATTGGAAAGTGCTTTCAACTTTGTTCTGCGTTAATTTAAAAGATTCATTCATATCCGCAATGATACATAGCGGATGTAGACACGCATCCCACGTCGTTCCACTTGGTGGATTAAGTAATACTGTACTTACACCTGGAATGCTCTCCACACACTCTTGTATCGACCGCATAAGTAATGTTTTAACTGGTATTTTTTCAGTACTCATTTTAGTTCACTCTGCGCCTCTCGTAGCATTTTAGGAATTTCCTTAAAAAGAATATCAGGACTCGTTCTTGCTTTAAAGGTAATTTGTCTTACAAGTGCGAACAGCGGAACAAAACCACCTTTTGACTGCCCCGATTTTTCCCCTTTTGTATACATCTTTTTTCCACATATTACTAACCCATGTAAACCACGAATGACAAACGTATGCCCGAATTTCGATTCATCTCTTGGACTACCGATTGCTTGTCCATAAGTACCTTGTGCCGCTGGAAGAGGTATTGCTAAGTATTGTCCATTTTTTGGACGAATCGTATGTGTTTTCCCATCGAATAACATGCCACCGTAATTTGTACCTATGTCAATTCCGCCTTCAACATAATTACCTTTTGTCTCAGCGGGATGTACTCGTACGTTTCTTGCAAGTTCCGAAGTCCTTTTCATTATTTTATTTTCTGGACTTCTCTCGCCCCGTCTACCCTGTATAAATACCGTAGTACGGATATATCCCTGCATTTTCAAAGATATTAAATTAATGGTACGTATTAGACACTTTTCTTCGTTATGCTGTATACCCAACAGCCATCTATTTATATCCTCTTTACTTTTGAGTATAACAGCCATATTAATTCCTATCTATACCGAAAACATCTTTAAATGTTTGTGCTTGACTATTAGTATTAATAGGCTTAACAACTTTACCATTAATATAATCTTCTTCAAACTCTTCATATATCCCCTGTACGGTAACAACGATACCATTTACGTCCTTAACTTTCCATGCAAATAACGACCTATCTGGTGGTACAGACAATACATCATCAGGTGAATAAATTAAAGGTATAGGGGTATAAGGATATAAATCACTCATAATTAATCTTCTTCTGTTGCAATCATTATACGTTTGTAAGGATCGATGATGTCTTTTACCATTTGTAAAAGACCACCAGATTCGTTCTTACTTACTCCGCCATCACGGAAGTTTACATTTTGGATACCTATATCTTTGCGCCGTTTCCATTCATAAGTACATTGTAAAGCACAAGCCCTTGACACGTCAGCAGTCGGTGCAGTATTATTATACTCACTATTATTCATATAAACAATTATCTGAGCGGTAACTTCCTCTATTAAATCAGCAAGGTCTTCTTTTGTATCATCGTCAGTTGTTACTACCTTAGGAGTACCAGATAGAAAACTTTCGCCAAGGTATTGCTTTCTCAATAATTTATCTACAGTGCAAAATGCAGGTGCAGTCATAATAATTTTTTCCTTACTTCTCTAAAAACTTCGCCAACAGTTATACTCTGTAAACACTCGATTTTATTACACTGCATATATGTGCCATCATTATGGCACGGCTGACATGGAAAATGTTTACGAATAATATTTGCCGTTCCATTAATAGGTCTATTTTTAACAAATGACGTGCCACCCCATAAAACAATCATAGGAACTTTAAGGGCATCCGCTATATGCATATTCCCGGTATCTGTTGTTATAAATAAATCAAGACTATTAATCATTGTAGCGTTCTCAAGCATTGTATGTCCAGCGTAATCCACGTCGTATACGTTAACGTTTGATAGTTCCTTATAGTATCCGACCTTAACAAGCTCAATATCGTTTCCATACCACCCTTTGAGCGTCCCACAGAGTTGTGGAAAGTAATTCCATTTTTTCATTACTGCTATGTTACCAAAACCGCCATTACATACACCAATCCGTATTTTTGTAGTATCTTTTTCCATTGGCGTATATGGACAATACTGCTCAGGCTTTTTTCCAGTGTACCCGTAGTATTTTTTTACTATTGAGAAATAATAATCTGTCTCATGGGTCTTTTCGTGGTTCCATTGTTCGTCAGAATAAGGATGTTTACTTTTGAAATAGTTGTAAGCGTCTCCGCCACAAGTCCAGGTTGTATAAAAGTATTCATCAAATTTTCTTTTTTTACATTCCTCAAGACTTATTACCTCACTAATAAAAGGCATTGCTTTCATTAGACAAAGTAAATCAGTATATCTTGGGTCATTATTGTTATTAATACAAAGAGTAATTTTATCAGAATGCATTGAAGCAAGAGCCCGTAACGCTGGAGTATACTCAATAAAATTACCAATGCCTGAGGAGAAGAATGCTACACAAGACATTTTTCCACCTCTTTCCAAAACAAATAAGGAGCGGCATTAAGAGCTGGCAATAACTGTTCTTTATTGTTCCAAAATTCCCACGAGGTATGTCCGCAGGTATCATTGGTATGAACAGTTGCGCCGGCCAGGATTGCCTCAAGTAAAACTCTACCGCCCGTCTCATTACATTCAGGGCAATGGTAAACATGCTTTACCTGTTGCATATAATTAATAGTATCTATATAACACATATCTCCACCGAATACGATTTTATCACAAGCGTAATCAAACGGATTTATTTTGTCAAGGTCTTTCTGTTTTAACGGAACAGGAACAAACAGTACATTCTCATTCTTCCGTTCTACAGGTTTAAATAAACTTGTTTTTATACATAAAGGCAATGCCATAATATTCAGAGTACCATAATTCTTTTGCATAAACAGTGCGTGCGCTGGAGAAAGGCACATAATAAGTTTCGTGTTCTTCGCAAGCTCGTTTGGTATCTTCCGGTAATCGTGCGAAAATAGTACATACTTTTTACCTGATTTTATAATAGCATCAGCAAGCCCTAAGTTACCTATAATGTTATTTACAATTATTAATTCGCATTCGTCTACCAGTTTTTCAAACTTTCCAATATTACATACACCAACTATATCAAATCCGAGGTTATTACCTATTTCAACGGTAAAAGCATTTGTAAGTTCTGCCCCACCTACTAATCCATGAGTATCTTGTACCCATAGTATTTTATTACCAGCACCGACATAATTTTCTTTTGTAAGGTATGAAGTATCGACGATAGAATCGGTATTGATACTTTCTATAATTTCAACCAATCCTTGATTCTCCAAAGTACGCGCTTCATGTAACGTAAGGAATATATGTTCCCCATGCTTCTGCGCCAGCATTCCAAGACATTTACATTTAATAGTATTACTCATAATTATTTTTCTTTAAAAGGCGGGGAGGTTATTCTCCCCGCTTGATTACTATTAAGAAAACAGAATACTACGACGCTTTCGCAGCGGCAAGTATTTTGAATGCATACGATGTACCGGGCATACCATCCATACGAGCTATCATACGAAGTGCTGTTTCGTTTTCAAGCCAGTAAGGTGCATCCGAAACGTCAATACGCATATCCATACGGGTGGCAAGCATATACATGGACATATCGCCAATAACAACGTCACCAGTTGTTCCGAGAACCGGAACGTTACGAGTAACGTGGTAAGGATGTCCGAGAATTGATTTTGTCAATATCGGAGTATCATTACGCTCTGCCCATGATTCACGTACCAAATACTCACCTGTTCCGTCCGCATTAACACGTTCCGCACGTACCTTTGCAACCGTTGCCCGACGGGTAAGCCATGACAATTTGTCATCACCAAAGGCTTCATCAACAGCGCCTTCAAGATTGATGAAATCGTCGCCGGATACTTTACCAGCTGCTTTACGTTTAACAGCATTTGCCCGTACAATCGGGTCTGTTATAATACCAAGGAATTCGTTCGTTCCGTTACCGGAAATTATCATCGCTTCCAGTTTGTACTGAAATGCGCGGATATAAAGGGCAGCAGTATAATTAAGGATGTTGATAATCGAATCCTGCTGCAATTCTTCCGTGATTGCAGTATGTCCAGCAATCTTTTTTGCCCGGAAGATGTTCTGTTCCCATTTTGTTTTTGTTCCGGTACCAACCGTACCTTCCGATACAGCAGGCAATCCGTCACACGTCATGTATACACCGCCGAAATAGTTACCGTTTTCGCCCTGCGACAATTTCGGAAAACGTATTTCATTGGAAGACATAGGAACACGCCATACCTGAGACAGGATAGGACTGGTAGCAATAGCGAACTCCACAACGATTGCCGCAAATTCAACAGGGACTGTGAATCCTCCGTCTGCGTTAACTGCTTCACCATTGTACGTTGCCGCTTTGTTAATACCGAATGCTTTTGCATTCTTCACACAAAGGTCTTCATAAGAACCATAATTGAAATCGTGCCTCAGGCCCTTCATTTTATTCCAGCCTTTAAGCATGACACCGAACTGGTACATTGCAGGAGATACACTTTTGAACAGACCAGAACCGGACAATGCGGCAGAACCTATTGCAGCATTACCGCGTGCATCACCAGGAGCAAACGATTTCTGAACCTGAGTCATTACCGAAAGAATTTCCGGATTGATAACAGTATCAGCAAATGTTTTCAGTTCCTGTGCATCAAGGGCTTCCTTGGAATTGGCATTCGGGAAAATTGCCTTCATCTGCATCTCGCCGAAGTCTTTCTGGATTTTTTCAACAGCAGAATGGACAACCGCTATATCTGCTGAATTAATTTCCTTTACAATTGCTTCCAACTCTTCTTTTTTCATAATAAACTTTCTTTGTTGTTAGGTTTCAATTTCGAGGTCGATTTCGTCCCCGTTTGCAACCAGTGTTTTGTTTGTTTTTTCAAGTAATGCTTTTTTAATTTCTTCTGCGTCAGGACTGTTATCATTATCTTCAATAGTAAGACCTATATCGTCAGTGTCCTGTTCACTGCCGGTACTATCTTCTATTGATATATCAAGTTCATTTTCGTCTTTTGCGGTCGCTGGAGTAAGTTCCTTTTTTTTAGGGACGGCATAGGCTTCAAAGGCATTGTTTACAACCTGCTCAACCGTCTGAGTAAGTGTCTGTTGTAAACCACCTATAAACCGAGCTATCTCTGTTGTCGGTTTATCCACGCTACCACCACCAGCCCTTCCAGTATGCCCATGATTTCCACTTCCCATTCCGCCCTTAGCCTGGAAATCTTTCTGCTGTGTTTCGGCAAGTGCTTTCTGTTCTACTGTTCCGTACCGTTGGCTAATTAGCGCTTTTATATAATCAATAATACGGGGTACTGCATACTCTTTAAACTCATCGATCAAAGCTGTTACCTGTTCGGTAGGGTCAAAGTCCGAAGCATTGCCTGACCATACCAGATTGTAAATCTCAGAATCGAGTGCGGACATGAGGCAGTTATAACTCGCATAAGGTTCGGAGGTAGCAAGCCTTGAGCCAATAGATTTCTCTATCGTACCCGGTAATAATACTGCCTTTTCTTTTTTAGGCTCTTCTGTAAAGCCAAAAACAGGTATATGCTTATCACACGCCTTGGCATCATCAGTTAAAGATTTGAAGGTCGCTTCCTCATTTGCACCAACAGCAACCTGAGAATATTCATGCATTAGCCATTCGGTAATTTCCTGCCCGCCGCCTGTCACTGGAGTTGACTTAACAACCGAGAAGCCAACAGACCAATTCGGCATGAACTTATCACGACATTTTTCAAACAGTCTTCGGCCGGTATTATCGGGAGGAGTAAGATGACTACCATCATAGTATTTTGTAGTGACGAGAATACCTTTAACACCATTCTCATTTGTACCTACACCGATACTGATGGGTCTTGCAATAGGCTCCATGCCCTGTGTTTCATCCTGCCCGTGTTGTTTAAGGACAACAACTTGTCCGCGTGTACGCATACCGTCAACGCGCATAATATCGCCATCTGAATCCTGTGTTTCCGTGGAGATAAAATGGGTAATGGTAAGTTCCTTATCATTGAACTCCTTTATCTGCGCGGGAAATTGTTTGTGCAATGTTTTCATTAAAGACCTCCGGTTATATCTAAAAGATTTTTTAAATAGGTTGCATGGTGAACTTCGTCCTTGAGTATTCCCAGCGCAAGAATTTCAGATTCATAGAATCCGTTTTCTCTGCAAAATCGGATAATGTTTTTATACTTATTAATTGCAACCAATTCAGATTGATACATTAATTTAAGTATGTCTATATTGTCAATGGCTGTCTTTACTTCAGAAGTCATTGTAGTAATATAACCACCCAAATAATCCAGGTGTTCCCGAATCAGCTTGGCATGCCCGGTTTCTTCATCTCCATGTTCTATTATCTCAGCTGCTGTTAAAGCGTATAGGAGCGTGAAACGATTAGCACCCTGATAATATAGTACTGAGGCTGCTTGCTCGTCGGATAGCGTGTCATTCCACAGCTGTATCAGCTCATTTTTGTTTGACTGGTTTTCCATTATCTTTTTTCCTTTTAGTCAGATAACCTTCGAGTATCTTTGTACGATACCCGTTTTTATTCTGCACCGTCTTCGGTGTTTTCATTTGTATCTTCCTCTGATTCGTCAATTGAAAAATAATAATATATTTCATCATCTTTACTTTTGGAAGAATCCTTTGGATAGTATATTTTACTTGGCTTTATACTATCAAGTTTTGAATCATCAATGTCTTTAATATCAGTATATTTATAGCTCTCAATTCTAATAATATCTTTCGGTAAAATATTTTTCGTTTCGGTCTGGTGCCCAGTTGCTAAACCAAAAGAAATATCATCCTCCATAGCTTTCGAGTTTATTACAACTATTATAAGATTTCTCTTATCAATCGGAATATCTTTATTTGCTCTTTCTTTTGCATAATCCATGGCCAATGCTTTATTATTGGTAGCATATATTTTACATTCAAAGCTTCGTTTACTTGTCTTTTCTACAAGTAAACCTTCCTTCAATATTTTATTCGCTGCTGCTTTACTTGTGCCGTGGTATACTTCCCCAGAACCTTCCGGATATCTTCCTGGGCCTGGGCCGCCTTTAAAAGATTTTTCAGCATCTTTTGTATCGTATACCAGCATACATCGGCAATTACAGTTCTCTTCTGCAAGGGAACCATTTCCCGGACACGACATGCTGTCACCGCCTACCTCAAAGTCTTCGCTTATAGGTATACCATCGGAATACTTATCGGCGGCTTCTGCATGGGTATCTCTGGCATCCGGCTCAGCTACCCATATCTTCACTAACACATCTTCCAATCCCATTTGTTCTACGGCGTCAAGTTCGGCATGAGAACAGGCGGATGTCGTTTCTGTACGGGCTATAAGGTCACTCCGATATTTTTCTTCTGTGATAAACACATCCGCGATATTCTCACTCATCGTCAGTATGCTTGCACCGTCCTCAAAATCCTTAGACAAAGAGGATTCTACCTTATCCGCCATGGTATCGGTTACGCTGGTAGATAACTCACGTAAACGAGTACCAATATATTTTTGTACTTTCGGGTCATTAACATTATACTTAAACTTAGCAGCCTTTGTGCCAGCAGTTAACGTATCAACCATTTCATCCGCAATATCCTTATTAATCTTTTCCATAACTGGCTTAATTCTATTTTGTATAGTCTTAGCCATTTCCTTCTTATCAAAACAAAGACCTTTTATTTTACCGTTGTTATCTTTTAGCCACTTCTGTCGATTGCTTTTAGATACCACGGATATGGAACACTTTACCGGAACAGCTTTCTTTTCTATGTTGTCAATAACTTCTTTTTTCATAGCAGAAAAGATACCAGCAAACGCCTTAGTATAAAGAGGCTCATATGCCTTTGCCGTCGTGTCAAATTTCTTCCATAGCTTTGTCTTCTGCTCGGTAGTCATTGACTTGATACTTTTAACTGGTAAGGACTTTTCCTCCTCCTCTTCTTCTTCCTTACTTTCATCAATTACGAAAAAGCAATAAATTTCATCATCTTTACTTTTGGAAGAATCCTTTGGGTAATATATTACAGGTGAAGAATAATCTTCCTTTTCAATATCAGTATATTTATAAACTTCTATTCTGATAATGTCTCTATTGGATACATTTTTTTCAGCTATTTTATACGTGGTACTTTCTGGATTAACTTTAAAAGCGGATGATTTACATACTACAATAGCCAATTGCTTATCTTTTAAAATTTCCGGTGTTGTACCCATTCTTCTCGTAGTGACTCTGGCATAACTAAAAGCTACGGATTTATCGTCTGTCGCATATACCTTCGCACCGCCTAATGAATTTTTATCTCCAACTTGTAACCCATCAGATAATATTTTTTCTGCTGCTTCTTTACTTGTACCATGATATACTTCTCCGCTTCCTGACGGATACCTACCTGAGCCTGGGCCGCCTTTACTTTGTATACTACCTTCTTCAGTCGGTACTTCCGCTGGAGTAGCCTCTGGTTTTGTCTCGCCAGTATACTGCTGTAGGTTAAAAGGAATCCAAGGCATATCTCCCCATTTAACAGGCTCGAGGTCTTTTGCTGCGCGTATCTCATTAATGGTCTTTACATATGCGCCAAGGTCTTCCATGTTCTCTTGTTGTATCTGGTCGTTTTCAAACTTCGGTAATATAAAGTCAATAACGAAAGCCGGGTCAAATAACTTGGCAAGGTCTCTTGTCAAGTATTGGCACATAAGTTTTGAGGTAGGAGAAATCGTTTCATTGATATAGTTTTCGTTTACCGTATCCAGATTAGAACGATTCTGTACATCAACCAATCCTACTTTTCCGGCAGATATATCATGTGCGGATAATATTCTATCACGCACCATATGCTCTATCTCTTTAACCATCATCTCCCGTGTTGTAGAACGTACTGGAGTATCGAATTTAAGGCCAGAGTGTAATACATTTGCCTTACCGGAATTTATACCGCCTTGGAATATTTTCCGTACCTGTTGTCTCAAAGATTTAAAAGCGTCATCGGTCAGGCTTTGTTCCGTAGTAAGAGTGTTACCCATTACGGCATGATTCTTCATAAACTCAGATTGCTGGTTTAGCAAATAGGTATCAATATTGAAAGATGATAACTGCGATTTAATAGCCGACATTCCTTCGTACGGATTTCGTAGACTATTATATTTTATCCAGATAATTTCTTCATTCGTAAACTCTTGCCGGATGTTTCCATCTGTATACATATACCCGCGTATCATCTGCTTACCGTCACGACCTGGCAAAGGCTTTAAATCACCCGTCCACGTAGTCGGTATATTATACATAGATACGGGGTACTTAGAAAACAATCCAGGTACTTTATAGATACCAATAGAGCCAGTTAATTCAAGTCGTATAACTGCACCATGCCAAAAGTTAAATTCTATTTCATCACTGTTCGGTGAACAAAGCAAAGCGGTTAAATCCGAATCATCAACCGCTATGCGTGCCATACCATTATCTTTGAGGAACTGTCTTCGCTGATGTCTTGGTAATGTATCGTATGACTTAATAAGAGGATGGTAAGACTTTAATGATTTACCTAATGCACCACCCTGAGGTTTTTTCTCGAATCTGTAAACCATTTTAGGAAGACCGGCAATAGTTCTGGCTTTCTTTTCAATAGCAGTATATACCCAGCCCGTATACTTATTTGCCAACTGGTAGAAGTTCAGTAAAGGCTGAACACCCGTATCAGTATAGGCGGTATACATACTTGGTATAATATCGTGTATCATTTCCATTTCAGCAGCTAATTGGTTTTGTGCCTGTGGTGTCGTTATTGCTTTACTGCCGAAGATCTTAAAAGGAAAATGTTTTGCCATTTGTTCACCATTCTTAATAAGTATCACCAAGATATTTTAACAAGTTTTTTATCACTGAAATTCTTTGATATTTTTATGAGTCCGTAATCAAAGCATACAAGTTGATTTCCAATAAATCCAAAGTTATCTATTTTAATATCATTAAAGAAAGAAGGTATTTTTTCGGGATAATCTTTCTTACGGCCTATCTCAACTTTTTTCTGTAATAATATTTTTCCATCATTACTTATATGGGTACATGGAGCAAACCACTTTGCAAGAGGTGTGTGTTCTACCTCTTTCCAAATTGCCCACTCTTTTACATTCTGAAAATAAGCCTCATATTTTTCAATCTTAACTACCAGTGTTGTATCCACTGCACACCAGTATACATCTCGATAACACCCACAATCTATATACCGAGCAATTAAAATATCCTTATATGCTTGTATACTTATATCCAATTACCATTCCTCTTCATCATTATCATTTACTCCAACAGAGAATACACCAGGTACTTTCTGAGTATTTATATATAGGTAAGACAGCGCTTGCGTCATCATATCTACCTGGTCATCGTGCGCTCCGTTTGGAAATTGTTTTATTTCGGTAAGAAAATCGGCAACCCAAGGATACATAGTTGTTTCTGGAAAGTATACATTACCTGCATCGAAGTAAACGGTAACCGCTTCTGCACGTGCTTCTTTACTTTCGGTAGGATTCACTGGAATAATGCCAGCAATTTTATCCTTGAGTACTTGTATGATAGCAGTGCCATTGCTCTTATCTTCAATTAACTTTGCACCAGCCATTGGGTATTTAACTACCATCATCTTGAACTTCTGTATTGTGGTAACGAAATCAAACAGTCCTTTGCAAGCGTCAAGAAAATAAACATTCGCACCAAGTTTACCCCATACTCCAATACTAACAGGGTCACTTGTTTTTTTATCCTTAAAGGAACTATCTAAAGACAGTATAATTTTGTCAAATTTTCTCGGTAAACTTGCTGCATTATAGTACTGAAATGATTCTTCTTTAAAGATAATGCCTTCTTGTGCCGAAGGATGCTGTTGATATAGGGCCTCAAAGCGCATTGGGGACATTCTACGGGCATCTAACAGCTTTTGATGACTATGGCGTAAGGGCCATAGTGCTTCATCATACTGGCGCGTGTCCTCTGCTGTCCTATTATAAGTATCTTTTAGTGCTGGTATGGATATGATTTCCCATTTCGCTGCTTCTTGCTTATCGGCAAGGATTCTGCCAACTAAGTCGTCCTCATGCCACCTGGTCATGATAACTAATTGCTTGCTTCCATTATGTAAACGGGTAGTGAATACCGTAGTATACCACTCCCATATTGATTGACGTACAACTTCAGATTTCGCTTCCTGGTAATCTTTAATAGGGTCATCTATTATCCCAAGGTCAACAGTCTTTCCAGAAAGTGGTCCGCCTATACCAACAGAATTGAAATAGCCTTCATACCCTACTATTTCAAATATGTCACTATTCTTTAAATAACTACCACGGGCATCTGTAGATATATTCTTTGTATTGAGCTGTGTCTTAGGAAATAACTCTGCATATTCCGGAGTCTGTATAATTCGTTGACATTGTCTGTTCAGTCCGGATGCTAAGTCTGAACTATAAGCACAAACGGCAATTTTAAGATTCGGATTTCTTCCGAGTGCAAACGCTGGAAAGCGGCGTGAGGTTAATTCGGATTTACCATGTTGTGGTGGTAGATTTATTATGAGGTTTTTTGCATTCTTATCTGTAAGGAGGTTGTCAAGTCTTGAAGCTATATACTTATGAAACCCCATGATACTATACTTAGGGTAAGTATATTCCGTAAAATCAATTAAGAAACTGCGAGCCAGTTCCTTATTAACTTCCGGAAGTATCTCCATCATCTGTTGCATTTGTAGAGACACGTATTATTCCCCTTAGTGCTTCAATCTGTTCAGGTGTTAGTTTTGTTATGTCTATCTTGACGTTTGATACTGCTTCTCCCTTTTGGTTGAAATCTATCTGCTGTGCGACCTTACCAAAACATCTATCGTATGCCCATGGATAACCTTTTTTCATTGCAATGATTTGTACCATTGCGGCCATCATTTGTTCGACCGAAGCATCTTTCGGAAAGTTAGGAAAATACTTTCGTATCGTTTTCATTTCTGAAGCGAAACATCCAGTCTCTTCCCCGAGCCTACGCAACGCAACGTGAAAGTGAACCGTTCCCTTCGGACATCCGCTGGGATTGCCTGATTGCCCGGGCTGCCATTGAAAGGGCTTAAGGTTCTTTGCTACGCGTGCCGCTGTTGCTTTCTTAGCTTCTTCTGTGCCGGGTACCTTATATCTTTTATTCTTTACTTGTAAAGCGGCATTTCTTCTGTCTCTATTAAGCACCTTACTGCTTACGTCCTTTACCGATGGACGTTTTATATTGTTTTTTGTATTAATCTTTACCTCTTTTTTCATACGGTTAATATAACACTTTACACATAATAGTATTATATTTATTTACATTCCAGATAAAAAAATAACTATACGTATTAATTATTAACAATTAATCATTAATTATTAACAATTTATACATATAGTTATAGATTTAACAAATAAGAAAATAGGTCAGGCTTTGTCGGGTAATTCTCTCCAATACTCCGGAGGGTAAAAGCTCCAAGATTTCTCATTATATCTATACTGAATCACAATCTTCCCACCTATATCTGTCAACACTTCCTTGTTCAGTTCTGGTAAAGTTTCCGGGATAACTTTAATCCATTCATTTTTCAATAACTCAATATACTCTTCATACGTACCTATAATAGCTTCACATTGCGCAACCATAGGATTATTGCAATCCTTGTCATGCCATTTGGCTTCCTTTTTACACGCCGCAATTTTTTCTTGCAACTGTTTAATAATAGTTTTCATATTTTACACGTTACCAATGCAAGTAACATTTCATCGGTAATACCCTCAATACATATTCCAGCATCGGCAAAAACACACCTATCACAATACTTACCCGCCCCACTGAATACCAACCGTCAGGATGAGTATAATCCCCATTGTCCATTTTATGCCTGTCCTTTCTTCTTCATCTTATAAGGTTTCGTCCGGCCATCCCTATATCGTATCAAATTTTTCAACTCTTTTATTTTCGCCTCACTTTCTTTAGTAAGTTCACTATATCCACAATCCGGGCAGGTCTTTCTACTTACCATGCAAGTATTAATTTTATCCGGCATAAGTTCCCGGTCTGTCTTCAGCCTCATATTTTCACCATCACAATTTTTACAGTACATTTTCCTCTTCTACCTCTACCAATACCTCATGGATAAATACCATTGCAACAACTGCAATGACACCGCCAAACACAACTCCGCAAATAAAAGCTATCCACATAAAACCCCCATAAAAAATCTTGACAGTTTAATAAACAAGCCTGCCTACAAATATCGAGCGTATTTATTATAATTATAATTAATTAATTATTAATAATTTTGGGATGCCGACCCCGCATAAAGGAACAAATGTTTCTATTAATTATTAACAATTAATGATTAATTATTAATAATTAATAGGCTTCGATTATATTAGATTGACAAAACGGAGCGATTTCGATATAACACATTGATTTTATAGTAACTTATAGAAATCATCAAAAATCGTGTTTTTTCATTTTTACAAGTTCCAACTCTATTAATTGTTAATTAATAGCAAAAGTTAATAATTTATAGTCAAAAATCGCTCCAAAACTCAATAGTAAAAACCACCCCATTTTTTCTACTTTTAGCCCATTCCAAAAGTCTCCAAAATCCTTAAAAACACAAAACCTCAGCAATTACGTTTTTTCCTATATTTCAGCGTCTTAAAAAAAGTTAGAAATCTGTAAATGAAATAGCCTATTTTCTCTATAATTATTACCCAGATTAATACGGTCAAAGGCCATTTGATAAATACCGTAACGCCGTAACAGAGTGCTATAAATACGGAATCTTCTGTCATGTTATTTTTAACCTTTTATACCTTTCTTCCAGACTGTTTTGCATACATATTATATGCTCTTTAATAGTACCACTACCAATAGTAATGATAGTATGTTCGAGTATAGTTCCTACAATGTTCATATACCGTTTATCATACAACGTAATTTTATTCCCAGAAAACACAGAGTACCGAGCCGTCAAGGTATCTCTACTATACCCGTAAGATAATGCTTTTCGCAAGCGTCAAAAGCACCTTGTAAAGTATCTGAGGAAGTAAACTGCTCTCCACGATATTCTATTATGTAAATATAGTAATTACCCTTTTGCTTTGTTTGCTGTATAGTATAAATATACAGGTCATTGGTAGTATTCTTAATTACCCCTTTATAGAACCACGTAGCATGTTCTGTAAATACAATATGTTCTGTTTCCATTGCCTTAGCTTGCGAAGCAGTATCTTCCCGCTTTGCTTTCTCTGCTCGCCGTTGTTGCTCTTCCCGTAAACGACAAAGGTCGTCTATTCTACCATAATTCACCCAACCTTTTGGATAAAGCCTTCTGGCAATACGAATAGTCAACAATTGCTGGAGTATGTGAATTGAATTACAAAAATCCTCCAGTTCACTTGGATGTTGTTTTGGTAAATTTGTATATACTCCCCAGGCCTCATTTATTAATTGTAAACATTTATTTTCCTCGATTGTTAACCCTGTTACCTCATCTATAATATCCGCCATATTATTCCTCGTTAAAACGCACCGCAACTGCAATGATTCTTTTAGTAATCTCATACCCTCTACCTCCTTTCTGTTTGTTTGTTGTTTATGGCAATAGCAAGGCCTGTCATGTGCGCCGAAACAACTCCCATAAGCAATAACGTATCATACAGTGTTCCCCAAGAATCTGAATACGTTTCTCCTTTTTCATCAATCCACGAAACGATATATGGTGAACCCATTGCAATATTGTGCAGCATCGCATTGCACCTTTCAAGGTTTTTCCCTTTCTGCTTTGTTCTTTTAACTTTGTTCATACCTCAATCCTTTCGTTAAATGTGTTTCTCCTGACGGCTATTTTACCGCCTTTGTTTGTTGTGGGGAGTTAATCTTTTATGTAGTCAGGTATAGGTATTCCACATTCACCGGACATAATTCTTGCACTATCGCAATTTATAATAATTTCAGTATGAGGATTGAAATTATCGTTAAGAAACTTAACCAATGGTCTTGCAAGCGTTTCAAATTCTTTGCTCTGTTCTTTCGTAATCATACCAACCTACCTTCTTTCTGTTAAAGTTTACAGCGTTATTGCTGCTAAAAATCCATCCTGAGCGTACTGCCGGTTATGGCAGTGGCTATTCCACTATTCCAAATTGTAAACCTATACGTTTCTGCAACCTCAAGCCTATTTTCCAATTCAAGCTGTTCCATAGTATTCTCTATAATTAATAAACAAACAAACAGAAAGAAAAGGAATGCCTTTTACAATCTCCTTAAAAGTTGTCATCACTATATCCCCCTGTCTGCCAATCAGAATACTCAATACAATCGGCATTATTTTCGTTTATACTTTGTATAGCACTGCTAATTGCTTCACTTGCTGCCTGAAAGGAAAGGTCTCGAATACCTTTTGTACTCTTTCCAAGTTTCGTATATAATTCTTCCAGTGCCGTTCTTTGTTTTAATGTCGCGACCGTAGTTGCTTGACTGGCAAGAGCCTGATATTTATTTAATTTTTCCGACCATTTACTGGATTGTTTATTCATTTATTACCTCGATTCCTTTTGGTAGTCTCTTAACTACTTCATCTTTGGGGTAGGCGTAGTTACTTTCCGTAAACCCGTGTAACCTTATAGCGCCATCGAATTTACAACCAAAAAATATCGCCAATACTAAAAATGGTAACATAATTCATATCTTTTTTTCTTTTTCCTTTATACCATTTCCTATAAGCATTTAAACTTGGGGATAATACTGCTATTATCTTCATATGTCAACCTTTCTTTTTAATAACCAGAACTTTCGGCATATTAAATATTCGACGTTCCCATATACTAAAAGGTAATTCCCCGGACGCCTTATCAAGTATTGATAATATAAGAACATGCTGTCCGGTCAATTCATTTAAGGCGCGCCATATAATTCCATGTTCCCATCGGTACTGAAGCACCGAAGTAAATTCTCCATTGTACTGGCAGGCTTTTTCCATTGCTGCTATTGCCCTGACAAGCCGTTTGCGGTTATAAACATGCTTATCGATGTTTAAATCGCCGTTAATCAAGCGGAAAAGGCTTTTCCAATCAAGATAACGCTTCGGCACGGCAACACTTCTCATACTTATATGTGCCTCTTGTTTTCCCGTATGATACCGGGCTTTCAAAGTGTTTCCGATTTCGCTGGGGGAAATATCAATTACTTCCAGCGCGCCCTTGAATTGTTTGTCAACGGGTATATTCTTTATAAGCTGTTTAACCTGCTCAATAGGAATACCTATATCATTATTTAATTCTTTAGTTTCAAATATTGTAGACTTCACCGGCTCGACGACATAGACAATATCAGAATTTATTGCTACGATAGTACCATCTTTACAAAACACCACAACGTCCTCAGAAACTTCTAAAGCACCAGCCAAGGCTTGTTTATGAAATATTGTCATTGCTTGCCTGCTAACTTTTTATAGTGGTTAAGTTCCGCCTGTAAAGTTTTTATTTCCTTAACAACATTATTTTTAGCTTCATGGGCTATTCTTAATAAGTTACTTAAATTGGTAATATAGCTTTTTTGGCTTTCAATCTTTTCCATTTGCTTGACATTAACAGTAATTTGAAGATTATATCTTGACTCTAATGCTCTGTATCTGTCCTGCCAATTCTCTAATTTGTTACATGCATTTTTATAATTCTCTTTAGTTAAATCATACCATTCCAATTTTCGTTCCATTTTCCTGCACTCTTCAGTCGATAGAATTACCATTCCTAAAATCTTTTTCATACTACCTGCCCTTCACAATATTCTTTAAGTAAAGGAAGACAATTCGTTATACCCTGTATACGTAATTTACGGAAATGGGTTTCACCATGTATCTTCCTTAAATGATGTTCCACATATAGGCAGTATAATGCCTTATGGTAAACGTCTTTTTCGTCCTCTTTTTTAATTGCTATTTCGGGATACAAATTTTTACTTCGTTCAAAATTTCTTTCCACGTCTTTTGCAATTCTTCTTGCTTTGTATAGGTCTTCTTCTGTCATAAATTTATACCTCTTTTATTGCTCTCATTAGTTGTGTTTTACATTCTTCACAAGACTTTCTATTTTTCTTTACCCATACCGCATAATAACCTATGCTTTTATTTTCGTAAACCTGACTAAGAAATCCGTGCTGTTCCGCTTCAGCGGGAATATTTTTATAATTTTTAGTTACAAATTTTTCCCAAGGGCAATCCTGCCATATACGCTGCCCGTCGCTGGTAATTTCAAAAACGCAAATAGCCCCTTCGGAAACATAGGTTGCTTCTTCCGATTCCTTATTGTCATATACAACCATATTTGCATAAGTATCCCGGTACTTAACAAGTATGTTCTGTATTTTTTTTGAAAACCCTGATTCAGTTCCATGTGCCCCCACGAAAGCCATTAAACTTTCGGGGAGACAGATTGATATTGCACGAACCGGGTCTTTACTTTTTGGCATTGACATTATTAGTACTCCATAAAAGATAAAATATGCTTTACTACTGCACAATTAAAAGCATTACCAATAGCATGGTATCTTTGATTATCAGTAATGCCTTCTGTATAATTATCTGGTAATGACTGTAATCGTTCATATTCTATCGAAGTAAATCCACGTAATCCAATGGTATCATGTATAAATCCGGCGCAATTTCTTTGTTTATGCTGTGTTGTAAGGCAGGTATTTTTACCAAAATAATTACATATTTTTATTTTTTTCTGTTGAACATAACTAAAAGCACTTTTACATATTTTACGACTGTTATCTTCAGGTAATACGTAATCTTCAACAATATCTTTTATAAATATTTTTTTGTCTATCGGTTTCGTAATACCTGTTATATTAGTCCAAAATAATCTTCTGCGGCTTTGTGCCGAAACTAAAGCAGCATCAAACATTATTGGAGGTACGCCTATTATTTTAGTAATAGTTGCACGATTTATTGCTGTCATGCTGTTTACATTCTCCAATACAAAATATTTTGGTTTAATATCTCTGAGCACTCGGATATATTCATAAAATAACCCTGAGTATATTCCACCAAGACCTTGCCCATAAGTCTTCAGTTGTGAAAGGTCTTGGCACGGTGAACCTCCAATTAATAAATCAATATTTTTTAAGTTCTTACTATTGATTTTGCAGACATCTCCCAACTGAATAGTCTTAGGAAAATTTTTCATTGTAACAGTCATTGCGTGCCTATCTATTTCAGAGGCATAATAGACTTCAATTGGGGCACCTATTTCGTGCAAAGCCTGTTGTGCAACAGATATGCCATCAAATAAGCTTAGTACTCTCATTTAGCCTCCATAACCATCTCACCAGCAGTTAATAAACCAACCATTTTTTTAAGTTTTATTTTTACTTTATCATAATTTTCCGGCTTTACCCTTAAGTAAATTATTTTGTATCCTTGTACACCAACACTTTCTTCAGGAATATCCTTCATAACATCAAAATCATTTAAGTGTGTAAAACTCATTTCTTGACTGGAAAATCCACTACCAAGTTGAACTTCTTTAATGTCAAGAAATTTACGAAGTATAGTATCATCCCATGATGACAATTCACTGCTTTTATTATCTGCAATACCATAAGCAATCGCAGCCTGTTCACTGGGAAAGTCAACGAATATTGCTTTGATGGTTTTTGACCCGAGAATTGTCATAGCTTTTTTAGTCGTGTTACCTTTATGGATAACCATGTTTTTAGCCCAAACAACGACCGGAGAAATCTGCTTATGTATTTTAATAAGTTCAGCAAGTTCAATTGCCGCTTTATCATTTTTACGCGGATTATCCTTCCAATACTTCACACTGTCAATCGGAACCTCAATTAAAGTATTAAGGGGATAACTGGATTTCTTTACGACTGTCTTCTTTACAATTTGCATTTCTTACTCCTCGAAAATTTTGATAGTTTGTGTTAATTTATAAAACTCGTTTGTCAATTTCCATCTGGCTTTATTGTCTTTTAATGTCCTCGTAACCACTCCAATGGCTAAAAGATTCCCACAAAGCACATCGACCGTAGATTGAGCCAATTTACAAGACCCCATTAGTTCCTTAGTATCAAGGTCATTATTTCTATTACTATAAATAGCCTTAACAATAAATAGATATCTACTGCTCGCCGTTGAACGTGCTACATGCTTTATTATTGTTTTTGTCCTATCTGTTATGATTGTTTTATTTGTAAACAGTGATATACCACAAGCAAGCTGTACCAATTCTGCTGTGATACGTGTCGCCAATTCTACGAAAGGATTATGCTGGATATCCCTTGTATATTTATCACGATTAACCCCGGCACGTAAATAAGAAATCCAGGTACCGATATTGATAAACCAATCCTCATCCTTATCTGTTATTTTTATAGCATCCTCATACTTTACAAGTAATACCTTTTTTGCTATCGCCGATAATTCAAGACCCATCTCCTTTTTATGTGAACGGTTTGCAAGCGCTTTTTTAACATATTTATTTCTTCGTTCTAATTCTACTGGCAACGTAGTATTCCAGCGGATAAAACGTTCTCCGAGCATACTACGTAAATCCGTGAGGTAATCAATCGCCGGTGTGACTGCTGCAAGAATCCCGAATTGCACTTTATATACTCTTTTTATTCCGGAAAAATTGAAATAACATTCTCCATCATAGGCATCCCAAAGAATACCATTAATTTCATTACGTTCATTTTCGGGCATCGACAACACTGGAGTATAGTCTTTAATTACCAGTGTTTTTCCATCAAGCTGTGGTATAAGGGATGGGTCAGCATTACCAAAATTTTGCCCGCTTATTAGTGCCGCCCTTGTTATACCTCCCGTAAATACGATTCTTGCCGCGCCGATTAAGGACATAAGCGGAGCGGTCTTTCCGCCACCAGGTTCGCCTACAATAAATGACCATACAGGCGCGCCGGGCAACCTGTTTGCAATAATAGTACCAAAAATAAAATCGAGAAGATATGTATCTTCCATATGTAGCCATTTTCCAAAAGTATCGTATACCTCTTGTACATGTACCGGAACACCATTTTCAATAACAGTATCCGCACCTATTTTCTTTTCATCTTCTGTTAATGGGGCACAGTTATCAATGATATATTGAAAAGTCTTTTCTCTGTTTCTTTTATTTTGATTATAAACATCCCGTATATCAAAACCATCAACAGTATTTTTCGGCCATTCTATTTTATAGATTTCAGAGGTAACACTTTTTAAAAGATTAATGGCTTTTTCAATTCCTTTTCTACCGGCTTCATCATTATCAAAAAGTAAATAGACTTCCTTACCATCACATATAGGGATTAATTCTTGCTTTATAGTTGCAGCGCCGGGCACTCCAATAATAGCGGCATTGTCCGGTTCTATTTCCTGTAATACTAAAGTATCCCATTCGCCTTCACAAATAAAAACAATACCATAATCTTTCGGGATTCTCCATACATTATACATAGTGGCAGGGCATCCGGTTGCATTCATAAAATTTCTGCCATCATACTTTTTAACATTTAATAGTTTATTTTTTGCCTGATTATAAACAGGTATAATAAAGAATCCATTAAATTCCCTAACACCTGCCTCAAGCAATGTTTCTTTTGACAGTCCTCTATCTTGTGCCAGTGCATCAATTTTATTTGTTGCTTCTTTTACAACGATTTCTAAAAACTTTTGAAATCCTCCGCCTTTCCCACAACTCTTGCAATCCCATGTTTTATTTTGGGATGCAACGTTGATATAAAAATGTCCGCTGCTCCCACAAAAGATACAATTACCGACCGCGTGGTCTCCACTATCACTGGCCTTTTTAAACCCGAATTGATTGAATATTTTTAAATTATCAGTTATCATATTTATTATTTCCCGTAAATGTTTTTCATTATCATATCATATTCTTTTTTGGATTCTTTCACGCGTTTACAAGCAATATTATAATATTTTAAATCCTTTTCAATACCTATAAAATTCCTCCCTGAATTTATACAAGCAATTGCTGTTGTGCCAGAACCTATACAATTATCGAGAACCGTATCATTATTATTTGTATATGTACGTATTAAGTATTCAAAAAGCGCTACAGGTTTTTGTGTCGGATGTAATGGCATATTTTTTATATCTGAATCAAACTTTATACAACTTCTTGAAAAATTTGTTTGTGCATAATATGCACGACCATCTTGATTGGTACGTGGGCCAATCGTTTCTGGTTTTTTTTGTACTATTTTAATCCCATTATTTTTAGCATTAATGGGATAATATTTCATACGTTTTTCTTTAAGTAAAGATGCATGACCCATTGGTGCTTTACTAAATACTACAATATTTTCATGCATTTTCATTGGTTGATTCTTTGCATGAACAAAACCTATAGTACTATTTTTAATCCATATCCATTCATACTTAAACCATTCTATATTGCTATTTATTAATAATGTAGTAAATGGTTGTGAGGCAGTCAACACAATAGCGGAATTATCTTTAATAATCCGTTTATACTGTTCCCATAAAGGTTCAAAAGGAATAACAGTATCCCAATGACAAGAGGTAGTTCCATAAGGCAAATCACAAAGTATCATATCAATACTTTTATCCGGTATTTTCTTCATTACCTCTAAGCAATCACCGTTTATTATTGTATTAAGCATATTACCCTTTCATAAACAAGGTTGTAGTGGTCAAACAAGCTGCCGAAAACCAATAAATAGCACGCGTATAATCCTTACAAAATAAATACACTATACCTGCAAGTAAATCTATAACTGTAAGAGCAATCGGTAATACATTTCTTAGCATCATTCCATACCCACCTTATCATTAAGATTATTTGACATAATGGAAACTTCCACGTTCAACTTCACTTTTATTTCCTTATATTGGCACATGATCCTTTTAATATTTTCCAGGATTTCTTTTAAGATTTCTTCCTTATATTTTAAATTGACTTCAAATATTATTTCATCATGCACTGGAAGAATAGGATAAATATCTAAACGTTCTTTTATCAGCCACTTGTGAACGTCAACCTGTGCATGTTTAAACAACGCAGCGGCGGAACCTTGAATCTTGAAGTCAGTCGCTGAGTAAAGTGCTTCACGAGGAACACGTAAGAATCTTCCAAAATATGTATATATTCCACCTTCTTTTTCCGCTTGTGTTGTGCAATCTTTCATAAATGCATATAGTTCAGGGTATAATTCCTTATCCCGTAAATATCCGATTTTGGTATTTTCCATTGTCAATCCCAGTGTCCTTGACGTAGTTTCAAGCCCAGCACCATAGAACATAGCAAAGCGGGCATTTTTTGCTTTGTTACGCATCGCTTTTTTTGCCTTAGGATACCATAATTCTATTGAAGCAACTTTTCCTATTTTTAAACAGGATTTTTTCCATTCAAGTATTGTAGATTTATTTGTCAATAATGCAAAGGTAATTGCCTGTATAGGATTAGTATATAATTCCCCGTACATTACTTCAGCGAAAGCATTATGAAAATCAAAATCGTTATCACATAATTCATAAAGCCGTTCACTATTAGTTCCTTGCACGCCTAACCGCATTTCAATCCCGGAATAGTCAATACCAATAAAGTAATATCCTTTTCTTGGTATAAAACATTTGCGCGCCGGGACTGTGTACTGTTGACCGGCTTTTACCTCTTTAGAAATATTTTGCATGTTCGGATGTTCGCTGGATTCTCTTCCGGTCTTTGCGCGATTAGTTATAATTGATGGGTGAAGAATATTGTTTACCGATAATTCCAAATAAGATTCAATCATCGCAGTACCTTTTGTATAGGCACGTTCTTTTTTGATACAATCTATAATAGGATTAGAAGGCAATAAATCTAATGCCTCATTCCCTGTCAGGCTTTTCTTACCAGTTAACGGCATATGTAATTCAGTATATAATAAATGGATTAATTGTTTTGGGCTGTTTAAATTAATTGGATGGCCAACAAGACTTTCCGTTCTTATTGTATTTTGTTCAATTTCTTTTTTCATAAAAGAAATCTGTTTAGAGGCTTCTACCTTGTCAACAGTAATTCCCCTACGGTACATAGCAACGGTCATTTTAATTAATTCTATTTCATTAAGATACTCCTCGTACGCTGGGCTATCTTGTATGCATTTAAACATTGTTAGAAAAAGCAGGGCTATTCGTTGTCCGTCATTCGTTTGATATTCTTCCATCAACTTTTTTGGTATCTTATCAAAACTACCATATATTTTAAATGCCTTTGTTACTTGTTTATCAATCGTCGCACATTCCGGGGAAAACCCGGCAAAAAATTCATAGCAGTAATCAAGAGACATCCTATTTGCTAAGTTATTGAGGTACTTAAATTGTATCATTGTATCGTGTAAAGGCTTATCTTTCGCAATTATATAGCCTTCTTCAATTGTGAACCATAGCTCAAACGCAAGATTATGCGCAACGGCTTGGCACCTTGAAAACCAGAATTCTTTTAATCTTTTTTCAAAATTACCAATTCCATAATGTACTTCAGTATAACCATCGGGGTCATTACACCATGTAAACACGACAGAAAAAATACAGACCTTCCCGATATAGGGTAAGCCAGTGGTCTCATAATCCACTGCGATTATATCCGTATCTAAAAAAGGTCTGTATTTCATTATCTTATTCCTTTCTTTACTTTTTCTTTATTTCTTCTTCAGGCTCGGAGCTTTTTTAACAACTTTTTTTGCATTGACAATAGGTGCCGGAGCTTCTGCTGCGCACGATTCAAGACCTATTTCCCGGAGGAAATCAGATTCTTCAACCGTTTGTATAGCAAATTCTTCTGCGCCGAATTCGGAATCAATCAGGGCCTTGACAGCGCCTTCGAGTGAATCCTGTTCGCCAAGGTCAATATCGTTTGCAATACAAATTTCCTGCAAAGTTTTAAACTGTTCATCAGTTCCGTCTGAACCGGAATCGTCGTCGTCAGTCATTGTAGGTGCATCGTCCGTACCAGAATCGTCCGTACCGGAACCGTTTTCGAGAACTTCGAGAATTTCAATTTTGTAATTTGTAAAGCCATCTTTTTCAACAGATTTACACGTTGCAGAAATAAGAGGATTGGTGGAAACAATATCATTCAGAATTTCTTCGATTTCGGAAATATCTTCCGGCCATGTATAACCCAGCGCTTCAATACGATACCGAAGAATATTAATACCTATCTGATTGTCAAGATTGTTCCCATCAAAAGCCGACTTTCCCTGCTGTTCACCATCATCAACGGTGAACTGCCATGCAACACGTACTGCGCCGGAAGCCTTTGCTTCTTTAAGGGCAGCGGAAACGCGAAAATTATAGGTATCATCCGGCAATGTTGCAAAAGGATTTCCTGTAAAATTCTTTGCCATATCCTGAACCGCGCCATTCATCTGCTGTAATTTTTTCTTAAACACTGACATATTATTTTCCTTTTGTTAAATAATTATTAAAAGTAAACATTCATCAAAATTGAGGTAAGGCTAACACTCCTTACCGACGCCGACCACCAACTTTTTTCTGTATACTCGCCACCACACCTTTCTTGGAAATTTCTTCCGTTTCCATTTTAAAAGTTTGTTCCTGTTTGTTTTGGAAAGCTGTTAAGATTGATTGATAACCTCCTTTTGGGTCATTGGAAATTGGTACTGCATAAACCTGTTCACCCTTAGGTGTAATAAAAAATTCATTTGCCTGTAATGCAATTCCTGCCATTGCATATTCTGTTCCCTTTATTTGTAGGAAACGCTGTTTACCTCGATAATGCAACCAACACACGTTATCAATAACCGCACGATAATAGTCATCCGCTGGATTAGATAACAACGGGCAAATCTGGTCATATTTTTGTCCAGTGAATGTCGATTGCTCTTTTGTCTTTTCGTGACAAAGTACAATGAAGCCAAGACCAAGATTCATAATACGATTTTGGAAAGAACGAAATTCCGTTTTGATAGCAGCCCAGTCCTTGCCAAAATTGTCTTCCCGTGGATATTCAATTCCATTCTTTTTACACACATAATTCATGCAAGATTGATAGGCTTCAAAACCAGTATCTACAACAACGGTCTTGAAATTCTTTTTGTCTTTTTCCAGTAAAGAAAGATACTCGAGAGCGTCTTCCCATTTTGTAATATCAAGGCGATAAATATTCAAAGCCTTGCCGCCTGGCTCAAACATAAAGAAAAGCGTATCCGGGAAAAGACTCGCAAGGGTGGTTTTTCCGATTTTCTTTTGTCCGTAGATTAACCAGGTATACGCACCAAGATTCCCCTCGGGCTTACGTTTTTCCGTAGGTAAAGACAAACGCTGGGTAACAATAGGTGTTTTTTTAATTAGCACCTTTTTTAATCCCAGCGGATGCCCTATTATTTTCCTCTGTACCATAACTCAACTCCTTTTTAATTTATCCAACTAACTGACTTGACTGTTCCAATTTTTGCAACACATCTTCTGTAAAGGTATATTTACTGCCGACCAGCTCGTTTTTCTTATATTTCGTTTCAACCCTTGCAACCAGATTAAACCCTTTTTGGTCACGTTGTGTATGTGTAATAGTAAACCCCGGATGGCTGACTACCTTTACATCAGCGCAAAGAATTGGTACTTGAATTTCATGACCGTCTTTATGTAATGTAGCAGGTATGTATTTTGATTTTGTTCTGCCAGAATCCCGCAAAGGACTTACCATCTGAAACATAAATTTATTCAGATGAGAATACCCACCGTTAAAAATTTTAGTTTTCAAGGACAACTCCTTTGGTAAGATAATTTGATTTTACGGAAAATCCCGGAGTATAGTACGGGTCTGTTTTTTGTAAATACTCAAGACAATCCCAGCATTTATTTACCGCAAGTAATAAACCATTAACGGTTAATTCTTTACCAGTAAGTAAATCAGCAACACGGTTAGGGTCATTACCTTGTTTGTAAAGATTTTTTATATAGTCAAGGTCTTTTACCCGTACATACTCCAGTGTCTTTCCTTTGTACTTACCGAAAGTAAAAACGTATTGACGCCATGCGTTTTTCTTTTCATGTTCGGCTTGTTTACTGCTCGGGAAATTCAATTTGCTGCCTCGTTTCTCCGCTGTTTTCTTGCAATAAGTAATGCACCGTATTCTTTACGGAAAGGCTTAATTAATTTATCAGTAACCCCGGCATTCTGTAAACGATTAATAAAAATCCGTAAATGTTTTTCCCGTTTGTGTGTTGTGTGGAACCGTAGCTGCTTTTTGACATTTGATAAAAGTTTCCTACACTGTTCACGCATTGACAATTCCTCATCAATAAAATTCATACGCTTTATAAGACTGGTACAGGCATAGGTTTTTCTTGATAAACCTATAAACGTTTTTGCTTGCTCAGATAATCGTTCGTATTCTTCCTGTAATTGCTTTGCGGAAATCTTTTCAATGTTTTCCATGATACTACAACCTTTCCTAATAATGTTATAAAGTTTTACCAGTCAAGATACTCCACCAACCTCTTATATTACAAAAAGGCTGCATGTAGTATTTAACTGCTGTCTTACCTGTAAAGAATTTGAATCCAGTAATATCTACAAATAATGCTACACCATTTGCAACATGGTAATTTGCTTTTGCAAAGTATTTTTTATGTGGTATATGTGAATTAAATCCTCTGCCGTGCGGGATGATAATCCAAGAGGTATATTCTTGAGTATAATAATCATCACGGGTAATTACAATATGATTAATCAATCTTGTACTTTCTTCAACAGTAAGACCTTTTAAAAATCCTTTTCTTTCCTCTTCTATAACAATAGGTATTTCACGTAGGTCTCCGAAGAGTGCTGGATATTTAATTCCGTTACGCTGGTATGAGGTAGTGATAAATCCATCATAGGTCTTATTTATTAAGTTATCCAATATGGTAACTTCGGTAAGGTATTTTGCTTTGAAGTGCTTAATATAAAGGTCTAAGGCGCGTCGAGTATATAGCCAGTAAGAATAACCTTCCAGCCATATTATTCCGTCAAGTGAAAGCATCTTGTAAAGGTGTATAATTTCGGAAAGGTGTGCTGGACAATTAAGATAAATATCCTCAATGCAGTATTGACGAATAATAAGGTTGCTCGGTGCAAGGACTCTAGCTGCTATTATGTAAAGATTATTCCTATTTTGCCGTATCTCTACCGTATCAGTAGCACCATATACATCGCTTTCAACCCTGTTAATTTTATCTTCCTGCCAATCAGCCAATTCACAACCGTATTTGAAAAACATACTGTCAACCTTTCCTATAATAAGTACATTTTGGATTTGAGCACCAAATTAATACTTCTTTAAAGTTTGCCGCTAATTTACACCCGCAACCTTTTGGGCATAATTCTTTTGTAAAGTGCGAAAACTTACCTTTTTTCTTTATGGTAAATTTTGGCTTAATCTTTTTTATAACCATCATCGTATAGCTCCTGAAAAAGAGGTTTGATTTTTATTTCCGGGTCTTTTCCGAGATAACATAATTTTAGGTACGGGCAGGTAAACATAGATTTACATGCACAGATATTTTTATACCACACCGCCCGCTCTAAAGTCTCAGAAGTTTTTTCGGTTAAGAAATTCATAAACTCTTTTATATGCTCTTCCTTAATATCAATATTCCAGCGTTTTATCCAGTGGTCAGGCTCGGCTTTAATTCCAGCCTTAATATCATTATAAACTTCCTTCGGTTTCTTTTTTGTAAAAGATGGATACCGAAAGACATCATACTCAACGCCGGTAATAAGATTTTCCTGGAGGTAATTCATTACACAATAGAACATTACCTGCCAATCATTATTCAAAACAATATCCATATCATCTTCGGATATACGGCTTTTAAATTTGTATTCGGAAAGAATACTAATACATCTACCATCAATTTTTCCCCGAAGTCTTACACCATTCGGTAATTTTACATTGTCGATAACGTACTCTGGTATGAAATGTTTTTTTGCTATTTTCGATATAGGGTATATCTTTACATATTCCTCAACAATAGCGGTTGTGGCCGCGATAATAAATTCCCTTTCCTCAGGGGTCCTCTCCTGCGGGAATGTATAGGTCGGCACGTGTTTCCCCAACCGCATAAATTCCAATAAGTGGTGTCCGTAACTACCAAGGGTCATGGGTAAACTTTCATTTACTTTTGTATAGCCCTTAGCCGCAAACAAAAATCTTTTTGGACAAGCCATATCATGTGCATACAAACTCTGTGAAATTCCTTCCACTTTCATACTGTACTTATTAAGCGATATTGTTTTCATATTTCCACTTTCTTATTTTGTTAATAGTATCAATATAAATATTACTTGTAAATCCACCAGCATCACGGATTATCAACGGGTCGACAATAGTGAGATGCGGAACAGTTATTCTGGACTTATAGTATTTTTCAACATTTTTACCGCAAAGAATTACAGTATTGACATAACAGGCATTTGCTACGGGCAATATGTGTTGCATACAAGTTAGAATCTGTTCTGACGTCGTTTCCAGGCTGTTTTCGCCTCGTTTTACTACTGGCCTACATAATACGATGTTTTGAAACACGCTTGCCCTAAAATCAAGCCCTGTGTTGTCGCAAATAGCCTCAATAATTGCCAGTATTCCGGCACCAGATTTTCCGGTAATATCCTCTTCTTTTGTTGGAACGTCTAAAAGCCATAATATTCTACCGTTCTTGCAGCCTGTTTGCTGTACCTGATTTATACAATTTTTATAAAGATTACATGCTTGACATTTCATAAATCACCCTTTGCCCATAATCCTATACCTATACTCGAAGCATTATGATTATTGGTAGTTTCAATTTTAAATTTTTTTGTCAGAATATTCCGTAGTTGTTCATAATTTAACTGACCTTTCCACTTCGCTGGTTTGACCAAAATTGTATATTTACAATTAAGATTTCCAACTATAGAACCGGATATATACGCTAACAGTGAAAGATTTCCACGCGCACCGGATACCTGGCTTTTAAGAGAAGCAGTATAGAACTCGGTTGATTCTATGAGGCATCCCTTAATATTGCCGGAATACGTCATTCTAAAATGTAAACCTATAAACCGGATTAACTGCTCCTCTTTAAATTTTGGGGATATAGTATAGGTCTTAACAATATCGCCATTTTTCCATTCAGTAATAGAGGTATTAATTCCCGGGTCTACAGTAATCCATTCGCCTATTAAAAATTCTTTTATCGCCGGGAACATATTCCCCTCCTCAATCTGTCAAGCATTTGTACCCTGTTTTCTTTATTTTGTAGAGATTGATAAATATCACTTTCCAAAGTATTAGCCGCGGTTAAATAAACTATATAGGAACCCTTTTCCGCCATCACATCTACACAGCGAGCAAGCGTTTGCTTATAGGTCGTCAGTGACGCTGGAAGGGAAAAGAAAATAACAACGTCAACATTTTCCAATCTCGTACCATATTTCCAGCAGGCTGGTTCTGCCACTAAGGTATTTAATATTCCACGATTAAATTGTAGTCTAAAATAATTTCGAGCATCGGTGCCGACTTTACCATATACACATTTACAATTAAGTATTTTGGATATTGCTATTACTTCCTCGACATACCATGCCCATATTACTATCCGCTTACCTTTAAATTTTGTTTCCATGAGGTCTTTTAGAAACTTTAATTTTTCAGTACCGGAACATAACTGACGAATGTTTACCCAGCGTTGCCCGGCAAACTTTAAAATATCATCTCCTATCATAGCGTCTTTTTCAATTGTCTTTATGGTTTTATATGTTTCCTTACTTAGTTGTATCATAAAGGATTTTGATATAATAGTATTTTGAAGGTTTACATCCTTGAGGGTAAGATTAGAGCAATACTTTTTTAGCATACCAGAAAGTAAAGTACGTCCTTCGGAAGTTATTTCTCTTCCATACCCGGACTGGTCTACTTTAAAATATTTGAAACGGAATTGCCAGAAATTTATAGGCATTATTCTTTTGTCAATGAAACGAAATATTGCCCAATATCCTTCTTCTGTTTCGTCGGCAGGTGTTCCGGTAAGTATTATACGAATAGGAATTCTTGAAGCATGTTCTAACAGGTATTGAGTAATTTTTGATGAAGGATTATTTATAAAACATTCATCCAGTATAATTGCATCCCAATCATATTTTAAATAATTGAAGAATAAATGCGCCTCTTTATTTACAAAAAAGAAACCTGGTTTATTCTTTAATAATTCGAATTGAAAATTACGGGCCGGGGTTGTTCCTTGTGGAAAGTATACATGATAATCCGATTCAGCATTAATCTCTTCGAGCCATCCGTATATCGTGCTGTATGTCGTTACAACGAGTATACGCTGGGCCCGTATAGATTTTATATAGGTTAGGGCAGTGAGGGATTTACCAAGTCTCATTTCCCAAAACAAAGCGCCACATCCGCCCCGCTGGGATAAGTAATTGACACCTTCAACCTGGTAGTTGCGTAGAGTTTTCATATTGATCTTATATACGTATTAACGATTTATCGACGTGCTGTTTTTCAGCTTGTATTTAATATAGTTATTGTGTTTTAATAAAATCTACTATAAGTTTATTTTTTATAAAATTAATAATTAATAAAATGATTACCGATTTATATTATTTTGTCAATCGTTGTTTTAAAAGTGAATCCCATGATAAACGTTCCTTTCAGTACTATATATAATATAACGCGCGCGCCTGTAAAATAAAAACACGTATTAATTATTATTATAATTCATTAATTATTAATAATTAATAGGCTTCGATATTTATAGAGCATTTTCAATTGCACCATGAATCTTCTTACTTGTAAATCCCTTTTTCTTCATTTTTTTGACAGTCTTGCAAGGCAAGGTAACTAACAAAACTTGAGTTTTTTCATTCGGATACAGTTTTTTTCTGCCTTTTTTAGCTGTTTTCACTTCGTATCACTTTACCCTTCTTAATGGCTTCCAATACTTTTGTTACCTTATTATACCGAATAAATCCGCACGCTGGACAGTTCATGGTAATTACCTCAGCTGTTTGAAACGACTTTTTTGCTCGGTGTTTCTTGCAGATAATACACTTCATTGGTATGCTCTCCTATTCTGTTTAAAACATTCTCCAGTGACACCTTGGTGGTAGTTATGTACGGCACGTGAACCTTTGTTAGGTACGTGCATAAGTACCGTTGTCGCATCTGTTAATCTTATCGGTAAACCACAGATTCCGCAAAGCGTTGGCTTTACTTCTTTTTTGATTTTCTGTCTCACCCGATTTACTACCGTATCAATTGCACTCATGGTAAACATCCTTTCTATTAAGTATTATTTTTTGGAATGCTGTAATATCCTTCAAGCACTTCGCTGAATATTTTTATTAAGATACCCTGCGTCACTGCAATTTCTGTTGCAATCTTGTATTGCTCTTCCTCTGATAACGCTGCATATTTACCAGGTATAAAATTTTCTTTCCAGTATGCAATAAGATTGTCCGATAGGAATACTAAACCTTCCATTGATTTATTTTCATTTGCTTTTTTAAGGTTATCGGTAAGTGCTTTTGCCTCGTCTCGATTTGTTACTGACACCTTATGTAAGACAGAATCTTTATTTGCTTCAACATGCTTCATGGCATCATCTACGGTGAAATTGAACATTATTTTATTCCCCTTTCTGGCGGGACTTTTAAACCCCGCCATAAGTGTTTCCGGTTTATTACCATGTCATATCTTCAATTTCTTTAGATACCTGCCCCATATCAAAAACTTCGGCATCTGCGGCGCTTCTCGGATTATCTTTTGTAATTTCCATAATTGCTGTCATTGCCTGTGTTTTGAAAATATCTCCAGTACCAAACATGGAAGACTGGGCTCGAGTACGAATAGGATTATCGCCATCCGTAGTACGTGCCGTTTTTTCATGGTCAACATAGTTTGTTATCGCATTAAGCATTGCAAAAGCGGAACCCTTTTCGGATGGGAAAGCATTATCATCACAAAATTCGTACTTCTCTAAAATCGCCCGTGCTTTGTTCTGCGCAGCAGTACTTTCTTCCAGCGTCGGGAATAGCTTATTGAGAAGCGCCGTCATAGTGGGTCTGGTCATCTTGCGCTTGGTTAGTTCATTGAAAGTATCGTTCAAGTTTTTAATATTAGCCTTGACGCTCTGTAGCGCTTTCTTAGCTAATTCCATCTGGCTCTGGGGATTAACATGAGTAATGCGCATGACTTTTTGGCCATCCGATAGAGACATATTAAGCGTATTGTTACATACAACCCGGACCGTTGACAGTTTGACAATTGCCGCTTTTCCCTGCTCACGAAAATCGGAGAAAAGAAGATACGGGTCGATAATATCATCAGTGCCTTTGATTCTGATTTCCTGAGGAATTTTTACCATGCACCAGATTGTTTCGCCATTACCCAGGGCACCAGCTGTTTCGTAAAATGCGCCATCTTCAATTCCGATAATAGTATCTACCCAGGCAAATGCTTCATCGTTCTGGATAGGTGTGTAGGCAGGGCCAACCGTACTAAGATATTTTTGATTGTCCGCACGAAATAATCCGAATGAAGGGATAAGTTCTCCGGCGATTAACGGATGAGAAAACTGTTCCTTGGTTATTTTCCAATCCATGTGTGCAAGCTTCATAGCTTCGCGCCACGTCTGAGTCTGTTTTACATTTACGCCAAGATGGTGCCAAGCTGGTTTTCCAGCCTGAAAAGTTTCTTCAATCCCGTTTTGGATACTGATATTATGTGCCACAAGAAAACTCCTTTCCGTCAGTACGACGAATTATAATTTTGGACGACCCGCCAAGGTTTTGATATATTTTCCTGACTGAATTTATAGGTAACTTTATATTCCTGTCCGAGCATAGGATTGTCAAGTTTTTGTGCTTCCATACATGCCTCGTGGCAGTGCATAAATCTTCTTCCCGGGATTTCTTCCACTTCTTTTTCAGCACGTTTATTTGTACCTGTTGTAAATACTG
>Ga0182027_10001216_pt1 | contig 43129 bp, 41 predicted proteins | sample 712E1DmetaG_FD_121300 | JGI IMG/M metagenome (GOLD analysis project Ga0182027, IMG submission 121300) | Permafrost microbial communities from Stordalen Mire, Sweden - 712E1D metaG (Illumina Assembly) | ecosystem: Environmental > Terrestrial > Soil > Wetlands > Permafrost | place: Sweden...
GCCGTCTGATAGCGCGGTCTCCGGCTGATGATGGACCTCGACCAGGATGCCGTCAGCGCCCGAAGCGATTGCCGCGCGAGCCATGGGCAATACACTGTCGCGCTTGCCGGTGGCGTGGCTGGGGTCCACCAAGATGGGCAGATGGCTGAGCCGCCTGATGGCCGGAATAATGCTCAGGTCGAGGGTGTTGCGGGCATGGTCGGCAAATGTGCGGACGCCGCGCTCGCAAAGGATCACCTGATAGTTGCCCTCGCTCATCACATACTCGGCGGACATCAGAAACTCTTCCAGGGTGGCGGAGAGGCCGCGCTTGAGCAGCACCGGCTTGCGCAAGCGGCCGGCGCGCTTGAGCAGCGAGAAATTCTGCATGTTGCGCGCGCCGATCTGGATGACGTCGGCCCATTCGGCCACCAGGTCGAGGGATTCGTTATCCAGGGCTTCAGTGACGATGCGCAAACCGAAGCGGTCGCGAATCTCGGCCATGATGCGGAGGGCCTCGATGCCGAGACCTTGAAATGCGTAGGGTGAAGTGCGGGGCTTGAATGCGCCGCCGCGAAAAAACTGTGCGCCGGCCACGGCCACCTGTTCGGCAATGGCGAAGGCCTGGCTTCTATTTTCAATGGAGCAGGGGCCGGCAACGATGGCTAGAGAGTGGCCGCCGATGGTGGCGTCAGTTCCCGCAAAATTGATGATGGTGTCTTCTTCTTTAATGTCCCGGCTGGCCAGTTTGTAGGCCTTAGAGACCCGGATCACTTCGGCGACCCCGGAGAGCGCCTCGAGGTTGCCGCGGTCCACTTCGCCTTTGTTGCCAGTGATGCCAATGGCGGTGCGCTGGGCTCCGGGAAGCGGGTGGGCACGGAAGCCCAACTGCTCAATATGATCGCAGACCGCCTGGATTTGTTCCGGCGTGGCCTGCGCTTTCATGACAACCAACATGGCTGGCCCCTCAAGCCATCAGTCTAGCGGCTCAAGACGGTGAAGGGCAATTCAATTAGGAATGCAACGGCCCGTGCGAGCTCTAATGCTTTCTTGGGTTGTGCCTGGTTCAGCTCCAACAACGCAAATCTGGAGCGGCAATCCTGTGCCTTAGGCCGAAGCGCTTAGTCGGACTCGTCGGTCGATTCGGTGCCGGACTTGGCGGCAACGATTGCGGGGGCCACAACCATCCCGATGAAGGCCAGGGCAATCAGAAGGTCATGCATGGTCTTACTCTCCTTGTGCGGCTCTCGGAGCCTGTCCACAACTGCATCATCGTTCGGAATGGAATAATCTCAAATACCACTAATATCTTGTTTGCTGAGATGCAGGTGTTATAGCTGTCTTACACAAAAGTGTTATGCCGGAGAGATGATTGAATGCAGGCGGGATATGCCGGTCCTTGGACCGGGATTGGGCGATATTGATTCAGTATTTGAATTAAAAATCTCTAAAATCGGATCACCGCGGGATTAGCGCTGGTTGCGGCCCGTGCGTGCCGCATCGCGCTTTTGCGCCCTCCATTTAAGGCCCAGCCAGGCCAGATAGCCCAGTTGAATAGCCCAGGTGATGGCGTAGGCAGCTACGACGAACTGGTGGTCGAGAATTGCTCTTTGATCCATATTCTTGTCCTCATCAAGTCGATCGAACGGAGAATTCAGGCGTCCAGAGCAGCCTGGGCTTCCTGGGCGGCAATTTTCTGGTGTTGGCGCTCGACGTGGTAGCGCAAGGCGAGAATGAGCAATCCCCAGGCCAGCCAGGCCAGCACGTTCCAGCCGAAGGCGGCCAGCATGGCGGGGTCTTTGATGCCGGAGTCGGGTCCGCCGCCAAAGACGGGGGCGGGGTGCTGCGTGCGCCACCAGCGGTTCGACATATAGACGATGGGCACGTCGAGTGCGCCAAAGATGCCCAGAACGGCGGCCAGCGTCTGCACCTGCGGCCCAGCGGCAAAGCGGCGCAGCAGCAGGTAGCTGACGTAAATCAGCCATAGAACGAGGGTGGTGGTGAGCCGCGCGTCCCAGGTCCACCAGATGCCCCAGGCGCGGCGCCCCCAGAGTGGTCCGGTGATGAGCACGACGGTACAGAAGACGACGCCGACTTCTGCACCGGCCAGCGCCCAGGCGTCGGAGATCTGCGCCCACTCCGCGCGGTTGCGGCGGAAGGCCAGGTAGCCGATGGAGCCAGCCAGAGAGATGGCGAAGAAGAGGAAGGCGACCATCGCCGAGGGCACGTGGTAGTAAAAGATGCGCTGCGCCTCATGCATGGTCTGCTCTTCGGGCGCGACGTAGATGGCCTGGTACCAGGCCCAGCCGAGCAGGGCGACGGTGACGGCGGCGTAGAGGCTGATTGCGAGTTTCTTCATGGGGAATCCTGGTGGAACGATTTCAGTGTACGACGGCGGGGCGGGGCGGTCTCCATCGGGCGGTGGAGGGTTATTCGGCGTTGAAGACCACGTCGAAGAGCAGCAGGCTGGCGGTGGTGAAGATGATGTCGTAGCCAGCCAGCAGCTTGATCCACAGGGTGGGATCGCTTTCGCCGGTAAGGATGGCTGTGGTGGCCAGAACCATGGCCAGCAGGGCAGGAATAAAGATGGGAAAGAGAATCAGCGGCAGCAGCAGCTCGCGGTTACGGCTGCGAATGGAGAGCGCGGCGAAGAAGGTACCGTTGGCTACCAGCGCCCAGGTTCCCAGAGGCAATACCACGGCCAGCAGCCAGGCCTGGCCTTCGATGTGGAGGTTATAAAAAACGAGAAAGACAGGCGCCAGGATCAACTGAACAATCGAGACAAATAAAAAGTTGGCTAGAACCTTGGCCAGAAAGAGTTCCGCGCCGGGAGTGGGAGCCATGCGTTGCGCGTCCAGAACCTGGTGGCGGATTTCACGGGCCCATGCCTGATTGAGGGCGCTGACCGAGGCGAATAGGGTGGCCACGCAAAGCACGCCGCCGGTGATCTGTTGAGAGAAGACCCCGCGCGGGTCGAAGGCGATGGAGAAGAGCACGACGACCAGCAGCGCGAAGAAGAGCATGGAGTTGATAGCCTCGCGGGAGCGCCACTCGATGCGCAGGTCCTTGATGAGATGGGTCCAGAGGGCGCGTGTCATAGGTGGTGGCCCTCCAGTTCTGCGGCTTTGACCGTGTCTTTGGTCAGGTCGGCGGTTTGGGCCTCGGCGGCGCTGAGGTAGTCATCGGGAGAGAGGATCAGCTGGGTTCCGCGCGTGCCGGCGGAGACGCTGATGCGGTCGAAGAGGATCGCGGTCTCATCCACAAAGACGGGATAGGCCTTCGTTGCGCCGAAGACGGTGACGCCGCCGCGAATGTAGCCGGTCAGCGGCTGCACATCCTTGAGCGGAACCATCTCGGCCTTGCGCAGACCAGCGGCGCGGGCCAGCTTCTTGAAGTCCAGCTCGGCGTCGCCGGGGATGACGGCAAAGAGATACGTTTCCGATCCACCAATTGTCAGCAGCGTCTTGAAGACCTGCTCCGGCGGCATGTCGATCTTTTTCGCGACCGTGATCGCCGAAAGATCGTCGGGATCGACCTCGTACTCGCGGAGTTCGAAGGCGATGCCGAGGCTTTCAAGGAAGCGCGCGCCGTTGGTCTTCATTGCGTGGGCCTCCCCCGTTCAAAGGATGTAACGCGCCCTGCATGCAATCCGAGCACCCAGTCGGCGATGGGGGCGGCTTGTTCGCGCTGGTGAGTCGTCAAAACAATCGTCCGGTTGCTCTGGCGGAGCTGGGCAAGCAGATCGACCATCTGGCGGGCGGATTCGATGTCCATGTTGGAAAAAGGCTCGTCGAGCAGGAGCAGCTCCGGGACCGGAAGCAGCACGCGGGCCAGCGAGGTGCGCTGGCGCATTCCCTGCGAGTACTGGCCTAGAGTGCGATTCAGTTCGGGGTCCAGGCCCACCCGGCGCAGGGCCTCGGCCGGCGTGAGGCAGGGGCGGCCAGGGTAGAGGCTGGCGAAGTAGCGCAGATTCTCCTCGGCGGTCAGCTCGTCGTAGAGCATGGGGGCGTGGCTCATGTAGCCAATGCGCGCGCGGGCCTCATGGGGGTCAAGATCGCCGAAGACCCTGACCGTGCCGAAGCTGGGCCGCAGCAGCCCGGCCAGAATGCGCAACAGAGTGGATTTGCCCGCGCCGTTCTCGCCGATAAGCACGTAGCACCGGCCAGGCTCGAACTCTGCCGTGACCTGGCGGAGCGCGGCGAAGGAGCCGAAGAGCTTTGAGACCTGATCGAGGCGGGCGCACGGGGTAGAACTGACACCTGCGGCTAAGGCGGAAGCGATCATGCTTATGCGGCCGGGTTGGCGGGTTTGGCGGGCGCGGCGCCGGGCTGCGCGGGCTTTGCAGTGGGCTGGGCCGGCGCGTATTTGCTGGCGCACTTGGCCTGGAGTTCAGTGGCGTGGAAGACGCCGTCGCGCCCATAGGAGCCGACGGCCAAGGCTTGAGAGTCGTCCTTGAATGTGTCCGGGGGCGGTTCGGAACCCTTGTAGCTGACCTTCAGCAAACGGCCCGTCGCGGCCTTCGGAGAGTGGCTCTCAAATTCGTTGAGCACAAAGTTGACGTGGGTGCCGTTCTGCTCGATGGAACCCGGCTGTACGAATCCCTCGACGCGCAACTGGCTGTGGTAGGCCTTGTTGCCCATGCCGCCGAGCTCGGCGATGGTGACGTAGTAGCTCTTGTTGGCTTCGGCTCCGGAGATGGCCAGCCAGCCGACGGTGCCGACGATAATGGCCACCGCAATCCCGATCCGCAGTGTGTTTGGGGAAATTTTCATAGTCAACTACTAACGATACGGGCGGAACGGGGCGGGGTCAACTCCATCAAGAGAAGGAGATGCGCTCGATTGCGTGAGGCCGACCGGCATATACAGAAATAATGTTGCAGGGATGGACCGGGGAAGGAGATGTATTTCCAGATTCCAGGCGGGATCTGTACGAAGCTGGCACGGTGTCAGCTAGGATTCATTGTCGTGGGGGTCTTCCCGATGGAAACATACCACGATTGCCGGTGTAAGCACCATTGCCACAAAAGCCAAACCAATCAGGATATCGACCATCGGAGAACTCCTCTCGGAGACGCGATAAATGCGCGTAACCGGATACCACAAGGATCATGTGCAACGTATACAAAGATAGTGCAACCGCTCATGCATGAGGAATAGCCCCTTAGTAGTAGGAGGGATGCCACCTTGGTAACCATTTTGGTTCATGTGTGTGGAAAAGCACGCACAATTCAACGGCGGAGTTCACAGAAAATATGAACCACAGGCGCATGGAGATGCCGAGAGCAAATGCAAGGATTCATGCAGGCCATTAGGCGTCGTCCTGGGATTTATTCTTTTGGATAGTTGCCACTATTACCGGAGAGAGCACCATGGCAATAAATACGAGGGCGATAAAAATATCATACATATTAGAAACTCCCTACAAGAAAAGGGTCTTCTTGATCGTTACCTACTAATAGTAACCTTTAGTAATGTGTTAGCGATGTCTCATAATAGACACATTGGGTCTTTATTAACGCGTTAGTAATATCACATACAAGCTACGCAGATTTCATGTAGATACATTCCTGTGATACGTACCGATGCGCCTTCCACTCAGTAACTAATAGATTCGCATTAGATTGTAGGACTTAGAGGTTAACTGTTCTCTATGAAAAGGATATGGAGTTATCTATTGTTTCGGGGGACAGTTATTGGGGCATTCAGATGAAGAGGAATGGAATGGGAGGGAATGGGGCTCAGGATTTGCCAGGAAACTCGAGAAGAGGATAGACGGTATGACCGGCCCGCGGGGAATCGCGGGATTTATTTGGAAGGAGGGATCATTCGTCGATGTCGGGGGAGCCTGTTTTCTGAATTGCGGCCAGAATCGCCGGTGCGATGAGCATTGCCACAAAAGCTAGACCAATCATGAAATCGAACATGAGGACCCTTCCTGGACGTAGTTTGCATCACATGTCCGGCAACGGTGGAATCATAGCGCATTTGTACGACGTGTGAAAACACTTTAGTAATAATATTTCTGACCGTTCCCCAGTTCTGGCTTATAGTGCTGATTCGAGAGTGCTTGCGGCGCGGTCGAGGGCCCGTGTGAGAACGGCCAACTGCTGCGCGGCAAGTTCCGGGCTCCGGGCATCGATGGCCTCGTTGACGCCGGGAATCACCACTGCCGCGTAGCCGGTGAACTCGCCGGGAGCGTAGATGGTATGCCGGTACCAGGGGCGATTGGGCAGGCCTGTCTCGGAGAGGAGCGCGGTTTCGGCCTGGCGCAAGGCGAGATTGAGCCTGGCGAGGTCTCCCGAAGGAGCGATCTGCCGCAGATGCGCTTTTTGGGCCGCGTTGGCCAGACGGGTAGCGGCGGCTTGCGCGGGGCCAAAGTCGAGTGAACTGAAATCGGCGTCCTGAGCCTTCCGTTTGGCTGCCGCAATGTAGGAATCGATGGCACCGGCGTAAGCCACGTAGTCGTAGGGCAGCACGTCGGCATCGGCTATGCGCAGAGCCTCCAGCCCGAAGACGCGGGCCATCTCCTGCAGATAGAGGAAGTGGGGATCGGCGTTCTGGGTGTACCAGGCATAGTTGTCGAAGACCGAGTGGTAAACGCCGTAGGCTCCCCCGGAACTGATGTCGGTGGAAGGGACACCTGCATGCTGGAGGAAGGGAGTGAAGTCGGAGCCCGAACCGAGGTCGCCCAGACGGACCTCTTCGCCATTTTCGGGCGGCGCGTTGGAGGCGCGGTGCTCGTCGCTCATGGAACGGGATTTCTTCCACTGGTCATATACCGTGCCGCCCAGTGGGCTGGGAACCGCGCGGGTGAGTTCGCGGAGGTACTGTTTGAGCGAAGGAACGGCGGCGGCGGAGAAATCCGGGCCGGAGACGGCTACGTCGGTGTTGAAGTAGGCAACGGCCCGATCCAGTGCCTTGGCATGTTGCTCTACCCACTCGGTTGAACCGATCAATCCTTCTTCCTCGGCATCCCAACTGCAAAAGACGATGGTGCGTTTGGGGCGCCAGCCTTGCTGGAGCAGCTCGCCGATGCCATGTACCGATTCCAGCATGGCGGCGGTGCCGCTGGAGGGGTCCACCGCGCCATAGACCCAGGCGTCGCGGTGATTGCCGGCGATTACCCACTCATCGGGATACTCCGTGCCTTTTATCTTGCCGATGACATCCCAGATGATGCGGCGCTGGTAGTCCTGCCGGGAGACTAGGCGCACCTTCACGCCGCCCGGTCCCAGGTGATAGCGGAAGGGGAGCGCGCCTTGCCAGCCCTGCGGCACGCCCGGTCCTTTGAGGGCTTGCAGGATGGGCGCGGCATCGTGATAGCTGAGGGGGATAGAGATGATGCGGGGCTGGTTGCCCGATTTGTCGCCGGGAATGCGGGCGCTCTCCGGCAAATCCAGCGTTGAGGCCACGCCGGGCGTCTCCGGATCGCCGGAATACTTGAAGAGGAACTGCACTGAGCCGCGCTGCACGCCGGTCTCAGGCCGCCAGGGACCGTTGGGCCAGGCGTCACCCTTGAAGTAGCCGTCGTCCTGCGGATCGGAGTAGAGCAGCACGCCGGCGGCGCCGCGCTGCTCGGCCAGGTAGACCTTGACGCCGCGGAAGTTGGAGCCGTAACGCGCGATCACGATCTTGCCGTGCAGGTCGATGTGCTGGGCGGCAAGCTGGTCGAAGTCTTCGCGGCGTCCATAGTTGGCGTAGACCACCTCGCCGGTCACATCTCCAGAGCCCGAAGAGCCGTTGAAGGGCATCACGACGCGAGGATTGTCCTGGAAGGGGTCGCCCGCGACATGCTCCGGGGTGGGACCGCTCATCAGCAATTGCCCGGCGGCGTTGTACGCCTCCACGCGCACCACCTGGGGCTGGTTCAGCAACACGCGGTAGGGAACGATCTCGGTATCCAGACCCGCCGCTCGAAACTGCTGCGCCACATACTCAGCGGTTTTGCGGTCTTCAGGAGTCGCAGCCAGATGAGGCTCTGCGGTCAGGGTCTTCAGGTGCTGGCCGGCCAGTTTGGCGTCGGGCACGGCTAGGAACTTTTCCTCTACTTTGGCCTGGGCGGTGAAATCTTTGTAGCCGAAGACGGAGGACTGGATCGGCTGGGGAGCCGATTGCGCTGATAGAAGGCCGGGAACGAGCGCCAGAAAAAGCGCGAAGGCAAGCGGCTTGTGCACAATCATGAGCGGGACCTTATTGGTTGGAGATGCGTGAAGAGCAAAGGCCGCGTTGAAGCTACTCCACCGGCTGGGTACAGTGGGCGCAGCGCTTGGCGGCCAGCGGTATCTCGCTTAGGCACTCGGGGCAGGTCTTGAGGGTGGACGGGGCATCCGGAGCGGGCTTCTTGAGCCGGGCCTGGAGCGTGTTCAAGGGCAATACGATGGCGAAATAGACCACACAGGCCACGATGAAGAAGGAGATAGCGGCGTTGAAGAAGTTGCCGACCAGAATCTTGACGCCGTGAATGTCAACGAGTACGTTGCTAAAGTTTGGTTTGCCGATGGTGGCGGCGATGAGCGGGTTCAGCACATCGGCCACCAGGGCCGTGACTATAGCGTTAAAGGCCGCGCCCAAGATGACGGCGACGGCCAGGTCCACAACGTTGCCACGCAGAATAAAATCGCGAAACCCTTTCAACATACCGTCCTCCGAGAGATTCTTGAGTGAGACAGTTCCGTGCTCGACGCGAGCTTAATCGCGCGTGTCAACTCAACCTAATGCATCTCTTTGAGCGACTCGGCATAGGGGGCGTGCAAGACGCCGCGTTCGGTGACGATGGCGGTTACATACCTGGCCGGAGTTACGTCGAAGGCGGGGTTGCAAATGCCAACGCCGTTGGGCGTGAGTTGCTTGCCGCCATGGTGTGTGACCTCAACGGCAGGTCGCTCCTCGATGGGGATGGAGTCGCCGGTCGGGGTGGCCAGGTCGATGGTGGACCAGGGAGCGGCGACGTAGAACGGGATGCCGTGCTCCTTAGCCAGAATCGCCACGTTGTAGGTGCCGATCTTGTTGGCCACATCGCCGTTGGCGGCGATGCGGTCCGCGCCCACGATCACGGCTTGGATGCGCCCGGCGCGCATGAGGCTGGCGGCCATGTTGTCGCAGATCACAGTAGTGGGGATGTGGTCGGCCATCAACTCCCATGCGGTTAACCGAGCACCCTGTAAAAAAGGCCGGGTTTCGTCGGCGTAGACGTGAATCTGCTTGCCCCGCTCTACGGCGGAGCGGATGACGCCGAGAGCGGTTCCGTATCCGCAGGTAGCCAGCGCGCCGGCGTTACAGTGGGTCAAAACACCACCTTCGTTGGGTATTAACGCCGCGCCAAATGCGCCCATAGCCTTGCAGGCGGCAATGTCTTCCTCGTACATCGCGTGGGCTTCGGTCAAAATATTTTCTTTGATTTGTTCCAGGGTCGCGCCTTCGGCCAGCAAGCCTGCGAAGAGGCGCTTCATGCGGTCGATGGCCCAAAAGAGATTCACTGCGGTGGGCCGGGTTGCAGCCAGGCGGGCGCAGATGCGGTCGAACTCGGGGGCAAAACCCTGGGGCGTGACGGCGGTGGTGCGCAGCGCGCCGAGGGCGATGCCATAAGCGGCGGAGACGCCGATAGCCGGGGCGCCACGGACGACCATGGTGACGATGGCCTCGGCCACCTGCTCATAGGTCGTGGCGAGCACGTAGCTCTCCTCGAGGGGGAGCTTGGTCTGATCGATAAAGCGGACGCCTTCGAGCGTCCAGGCAAGGGTAGGAATCATGCAAGATCAGTGTAAACTGCGAGACGACAGGGACGAGGAACCAGGGAGTAGGGAGTAGAGAAAAGACCGACCAGTGGACAGGCTGAGTTGAGCTCCCTTTTTGCTATCCGCTGGACGTACCTCCACCCCAATGCGTAGAGTTGTTTCGGTAGTTCAAGCGGTTTTTTAGAAAGCAGGGGGAAAAGAGATCCATGGCTACACGATCCACACCATCAGCGCCGCATAGCGCGCCCAATTACACTGTGCCGTTCATTATCGTCACGGCTCTGTTCGGCATCTTTGGATTCCTCACCAACCTGAACAGCAACCTGGCTCCCAAGCTGGAAGACATCTTCAATCTGAACCATATGTGGTCCAACTTTGTGACTACTTCCTGGTTCCTCGCCTACCTGGTCTTCTCGGTGCCCAGCGGCAAGCTGATCGAGATGATCGGCTATAAGCGCACTATGGTGACTTCGCTCTTCATCATGGTGGTGGGCGCTCTGCTCTTCATCCCAGCGGCGCTCTATGTCAACTTCGCATTCTTCCTGACGGCCAGCTTTGTACTGGCCACAGGCGTTTGCGTGCTACAGACCTCGGCCAATCCCTACGTCTCGATTTTGGGACCGGAGAGCAGCGCCCCGGCGCGTCTAACGCTGGCGCAGGCTTTCAACTCGCTTGGTTCCGCACTGGCGCCGCTGGTGGTGGGCTACTTTATCCTCACGGATAACACCAAGATCACCGACCCGGCGGCCATTGCACACACCGTAATGGGTCCGTATATTGCCATTGCCATCGCGCTCTTCGTGCTGGGCTTTGCGGTCATGTTCATGAACCTGCCCGCGGTCACCCGGAGCGAGTCATACCGCCCCGGCAAGGAAGGCGCCTCAACGGCGGGCCGCAGCATCTGGAGCTACAAACACACGGTGCTGAGCATGGTGGGCATCTTCTTCTATGTGGGCGTGGAAATCGCGCTCGCGGCGAACGCCATCAAGTTCTTCAAGGAGCAGGGAATCGGCAGCAAGGATACCGCTGCACTGCTGGCCTCGTTCTATATGTTCGCCATCATGATCGGCCGCTTTGCCGGCACTGTGGCGATGAAAGCAGTCAAGGCCGAGAAGCTGCTGGCTGGCCTGGGCATCTTCGGCGTGGCGCTGATGGTGCTGGCAATGAACACTTCGGGCCAGGTTGCAATCTGGAGCCTGGTGCTCTGCGGCCTGGCCAACTCCATCATGTATCCGACCATCTTCGCTCTGGGCATCGCCGAACTGGGGCCATTGACCAGCAAGGGCTCGGGCGTCATCACCATCGGCAACGTGGGCGGTGCGGTGATTCCGCCTCTCTTCGGCGCATTGGCCGTAGCGATTGGCTATCAGCATGCCTTTATGCTGCCGATCATCTGTTACATCTACATTGCCTACTATGGCTTCTCGGGATACAGGCCGACACGCACGGCGAAGGCATAGGCAGGGCGCTTAATCTCAACTTTCCAGGGCCTTCCGGTTAGCGCCGGAGGGCCTTGGCGTTTTCAGCGGTGTAAAACAGCAGCGCGGTCTCCCACCCTTTCCGCAGTAAAAAGCGGAAAGGACGGGGCACGGAGCATTTTGGGACACAGGCGTCCGTTGTGCTCTAACTTGACCCCTGACCCCTGTTCCCACGCTTATTCCTCCGGCTTCACGCTGAAACGCATCGTCCGGTAATCGAAGGTGTAGGCTCTCAACTGGTCGAGGACATCTACACCCAGCACACCATACACATCGTCCAGTGCGGCTGAGCCGAGCGGCTGGGTGAGCACCTGAATGTAGTTGACGTGGACAGTGTATGGACCCACAGTGAGCGGAACGGTTTCAGCCAAATAAGCCGGTTGCGGAGGCAGGGACTGCGAACCCGGTATGGTGAACAACTCCATCTTATGGCCGCTGAAATCGGCGGCGTTCTCTTCGTAGTAGCGCGAGGTCAAGTAAGTCTGCTGGCCGCCGGCGTCCACCACGTACATGCGCTCCTCGCCTGTTTTCGACCCCATCGACGAAGACCCGTCGCTGGGGGCCCCTGTTTTGCCCAGGGCCACAATCATCCGGTCGCCGTCGAGAAAGAAGCGCGCGCCCTGGGTAGGCTGGACGTCCTTTTTGTCGGGATCGATCTTTTCATCGGGCGGGAGCTGTTTGGCGGGCTGTACAGTTACGGTGGCATCGGCAGTGATCGTGATGCTGCCCAGGGCCGAGAGGGCCGGGTAGCCGAGAACTCCCTGAACCTGGTAGTGCGATTGCGGAAAGGAATAGTCCGCGTCTTCAAAGACAAAAGCCGTCATGTTGCGGAAGGTGATGCGTCCGCCGATGGTAAAGCGCGGAATCACGGTAACGTGGACCTGCATGGGCCGGCCGGTGAGGGTGTGGATGGTACTGGACGCCTCGGAGACCGTCAGGCCGGCCTCTTTGGCCAGCGAGCGGGCGATCAGATTGAAGGGCGCGGTAGGGTCGAGCATCCAACTGTGCGGCCGCGCATCGACGTAGACGGGAAGATCGATCAGGCCGAGAGGATTCCTGCCCACCTGAAGCAGAAACGGGTCGGCGGGCTCGACGGTCATAGGCGGATTGGCAGCGGCCAGCGGCAGCAGCTTGAGCGGCATCTCGATCTCGTCCTGCTCGTCGGCACTCAGCTTGCCCTGAAGGCGGCTGTCGAGCGCCTGATAGGCCTTGGCCGCCTTTGCCAGCTCGTCAGAGCGGAGGTAGTCCTCAGCCAAAGCCTTGCGCAGCAGCTTTTCCTGCCCCGTGTTGCCGCTGGCGGCAACTTTATCAATGAGCGGCTCGAGCAATTGGATGGATGCGTTCAGGTCGTTGTTCCGGTTGGCCAGAATGCCACGGTAGAGCTGGGCCTGTTCGGGGGGCAACTGATCCAATTGAGACTCGATGCGAAAAAACTGGTGGTCGGCAAGCAGGTTCTGGAGCCGCGCATCGGCATCCAGGCCGCTGGTGACGCCGGTGTGAACCTGTTCGCCGCCGCCGGTGACAGGCGCCTGCGGCTGCTGAGGCGTGGGCTGCTGGATTTCGGCGGCAGGCGTCTGGGGCGGAGGCTGCTTGGTTTCAGGTGACGGCTGCTGAGTTGAGGGCTGCTGAGTTGAGGGCTGCTGTGTTTCAGCGGAGGGTGTTTGAGTAGCGGGTGTTTGAGGCGCTGGTTGCGGGATTTCGACTTCAGGTTTCTGGGCCGATGAGCGCCTGGGAATTAGGCTGCCTGATTTCTGTAGCAGGCGTTTCAGACGGGATTTCTGGGGCTCGGGCCGCGGGGTTTCGGTGGCAGGAGTCTGAACTGCTGACTGCGGGGTTTCAACAGCAGGCGTCTGAAGTGGAGGCTGCTGGGGAGAAGCCTGTTGAGGCGTAGGTTGCGGGGTTTCGGTGGCAGGCGCCTGGGACGGCGCTTGTTGCGCGCCAAGCGGCCCGGCTGCCAGGGCCAGCGAACAGGCAACAAAAGTGCAGGCTAGCCACATAAGCGACGAAGTCATGCCGCGGCGGTACGTTGCCGGATGCCGAAAAACTACCGATGTCGCAATGTACGAGCCGTTCATTCTCAGTACGAAGGTAACAGATTCAAGCCGTTGAAATCTGGACTGACAGAGCACTTTCCAATATCAATCAATCCGCTCATACGGAAGATAGACGGGTTCCCAGACGTAAGCGCGGAGTTTTTCGTTGAGGGTCGCTGCATCGGCGAGTTCGGCGACGCCGTCGGCGATGGCTTGTTTACCGACAGCCTCCGCAACCGCAAGGCTCACTCTGCGGGAGTCGGCGATGGGAGGCAGCAGTGGGGCGTTTTTATCCTGGCGGGCAGGCGATAGCTGCGCAAGCGCTCGGGCTGCGGCCATCATCATACTGTCGGTGACGCGGCGGGCACGGGAGACGAGGATGCCGAGAGCCAGGCCGGGAAAGATGTAGGAGTTGTTGGTCTGCGCGATGGGGATCAGCTTGCCGTCGATTTCGATTGGAGCGAAGGGGCCACCTGTTCCGACTAAGGCGCGGCCATCGGTCCAGTGGAGCAGGTCAGCGGGCGCGGCCTCAGCGCGCGAGGTGGGATTCGAGAGCGGAAAGATGATGGGACGCTCGGCATGCTTCGCCATCTCGCGCACGACATCTTCCGTGAATGCGCCGGGCTGGGCGGAGACGCCGGCGAGGACCGTCGCCTTGACGTTGCGCACGACATCGAGCAGAGAAATGACGGCCGGATCGGTGAGCTTCCATCCCGCAACCTCCGCTTTTTTGCGGGCAAAGGGCAACTGGTTGGCGCGGACGCCGTTGCCTCCCTCGACGATCAGTCCATAGCGGCTGATGGCGTAGATGCGCTTCCGGGCCTGCTCATCGGTGAGCCCTTCCTCTTTCATGGGGGTGAGCAGAAGATTAGCGATTCCGATGCCGGCGGAGCCGAAGCCGAAGATCGCAATGGTCTGCTCTTTGAGCGGCACTCCGGTTGCATTGACCGCAGCCAGCAGCGTTGCTGTAGTGACGGCGGCGGTTCCCTGAATGTCATCGTTGAAGGTGCAGAGGCGGTCACGGTAGCGCTCCAGCAGCCGCGCCGCGTTGGAGCCGGCAAAATCCTCCCATTGCAGCAGGATGTGGGGCCAGCGGTGCTCAACGGCGGTGACGAAGGCATCGACAAAGTCGTCGTACTCCTGGCCACGGACGCGCTTGTGCTGCCAGCCGATGTAGATGGGATCGTTGAGCAGGGCTTCATTGTCGGTGCCCACATCGAGCAGCACCGGCAGGCAATGCTCCGGAGGGATGCCGGCCAGGGCAGTGTAGAGCGCCATCTTGCCGATGGGAATCCCCATGCCGCCGGCGCCCTGATCTCCCAGTCCGAGAATGCGTTCGCCATCGCTGACGACGATGCAACGCACATCGTCATAGCGGGCGTCGGCGAGCATCTGCGCAATGCGGTGCTTGTTGGGATAGCCGATGAAGAGGCCGCGGGGCTTGCGCCATATCTCACTGAAGCGCTGGCATCCCTCGCCTACTACAGGGGTGTAGACGATAGGCAGTAGCTCTTCGATATGGTGGGCGATGAACGAGTAGAAGAGGGTCTCGTTGGTGTCCTGCAAATCGCGCATCAGGTTGTACTTGCCGAAGGGAGTGTCGCGATGATCGAGGGCCAGCTTGCGGCGTTCGAGCTGCTCCTCGATGGTTCCCACAGCCGGCGGCAGCAGGCCATGAAGCGCAAAGGCGTCACGCTCTTGCTCAGTGAAAGCAGTGCCCTTGTTAAGCCGGGCGTTGAGCAGCAGATCGTAGCCGGAAAGCCGGGTACGAACCACTGCTTCGCCGGCATGGTTTGACGCGGGGGATTCGGCACTCACGGGAGCGTTCTCCTTTATTCCTCGATCCAGGCGTTCCGGTTGCCGCGGGGGAAGCGATTTTGCCCGCTATGGCTCCTCGATAATAGCCAAATCCCATGGCTGTAGCGTTAGGGTTGCGGATTGTGCCACGGACCTGCCATCCAGCAGATTAATCCCGGTGGCGTATGAATAGCTAACCTTGACCTCGGCGCTCGAATAATTGAAGTAGTAGTGCAGGCGCTTACCCAGGCGGTTGACGCCGTGCTGCACGTGAACCGTAGACGGGAGTTGTTGATCGGAGCCGGTGAGACCGGCTTTCTCCAATACGCCGCGCAGAACGGCGGTTTGCATCTTGTCGGAGAGATAGGTCCCTTCGTAGAGCAGGGTCCCGGTCCCGAACTCGTTTTCCGCGATGGCTGGCCATTTTCCGAAGAAGGGGTGGTCGTACCAGGCAACTGCCTTGGCGTGTTCGGGCATGATGAACTCGGCCCAATACTTGACTTGATTGTCGGCGCCCAGATGGTATGGGTCGTTCGCGAGCGGTAGCGGTTGCTCCAGGTTGGAAAACTCTTGATAACTGAATCCGGCGGCTTCGCGCAGCGGGCCGGGAGCGCGGACCCAGCGCACGGCGGAGTTCTCGTTGGCGAATCCGCTTTTGAAGGTCATTACTACATGGCCGCCGTTCTTCACGTAATCGGAGATGCGCTGTAAGAGGGCGTCATCGGAGATGTAGAGCGCCGGAACGATGAGCAGCTTGTACCGCGAGAAGTCCTGCGTGGTTGGAAAGACAAAGTCAGAGCCGACGTTCAGATCGTAGAGGGAGTGGTGAATCTGCTGAACGACGGAGAGGTAGCCGTCAGGCTCGCCGGTCCAACTGCGGGCCGGAACGCCGCCGCCATATGGCATGAAGCCTATGGCGTTGGCCGAATCGCGGCTCCACAAAATGGCCACATCGTTGTGGATTTTGAGTCCTGCGAGGCGAGGGCCGATCTTTTGGAGTTCGTGCGCCGTGCGGCTGACCTCTGCGTACGCACGGTTCGGCTCCAGGTCGTGCGAAAGCACGCCCTTCCAGTAGGTTTCCTGGTTGGCTGCAATCGATGCCCAATGCCAGTACTCGACCATGTTGGCGCCGTTCGCGAGGTAGGTGTAGACGTCCTCGCGGAGTTGTCCGTCGTAGGGCGGGAACTGGCCGCCGGAGGTCCAGCCGATGGTCTGGGCGTTGGTCTCGGTGACCAGGAAGTTCGCGTGCTTGAGCGAACGGGTAAAGTCGCACTGCAGGGCCTGGAAGGAGCCGTCGTAGTGGTCCTGAGTGCCGTGATAGATGTTGTCAGCCACAATGTCGAGGGCCTCCGCGACGGATTCTTCGTTCACGTCGCGCCTCATCATGCCGCCGTAGTCGGTGGTGACGAACTGGCGGGGCGAGGCGGACTCGCGAACCAGCGCGGCCTGCCAATGGAGGAAATCGGTCACGCGCATCTGGCTCCAGCGGGTCCATTCGAGCTTGTAGCCGGTGGAGATGGTCCCGTCGCGTGCGGGAAGGTCCTCCCAAGTATGCAGGTTCTCGCCCCAGTAGTTGAGGAACCATGCTTTGCTGAGCGCCTCAGGGGTTCCGAATTTCTTTTCGAGATAGTGCTGGAACCCGATAAATACGTCCGGGTTGGCGGCGTCGTAGCTCGAGGTTTCATTATCCAGCTGCCAGCCAATAACGTTTGGGTTGTCCTGGTAATGGGCCACGATGTGGCGGATGAGCCGTTCGGCATAGAAGCGATAGGCAGGTGAATCGGTGTCCATGTTCTGCCTGAGGCCGTAGGCGCTCTCGACCGTAGTGCCGCCAAACATGCCGCCGGGAATTCGGCGTGCCAGGATCTCCGGGTGCTGGTGTGCCATCCAGGCGGGGATGGAATAGGTGGGCGTGCCCAGAATGACCTTGATGCCGGCCTTGCCCATGGCATCGACCACGCGATCCATCCAGGCATACTCGAAGCGGCCGTCTTCGGGTTCCCAGAGGCTCCAGGTCGATTCGCCCATGCGCACGACATTGATGCCGGCCGCCTTCATGAGAGACACGTCCTTGTCCAGGCGGGCAATCCGGTCTCCGGGCATGTATTCGTTGTAGTAAGCCGCGCCATAGAGGACGGTGGAGAAGTCAAGAGTCTGGCCGGCCGATGGAGTTGGCGGGTTCTGTGCGAATGCCGCGGCGCTCCAGTATGGGAGCGCGATTGCGAGTAACGTTAGAAAGCGTCTGGCGAACGGTTGCATTACGCTATCCTCTTCCGAATTGAAGAACAATCAAAGTTGCAAGACCATCAAAGCACTTTTACTCGAACTGGAGCAAGACCATCTCCGGATAAGTTCCCACGCGCATGGGCGGGCCCCAGGTTCCAGCGCCGCATGAGGTGTAGACCTGGAGCGCGCCGAACCGCTGCAATCCGTAGGTGAAGTTGCCGAAGACGCGGCGCGTGAACCAGGTAAAGGGAAATAGCTGCCCGCAGTGGGTGTGGCCGGAGATTTGCAGGCTGAAGCCGGCCTCTTCCACGATGGGCAGGCGGGTGGGCACGTGGTTGAGCAGAATGCTGGCCTGGCCGGGGCCAGGGCGCATGGCCTCCAACCTTGCGCGCAGGCGGATAGGGTAGGTGGAGTCGCCATACAGAACACCTACGATGGCCACGCCGTCGACAATCACTTTTTCATTGGCCAGCACCCGGACGCCTGCTCGGGTAAGCGCTTCGATGTATTGCGCGGTATCGCCAAACTCATCGTGGTTGCCGGTGGCGTAGTAGACGCCGAAGGGCGGGCTCAGCTCTTTGAAGGGAGCGGCGAGTAGGTTTGGGTCGGTTTTCATTCCATCGAAAATGTCGCCGGGCAGAAAGGCTATATCCGGATGCAGGCGGGAGGCGACGGCCACCATGCCCCGGCAAAATCCGCGGCCGTTTACGTTGCCCAGATGCAGGTCGCTGAGTACCAGGGCGGTGCGTCCTCGCCAGGATGCGGGCAGGTTGGGGAGCTTGACGGCTATGCGCCGGATGCGAATCCAACGTGCATTAAGCAAGCCATAGATGCAGACAAGAACGGCCAGGGTAAAGAGGCAGCCGGCGATAAGGGGCCGGACGTGGGCCGGGTCGAAGTGCAATCCGGAAAGCAGCAACGCGAACCACACCAGCCAAATGAGGCAGGCCGCCCAAAAAATATAGTTGAGAAACCCCAGCCAGACGGCCGCAATTTTGTAAATGAGCGAGACAAGCGGGTTGGAGAAGCGAAAGCTGAGCAGCGCGGCGACGATGAAGCTGAAGGCCAAAAGAAGCAGCGCAACCCGCAACTCCAGAGCGGCTGCCGGGCCGAGCGGCCAGAAGACAATCCAGGTGTGGTAGATGAACCAGTGGGCAAGCAGCAAGAGAGCTTGCACTATTAGAATGCCCACCGCAGGCCAGGCTTTCAATTTAGATCTCCTTACTTCCATGATTGCATGAAAGGGATCAGGGATCAGAGGTCAGGGATCAGGATCATAGAGCGGGCGATCAGGGTGTGGCTTCCCGCATGAAACAATATCTTGAATGACGGCTCTTGAAAGCGACGCGCTCGGCCTTTATATTTCGATCCCCTTTTGCCGCTCGAAGTGCACGTATTGCAACTTCGCCTCAGGCGTCTATCCGGCCAGCGAACATGCGCGCTATGTAAACCGGCTCATTGAGGACTTGGCCGCTGCGGGAGAGTGGGCCGGGCGCATGGGAGTGAAGTTGCCGCGCCATGTGGACACGGTTTACCTGGGCGGAGGAACGCCGAGTCTGCTGGCGCCGGAGCTGCTGGCGCGGCTGTTTGCAGCGATGCGGGCGGAGTTCGACTTGAATCCGGACGCGGAGATCACCGTCGAATGCGCGCCGGGGCAGCTTGCGGATGAGGCCCTTGCCGCGCTGGTTGCGGCGGGCGTCAATCGCGTCAGCCTGGGCGTACAGTCGTTCATCGACCGCGAGGCGGCGGTGAGCGGGCGGCTGCACAGCCGTGCCGTGGCGCTCGCAGACATTCAACGACTGCGTGCCGAGGGCATCGCCAACCTCAACGTGGACCTGATCGCCGGCCTCGCAGGGCAGAGCTTCGTTTCTTGGCAGGAGTCGCTGGCGGTCCTCATCGACTCCGGCGTTCTTCACGCTAGCGTGTACATGCTGGAGGTGGACGAGGACTCGCGGCTGGGCCGCGAGATGCTGGCTGGGGGCTCGCGCTACCACGCCGAACTTGTTCCCACCGACGACACCATCGCGCAGATGTATTCGACAGCCATCGAGAAGCTGGGCAAAGCGGGTCTGGAGCAGTACGAAATTTCAAACTTCTGCCGGCGCGGGTATGAATCGCGTCACAACCTGCGCTACTGGCAGCGGCGGCCTTATCTGGGGCTGGGGCTGGATGCGTCGTCGATGCTGCGGGCGGCAGACATCGCCGGACACGGCAGCGTGTTGCGCTCGACGACGACGGACGATCTTGCGGGCAGTGAGCCGGTGGAGACGGCGTGGCTTTCGGTGGAGCAGCAGCATGAGGAGGCTTGGTTCCTGGGCCTGCGGCTGAATGCGGGTGTCGAAGTGGCCGCGCTCCAGCGGGAGTTTGGCTCGGCGATGGCGGCGCCGGCGCTGGAGGTTGTGAGTCGGCTCGTGGAGACTGGCCTGCTCGACTTCGACGGCCAGACGGTTCGGCTGACGCCGCGGGGGCGGCTCTTGTCGAACGACGTTTTTCAGGAGTTTCTGGGGCTGGCTTCGGAAGCCGAACCTAATCGACGAAGTCCACCTGGGGCGTGACGGTGATGATGCCGCGTTCGTAGCCCAGGTCGAGCAGCTTGTGGATGGCCTGGCGGCCATCGGGGCCATAGTCCAGAGTGCGTTCGTTCACGTACATGCTGACAAAGCGGCCGGCCATCCCGGCGTCCAGGTCGCGGGCAAACTGCATGGCATATTCCAGGGCTTCTTCGCGGTTGTCCAGGGCATGCTGGATGCTATCGTGTACGGCATTGGTGACGATGCGCAGGGTATCCGCTCCCAGCGAGCGGCGGATGACGTTGCCGCCCAGGGGCAGAACCAGGCCTGTGGTTTCATGCCACCAGACGCCCATATCGAGAACCTTATAGAGGCCGCTGGAGGAGTAGTTGAGCTGGCCCTCGTGGATGATGAGGCCGGCCTCGAAGTGACCGGCCAGAATCTCCGGGATGATGCTGTCAAAGGGAACGGTTACGGTCTCGATGGCCGGATTGAAGATTTTGAGCGCCAGATAAGCCGTGGTCAGCGTACCGGGGACGGCGACCTTGATGCGGCCCAGGTCGCCGGGGGTGAGCGGACGGCTGGAGACGACCATGGGACCATAGGCCTCGCCTACGCTGCCGCCGCAGCCCATCAGCGTGTAGTTCTGCTGGATGTAGGGGTAGGCGTGGAAGCTGATGGCGGTGACGTCGAAGAATGCCTCGTCACGGGCGCGGCGATTCAGGGTTTCAATGTCGCAGAGGGTGTGAGAAAAGCGATAGCCGGGAACGCGAATCTTGTTGGTGGCCAAACCATAGAACATAAAGGCGTCATCGGAGTCGGGACTATGGGCGATCGAGATATCGATCAAGGCGGCCTGGCCGGCTGCATCTGTGCGCGGGGTATTCACTGGAAGCAAAAATCCTTTCGACGAACAAAAGGCAACGTTTATTCGATGCGGCTAGGCCTTATTACGACGCAGGCGATGGAAGCCGGCAGCCAGCGCTGCGGCGGCGGCGATTTTGAGCGCGTCGCCGGGCAGAAAGGGAAGCACGGCCAGGGTAAGCGCCGACGAGACAGAGGCATGCGTCAGCACGGCCAGCCAAAGTGCGCCACAGGCCAGGAGAACGAGGTTGCCGGCGGCCGTGCTGAGCAGGGCCGCGGCAAATCCACGCTGGGTGCGCCGCCACAGGTACGAAATCAGCATGGCCGCAAAGGGATAGGCAAGCAGGTAGCCGCCCGTTGGCCCCAACAGATGGGCCAGGCCGCCCGCAAAGATTGGGCTTGGCGCAAAGACGGGCAGCCCAAGAGCGCCCTCGGCCAGATACGCCAAAAGCGTGGCCGCGGCCAGGCGCGGCGAGAGCAGCAGGCCCAGCAGCAGCACGGCAAAGGGGGCCAGGGTGAGCGGCACAGGAGTGAAGTAGAGGGGCAGCGCAATGTGCGCGCAGACGGCAGCCAGGGCGCTGCCCGCAAGCACGATGCCCGCGTTGCGCAGCCGGATGGCAGGGGAGGCGACGGCCGTAGGGTTCAACGGTACGGAGAGTTCCTTGCTCACGAGGCCTCCTTCAGGGTTCCAGTTCAACTTCGGTCTCCTCGGCCGGATTGATGGCCGGATCAAGGGCTGTACCGGCGGCGGCCGACTGCTTTTGGCGGAGCCTCCGGTGCTGAATCCAGACGTGATACGCCAAGCCTGCGGCCGCAATCAGCAGCGCCCCGAGCGAGACGAGAAAAGCAATCACTAACCAGATCATCGCGGCAAACTAGGGCAAGAATACCAGAGTGCACGGCGCGAGGGCATCCGAGGGAGATCAAGGCTGGCGCAGGTTCGCCTGCAACCAATCGATGTAGGGCTGGCTGCCTGATTCCACTGTCAGGACCAGAAACTCCGGGGTTTGATAGCTGTGCAGCTCATGGAGCCGGGCTTCCAGGGCCGCCAGTTGATCGGGGCCGGTCTTGAGCATGAGCAGGGTTTCGGTAGCAGACTCGACCTCGCCCTTCCAGCGGTAGATGGACTGGACGGAGGGAATCAAGGTGGCGCAGGCGACCAGACGCTCGTCGACCAGAGTGCGGCCCAGAAGGGCAGCTTCCTCGGCGTTAGCGGCGGTAGTCAGGACGATGCGGGCTGGCGGGGCGGCTTCGGGCATGGACGCTTCCATAGTCGGAACGGGTCTCAAACCAATCTAATCTAAATCCCTGTAAGTGTGCGTCGTATTCTTCCATGCGCGGTTCTCCCGGTATGCGTTGGCTTGCCGGTTAAACTTGACTTGGGCAGTATGGAGTTGAGGTCCGCCGCGGCGGACGCGGGAGATACATGATGACAACAGCGATTCGATTTGGCACCTCCGGGTGGAGGGCGATTGTGGCCGATGAGTTTACCGTGGCCAATCTCCGGCTGGCGGTGGCGGGGGTTGCCGCCTATGTGAAGACGCAGCCGGAGCCGCACCGCGTCTTGGTGGGCCGCGATCCGCGCTTCCTCGGCGAGACTTTTGTCGACATAGCCGCCAAAGTGCTATCCGGGGCCGACGTTACGCCCATCGTGATTCCCGAGGCCGCGCCGACTCCCGCGATCGCTTACGCCGTGCGCGCGTTGAAGACCTCAGGAGCCATCAACTTTACCGCCTCGCACAATCCGCCGGAGTACAACGGCATTAAGTTCTCTACCCCCGACGGCGCTCCGGCGCTGCCCGAGGTGACAAAACAGATTGAGACGGCGATTGCCCGGCTGCAAGGGAGCGGAGCGGCGATTCCTGCGGCAGATCCGCCCCAAGGGGGCTTTGAGACCGTCGACGTGAAACCCGCGTTCCTGAAACGGCTGGTGGAGTTGGTGGACCTGAAGGCCATCGCCAAGTCGGGCATCAAGGTGGTCTACGATCCGTTTTGGGGGGCGGGGCGCGGTTACAGCTCCGAATTGCTGCGCGACGTGGGCGTGGCTGTCGAGACGGTTCACGACTACCGCGATGTGCTCTTCGGCGGCCATGCGCCGGAACCCTCCGACGAGCTTCTGGGCGACACCAGGGCGAAGATGAAGGAGATGGGCGCGGACTTGGGCATCGCAACGGATGGCGATGCGGACCGATACGGCATCGTGGACCGGGATGGAACCTTCATTCAGCCCAACTACATCCTTGCGCTGCTCTTCGATTACCTGGTGGAGACGCGCGGTTGGCGGAACGGCGTGGCCAAGAGCGTGGCGACGACCAATTTGATCAATGCGCTGGCCGCATACCACAAGGTTCCGCTCTATGAGACGCCGGTGGGCTTCAAGTACATCGGCGCGCTGATTGACGAGGACAAGATCGCCATCGGCGGCGAGGAGTCGGCGGGGTTGACCATTCGCGGCCACGTTCCGGAGAAAGATGGCGTGCTGGCCGGCCTGCTGGCGGCGGAGATGGTGGCTACACGCGGCAAGAGCCTGGGCGCGCAACTCAAGGAGCTGTTTGGCAAGGTTGGTTCCTACTATCCGGTTCGGGAGAACTTTCGCTTGACCGTGAAGGCGAAGGCCGCGTTCACTGAAAAGATGAAGGCCGATCCCGCCGAGTTAGGCGGGCTCAGGGTTTCATCGGTCGTGCGCACCGACGGGTTGAAGCTCATTCTTGTAGACGGTTCCTGGGTCTGCTACCGGCTGTCGGGCACTGAGCCGGTGGTGCGAGCCTATACTGAAGCGCGCAACGTGCGGGATATGGAAGCCCTGAAAGCGGCGGCGGAAAAGTTTGTGTTGTCGTAAACAGCGATTGAGGTTGAATGGCGGACGAAATGATGCAAGCCGGGAACAGCGCAACGGATTCGGTGCCCGATCCGATGCCCAGGCGGGCGCTGGACTGGTCGCTGCGGATGTTGCGTCCGGCCGGCAGCGTGGTCGCTCTTGCCTTGGCGTTGCTGCTTGGGTGGCATGTCTTCAACGGCAAGCACGGCCTCTCCGTTTGGTACCAGAAGCGTGCCGAAGACCGGCAGTTGCAGCGGGGGATCAACGACCTGGAACAGGAGAACGCGCGGTTGCGCCAGCAGATCGAGCGGCTCAAGTCAGACCCCGGTGCGATTGAGCAGGCAGCGCGCGAAAGGCTGCACTACGCCAAACCGGGCGAGGTGATCTACGCTCTGCCCGCGCAGCCGAAGACGCAAACGCAGCCAGCCGGCGCGGGCAAGTAAGCGTGGCGATTGGCTTTTAGCTAGAAGCTAGAAGCAGTTCTTCAGTTCCCGATCCCTGCTAAAAATCCACGTGCGCCCGCACTGACCCCACCCAGGCCGGGCCGCGATCGCGGTTGTAGCCGGGGTTGGCGATGTGCTGCACGTCGAGGGCGTAAAACAGCCCGCGCCATGCGTGCCAGTTGTAGTAACTCTCCACAATGTTCTCGCGGCCGTAGTTGAGGTTGCCGTTGCCTAGCAGGAAACCCAGGCCGCCATCTTTCAGATAGTTCTGGTGGTCGTGCTTGATGGCGTTGGAGACCACGGCCAGGCCGATCTTGTCGACCGGGCGATGCCAGCGGCTTCCGGCGTAATCGGCTCCTGCTTCCACGGTCTGATCCACCTCCGTGTAGACATACGACTCGTGCTGGCCTTCGTTCCAGCCGAAGCGGCCAAAGACGCGCAGATTCTCCGTGATTTCCTGCTCGGCGTTGTAACCGAAGCCGTACTTGAGAGCGCTGAAGTGTTCATGGAGGAGGATGTTCGGCGTCTTGTCGATTCCGGCGAGATACGCGTTGACCGCCTCGCGGTACGTACCCATGTGCGCGCGGTTGGCAAAGAACAAGAGGCGTTGCGTGCCTTTGCGCTGCGGAACAAAGCTGTGCCGCAACTCAAACTCGCCGTTCTGGGCGTGGGCGCGGCTGAAGGCCCAGTCCATGTCGATGCCGTTGGCCACGGTGGGCATGGCGAAGAGGCCGTAGCGCAGGCTCCACGTCTTATCGTCGTACTCGGCCATGGCGCCCACGGTGTAGCCGCGCGTGTCGGCGGCGTAGTCCCACGCGCCGTTGTTGTCCACCGTCCAGTTCATGAACTGCAGATGGCTGTCGGAGCCGGGGCCGTTCACGTCAAAGAAGTCGGGCAGCGTCATCTTGCCGATGCGGAACTCGATGCGGCGCAGGGGCACGCTGGAGGCCAGCGCAAAGGGGCCTGGCTCCTGGCTAATAGTCTCTTGCGTCAGGCCGATGACCTGGTGAATCCCGTAGCGGGCCAGATAGGGCGCGGGACCGAGGCTGGGGTTGCGTACGACGTCAAGGTTGGTGAAACCGGCCAGTCCTAATGCCTCACTGAGACCGCGTCCGCCGGAACTCTCCACATCGAGGATCAGGTCGGTGTTGTAGCGGATCGAGTGCGTGGGCCGCAGGGCGGTGTAGAGCGTGCCCAGCAGGGAGGTCTTGTACTCGCCCCTGCCGAGGAAGCTGTTGGTTCCCTGGTAGGGGGAGTGAAACGGCAGATGGCTCTGGAAGATGATGTTGGCCTGGCCGGAGAGCCAGTAGCGGCTGTCACCGTGATGCAGGGCCACGCTGACGATAGGCGGTCCCTCTAGTCCGCGGCCCTCGACGCCGTCAGCACCTACTCCCATGTCGTCCGTTGCGGGGGCCAGTATAAGCTGGGATCGTCCTGCCTGCGCCAGTTGCGCCACAGTCTGCGGCTCAGGCGCGGAGGGCAGCGAATCGGGCTCCTGCGCGGCTGCCAGCGAGGCGGCCAGCGCCATCGCCAGGGTCAGGCCACAACTCAGGCGGAGCGGATTCGAGCGGAACGCGGAAAAATGGAGCATCTGGAAACCTTGTTGGTTAGATGCAGTACATGGATCAGCGGACTCGATCGACCTGGCGCGCGCAATCGCATTGTGATCTGGCTGGTTGCAAGCCGGCGACTTACCGTTTGAGAAAGTCGCTATCTTGATTGTCTATTCATCAGTTGCGTGATCGGCGGCAGCATCGTCGCCGCGCCATATCTTCCGCGAAGACCAGGGCGCATCGGGGGCCGACCAGAATCGATCCTCTGCCGGAAGGCCAAGCGGAAGAAACACGGCGGCGCAAAGATACAGGCTGCCTGTTGAGATGTACTCCTCGCCGAGGGATGGTTGATGCCCCGCCAAACCGATGCGCAGCCAGCCGTCTTTATCGAACGTCCCGGCCGGATCGAGCGTGCGGTGGATGACTGCCGAGAGGGCGCACCGCACCTGCTCCGGCGCAATGTCTTCCGAAAGCGCGTGGCGAAGCGCAACGTCGGCAAGAAGTTGAAACGCGCCGCACCGGTACGCAATGGATCGCCCATTGATGGGGTAGGTGCCGTCTGGCGCGATCAGGCGCTCCTGCAGATGCGCATAACGGGTAGCGCGAGCGCGAACCGCGGGAATCATCGCTTTCCACGCTGCTTCTTCATTGCCCAGGGTGTCGAGAATGGCGAGCAGAAACGGCTGGATGACAAACGAATTGTAGTAGTCGAAGTGGAAATGCGGTCCATCGCCATAAACGCCGTCTCCCAAGTACCAGCTCATGTGTTCGCGCAGGGCGTAATCGACACGCACACGGTCCCACGGCTGGCCGAGAGCGAAGAGAGCCGCTTCGATACCCGCCGCAAAAAGCAGCCAGTTGCTGAAGTTCCCCAACAGCGGCCGCGTGGCGCGCAGTCCATCGGCCAACTGCGCCCGGACCGTTGCATCGAGCTTGGCGTTCAACTCTCGCGGGGCGCGCAGCATGGCCAGCGAGAGGAACGCGGTATCCACTATGGTCTGGTGGTCTGAACCGAACTGGAGATAATCCGGTGATCGAGGATCGACACCGGCCAAAATCGCCTGCCGCGTCATTTGCAAGCATTCAGCCCGCAGTTCGCCCTCTTTGCCGGTAGTCGCGCCGTTTTCGAGCCAGGGTGCAATGCCCATGAGCAGCCGTCCGAAGGCCTCCAGATATGTGGTACGGCGGCGGCTCGGCTCCATTCCGGGGTACGACTCGAAGGGCATGGTCGAACGCAGACGCCGCTGGCTGAGGGCGCTCAATACAGGCTTTGCCACTCGATGCATTTGTTCCAGCCAGTAAGCGCGATTGGCGGAGTATTCCGAGACCGGCCCATTACTCTCTGACCTGGCCCGTATTGGATACGCGGATGTCAGTCCAGTTGCAATTGCGGATTTAAGAAGATCGCGGCGTTGCATGGGGATTCCATTTCAGTGCGGAATGGGTGCCCCACCCTCGCCGTCCGTCGCGGCGGATTTTTGCGGCCAGGGTGGGAGTGCACACAGCTACTTCAATTCGGCGGCGAAGGCGTCGGCCTCTTTGTTGAGTTCATCGGAGTTGGCCGCGTAGGAGTCGAGGACGACCCGGTAGCGGAAGGTTGCCGACTGGCCTTTCTCCAGGGTCAGGTTGAGCGCGGGTTGTTTGGGATCGAAGATGCTGATGCCCAGCGGATTGGCCGCGTACAACCCATAGCCGCGCGCATGCCAGTAGGTTGGATAGCCGGGATTCTTCGGCTGGTCGAGGAGGACGATGGTCACCGTATGGTCGCCGGTGTGGCCAGTAAGGGCGCACCAGCGGCCGCGGGTTCCCCAGGCTGCGCCGCCCTTTGCGCCTTCGCTGGTCAGATAGACGCCGGTGGCCGGATTTGCGCCGCCAGCGGGGGCTGCGTCCACTTTGGTGGCGTGGCCGCTCGCGTCCATGAAGATGCCGCCCTTTTCATCCGGCGATTCGAGCCAACTGGCAATGCGCAAACCGAGCAGGCCGTCCTTCGCGTCTTTAAAGACCACACGGTCGAGGGCTTTGAGGGTAATCGTCAGGTCAATGACCCTGGCATGATTGCGGCGCAAGAAGATGTAGCGCGTGGTCTGGTTCAGAATCTGCTTGTCTTCTCCCGTGACCCAGACCGACTCGACCACAAGCTCTCCCCGGTTGGCGCCGCTCTTGGTGGAGACGATTCTGCTGTGAAGGATCGTGCCCATCTTGGCGCGGTTTTCCGGCTTGATGGCCTCGGAGTTGTTCCAGAAATCGAATCCGTTGACGTTCTCGTAGTTGAACCACAGGCCGGCATGGTGCGGGTGGTCAACGCGTTCTCCGGGGCGCGGTTCGAGCGGATAGCCGCGAGTTACCGTGACGCCTTCGTCGGTGACGATCGGATACAGGACCGGCTTCTTCAGCGTAGTGGGCCAGATGTAGGAGGTAAAGGCGTTGCCGTCGATGGTGATGTCTACGCGACGATGCGCCTCATCGGCAACTACCTGAACGCCCTTGCCGGGCGCGGCGGCGAAGGCGCTCGCCGTCATGCCGAAGGCCAGAAGAGACAGCACAGACAGCTTATTCATAGACCTTGCCTCCCACCATTACTTGCTGGGTCTTGTCGTTGAAGGTCACCTTCTGCCCGGTCTGAATGGCCGCAATGTTCATGCAGAGCGCGACGGAGTGGTTGTAACCGGCTTGGATCGAGGCGTTGGGCGTTTTGCGCGAGCGAACGCACTCCATCCAGTTGCGCATGTTGGCCGAGGTCATGGGGTCCTTACCGGTGTCGGCCGACGTCGATGCACTCTCCGCTTTCTCCACCAGCGAGAAGCTGGGCAGCAGGTTCTCCTTCAGGCCCATCGCCGCGGCTTCACGGGCGCGCAAACCGCCGGTGGGGGTGACCGTCTGCTTGTCCATGTCGATCATGCCGCCGTTCGAGTAGTAGAGCTCCTTCACTCCGCCGGCCGAGTTGGTGAAGCGCGAGGAATACTGCACCTGGAAGCCCTTGGCGGAGTCGTCCAGCGGACCGTAATCGAAGACCGCCGTCATGGTGTCCCAGTTCTGGCGGCCGTCCTTCCACAGATAGATGCCTCCGTTGGCCACCACGCTGCGCGGGTGCGGCAGCCCCGTGAACCAGTGAACGGTGTCGATCTGGTGGACCAGCCACTGGTCGGGAATCCCCGATGAGTAGGGCCAGAAGAGCCGGAACTCAAGATACTTGCGCGCATCGAAGGGCACCTGGGGACGGTTGAGCAGAAAGCGCTTCCAATCGGTATCCTGCTCCTTTAAAAGAGGCACAACGTCGGGGCGGCGCCAGCGGCCGGGCTGGTTGACGTTCCACGTCATCTCGACCATCACGATATCGCCGAATTTGCCGGACTGGATGTACTCGGCGGCCTTTCGATAGGCCGGAGTCGAGCGGCGCTGGGTTCCCACCTGCACGATTTTGCCCGTCTTTTTGACCGCGGCCAGAAACAGGCGCGCGTCTGCCATGGTGTCGGCGGTGGGCTTCTCGACATAGGCGTCGCGGCCGGCGTTCACGGCTTCCGCGCCGTGCAGCGCGTGCTGGAAGTCGGCGGTGGCGACAAGAACCGCGTCAACGTCCTTGCGCGCATACAACTCGTCGTTGTTGCGCACCGTGGCGATTGGGTTGCCACTGAGCTTCTGAATGTAGGCGGCGCCTTCTTCGCGGCGCAGGCTCCAAAGATCGGAGATAGCCACCAGCTCGAAGTTAAGCTCCTTGGCATGTTCCTGAAAGGCCGGAATCAAGGACTGCTTCATGCGGTCGCCGCAGCCGACGACGCCCACTCGCACCCGGTCGTTGGCGCCCACGATGCCGGCGTAGCTGGACGCATTCCACGACACAGCGGTTGCTGCCAGCGCAACGCTGCCCGCTTTTAGAAAATCTCTGCGATTAACCTGCTGTAAAGTCATGTTTCTCCTTATCGGGTTCATTTTCTCACTTGGAGTAACTTCTGTTTACCTAAGTGTGACGTGCGATTTCGTTCATATGGGCTACTTCAGTTTCATCTCGAAGGCCAGGGGCAGCACCTCTGAGAACGTCATGGTGCGCGCGCCGTTTGTTGAGGGGAAAACCACCGGCGCATCGGGCAAAATGAACTCGGCCAGAACCTGGCGGCACGCTCCGCAGGGTGGGCTGGCGGTGTTGTTCAGGTTGGCGATGGCGACGGCCTCGATGCGAATCTCCGGCCCAAACTGTGAGACGGCCCGCGCTACGGCGGAACGCTCGGCGCAGATGGCGAGGCCGTAGCTGATGTTTTCCACATTGGTTCCGGTGACGATCTCGCCGTTGCTTAGCTTGAGCGCCGCGCCCACACGGAAGCGGGAGTAAGGCGAGTAGGAGTGTAGGGCGGCCTGACGCGCGAACTCCAGCAGGCTTTCGAGCGCGGGATCGATTGCGTATTGATCGTTCATCCGGTCTCCGATCTGCGGATGGCGTACGCTATGAGGCTAAAGCATTTGCGGTCAAGCTGTCTTTAGTGCTCGTCTTTTCCGGGGCGGAGCATCAGGTCCTTGATGGCTTCGCGGGGGTCCTTGCCTTCGTCCAGGATCATTTCCATTTGCTCTGTGATGGGCATCTCGATGCCGTAACGGCGGGCCAGGCCCAGGGCGGCGCGAGTAGTGAGGATGCCTTCAGCGACTTTGCCGCCCAGGCCGGCAAGGATTTCGGGGAGTTTCTGGCCCTGGCCCAATGCTTGCCCGACGGTCCGGTTGCGGCTGAGTGATCCGGTACAGGTGAGCACCAGGTCGCCTGCGCCGGAGAGGCCGGCCAGGGTTTCGCGGCGGCCTCCGCAGGCCACAGCCAGGCGCGTAATCTCGGCAATGCCTCGGGTCATGAGGGCGGCGGCGGTGTTGTATCCGAGTCCGATGCCAGAAGCGACGCCGGCGGCGATGGCGATCACGTTCTTGAGCGCGCCACCCAGCTCGACGCCGATGACATCCGTAGACGTGTAGAGGCGAAGAGTCTCCGAGGAGAACTCCTGTTGGACGAAGGCGGCGACGGCGGGATCGTCGAAGGCCACGGTAACGGCAGTGGGCTGGCCCTGGGCCACTTCAAAAGCAAAGCTGGGGCCGCTGAGGGCGCCAATGGGCAGGGTGAGGGCTGGCTGGCCGGCCGCGGCTTCGGCCAGGCTGGCGGCGATGACTTCGGTCATGCGGAGAAATGTATGGTCCTCGACGCCCTTGGTGGCGCTGACGACGATCTGGCCAGGGTGCAGATGTGGGCGGAGACGAGCGAGGGTGGGGCGGAGAAACTCAGAGGGGACAACGGAGACCACGATCTCAGCGTTGGCCACGGCAGAGTTGTCGCCGGTGACGACGATCTCCGGGGGGATGGGAAAGCCGGGAAGAAACAGCGTGTTTTCGCCGGGCTCTGCGATTTCGCGGGCGGCCTCGGGGCTGTGGGCCCAGAGGGTAAGCTGGTGGCCGCCGCGACGATGGAGCGAGAGCGCGATGGCGGTTCCCCAGGCGCCGGAACCTAAAACGGCGATGCGGCTCATGCGGTTTTCCTGGCCCCGAAACGGGATTCCGTCCCTGTAAGCAGGCGGCGGATGTTCTGGTGGTGCTTGGCGATGATGAGGAAGGCGACAATGAACTGGACAGCGATGAAGAAGGCGGGCCGGTCGCCGCCGGCCTGCATCCGGTTCAGCAACCATGCAAAGAAGGGAAAACTGGCCGTGCCGAGGATGGAGGCCAGCGAGACATAGCGGCTGATGGCGAGGACGAGGAAGAAGACGGAGATGGCGGCCAGAGCGGCGAGGGGCGTGGCGGCCAGAAAGACGCCGAAGCCGGTGGATACGCCCTTTCCGCCGCGGAAGCGGAGCCAGACGGGGAAGACGTTGCCGAGGACGGCGACCAGTGCGGCCAGAGCTTCGACGTTGTAAGGCGAGCATTGGGGCAGTAGCAGACCGCCGAGAAATGCTCCGAGCCACACGGCGGAGCAGCCTTTGAGCATGTCGAGCAGGAAGGTGGCGGCGGCCAGACCTTTGCCGCCGGAGCGCAGCACATTGGTGGCGCCGATGTTGCCGCTGCCTACGGAGCGGATGTCTTGGTGTCGAAAGAGGCGGACGAGCAGGTATCCGGTGGGGATGGACCCGAGCAGGTAAGCGGCGGCCACGATGAGGAAAGTTGCGAGCAGCATAACGAGAGAGAGTGTAGCAGGTGAGGGGTGGTTGCCCTGAAAAGAAGGTACCGGCCGCGACAGTGCCCGATGCTAATCTGAGATGAGAATCAGGGGTGAATTACCGGTGGCAATACGCCGGCATACCAGCGATCGATCGCTGAATCCCAATTCACGGGAGGACCTTCGATGAAAATACTGCATGTCATCCCAACCGTGAATCCGGGCAGCGGCGGACCGGCTGAGGGACTCAGGCAGCTTTGCGCCATCTACAAAATGGGCGGCCATGAAATCGAAGTGGCCTCGCTGGACTCGCCGGAATATGCGCAGAAATGCGATTTTCCGGCCAAAGTCTTTGGGCTGGGCCCGGGCTGGGGAATTTACGGATTTTCGCTTCATGCAAACCCTTGGTTCAAGGCCAACATTCGACGCTATGACGTTGTGTTTATCAACTGCATCTGGCAGTACAACGCGGTTGCGGCCTATCGCGGTCTGCGCGGAACAGGCATTCCCTATGCGGTGTTCACGCACGGCATGCTCGATCCCTACTTTAAACGGAATTTTCCTCTCAAGCATGTAAAGAAGACGATCTACTGGCACTATATCCTGCGGAGAATCCTGCACGACGCGAACATGGTCCTTTTCACCTGCGAAGAGGAGAAAATATTGGCCCGGCAGTCGTTCTCCCGATACCAGGTACACGAGACGGTCGTGCCTTACGGCACATTCGGCCCTAATTGCGACACAGCAGCCGCTGCCGAAGAGTTCCTTGCGCGGTGGCCGAATCTTCGCGGAAAACGGCTGGCGATCTCAATGGGCCGGATCCATCCGAAGAAAGCCGTGGACATACTGATTGAAGCATTTGCCGGCACGCTGGCAAAAGACTACGCATGGAATCTGGTCATCGCGGGTCCCGACGAAATCGGATGGAAGAAAGATCTCGAAGCGCTCGCGGTTCGCCTCGGCATAGCCGATCGAATCACCTGGACTGGAATGCTGAAGGGCAAGCTTAAGTGGGGCGCCTTTGCGGCTTCTGAGGTGTTTGTGCTGCCCTCTCACCAGGAAAACTTCGGCATCGTCGTCGCAGAGGCCCTGGCCTGTAGTCTGCCTGTGATCCTTTCTGAAAAGGTCAATATCTGGCGTGAGATTGTGAGTTGCTGGGCGGGGCTCGTCGGCCAGGATACTCTCGATGGGACCGCAGGTTCTCTTAGGCGCTGGTCGGAACTTACTGTCGAGGAGATCGAAGGCGTGCGCATCCGAAGCAGGAAGTGCTTCGATGAGTTGTTCAATTTCAACGTTACTTCCAGAAAAGTGCTTGAGAATGTCGAGCATGTGGCTAAAGGCAATCCGAGATATGTTCCTTCGGCGCCAGTAGATTCAATTTTGGGAAACAGGAGACGAAGCGGTTTTAAGAGGCTATGATCCGGCGAATTCTTAAGATGCTCGGTGCAATGGGCGCGGGCGCCGGCGCCACCCTGATTACGCAGTTCCTGCTGCCCCCCGCCTTTCTTTATTACTATGGCGTGAGCAAATATGGCGAGTGGCTGGTGCTTACAGCTACCGTTAGCTATCTCTCTACTCTGAACTTCGGTATTACCACCTATGCCAGCAATGAACTGACCATGCTGCGCAAGCGTGGCGAGATGGTCAAGTACCGCGAGCTTCAAGGCAGCACTCTGGCTCTGTTGCTCTGCATGATTTGCATCGGTATCGCAGTTGCCTCCAGCGTCTTCCTCCTGCCTCTGCCCAGGCTGTTGCACCTGTCTACTATCGCGCCCATGGAAGTCCGCCTGACCGCGTTCTTCCTCGGTCTTCAGGTGATGGTCAACATCCTCGCGGGCTATTACGACGGGCTGTTCATGGTGGTTGAAAAGTCGCATCTGGGTATTGTCTGGCCCACCACGCGCCGATTGAGCATTGCGCTGATTTGCATTCCTCTGGCCATGATTCGGGCACAGTTCCATGTTATTGCTATCGGCCAGTTATCCGCGGCGCTGATTGTGATGCTGATTGCGGTCTCTGAACTGAAGCGGCGAATGGGCAAACTGCCTCTGGGGCTTCAGGGAGCGAACTGGAAGACTGCTAAGGCAACCCTCGCGCCCAGCGGCATGTTCGCCATGATCTTTACGCAGAACTTTCTCATCTATCAGGCTCCCTTGATCCTGCTGCAATGGATTCTGGGGCCGGCGACCGTCGTGCTTTTCAGCATCAGCCGGACGATTCTTGCCACTGCCCGGCAGATGCTGGCGTTCATTACAAACGCTATCGCTCCGGAGATTACCTTCAGCTTTGCGGTTCGAGATATGAAAAAGCTGCTGAATATCTTTCATTATTCTGAAAAGATCGTTTTTGCAGGGATTCCAATTGCGAACCTCGGCGCGTTCCTGTTTTCTCCCATCCTGCTTCAGGTTTGGCTTCACAAACCTCTTCTCTTCGATCCCTTCACCTACGGCCTGATGGCGCTCATCTCAGGGACGATGAGCATGCGGGAACACAAGCAGTTTTTCCAGTTCTCAACCAACACGCACAAGAGGCTGGCGATGATCGTTTTCTTCGGCAATATCGTGATGATTGCCGCCAGTGTTCCTCTCACGATTCGGTTTGGCCTACATGGCTTCATGTTTGCCTGGCTGGTTTCGGAGGTGTCGCAAATGGGACTTATCTACTACGAGAACAAGAAGCTGTTCCACAACGATCCCTCGATAAGCTTTATCCCGGTAATCAAGCTTGCTCTGGTGATGGTGGTGTCGTTGCCTGTCTGTGTCGGAATGGTCCTGTTCGCACAGCAGCGTTCTATGGCCATGGTGGGCGGGGTCGCGGTGATAGGGGTCATGCTGGTCGCTGCCGAGTCTTACTTTGTGTTTGGGCTCAAGGATGTATGGAACGAATTCCAGCGCAGGATGCAGCGCAGCCCGTCCTGACGATTACATTTTTAGAATCGGTTCGGAACTGGCCGGAATGGCTACTGGCCTTTGAGGAGACGCAGAACAGTCGCTTCTAACAACTGGCAGGCTTCGGGAAGAGCGGCTTTCACGGCGTCGCTGAATTCTTCGCCCAGTTCCGTTGAACCTGCGCCGATGGTCAGTAGTTGTGCATTACGGGGCAGGGAATCGTAAAGATCGCGTCCCAGAGCGAGCAATTGAGCCGCGCTCAGTTGATGGGTGGTCAACCCTTCGGTGCCGACGGACGGCTGGACGGGAACTATCTTTACCGCTCCGGGAGCGGACTCAACGGAACAATCGACGAAGAGCACGGACTCGGCGCGCGCGACTTCTTCGGCCAGCTCGGGAGCCCATTGTTGACGGGACACGACGCGAATGTTGGTTTCCGACTGGAAGCGTAGCTTAGCCCACTCAGCGAGCCACGGTCCGGCTCCATCATCTCCGCGCAGCGTGTTGCCGCAGGCGAGGATGAGGCAGCGGGACGAAGTCGGCTTCATGGTTGCACCGCTGCTTAGCGGATCACCCGGTCGACAACCTCGCCGTCGGCGTTGACCAGCGTGAGAACCAGAGGCATCTGCCCGAAGGCATGAGTGGAGCAGCTAAGGCACGGATCGAAGGTGCGGATCACGGCCTCGATGCGGTTCAAAGCGCCCGCGGTGAACTTGCCGTTCTTCACGTAGGCCCTGGCCGCCTGCAGAACGCCTTTGTTCATGGCGTTGTTGTTATGGCCGGTGGCCACTACAAGGTTGGCCCAGGTGATCTTGCCGTTCTCGTCCACTTTGTAGTGGTGGCTGAGCGTGCCGCGCGGGGCCTCGATCTGGCCAGCGCCTTCCAGCCGGTTGACGCCGGCGGTGGCGCGCACCTGCTTATCGAGAATCCGCGGATCGGCAAGAAGCCGTTCAATCATCTCGATGCCGTAGAGTGCCTCGACGAGCCGCGCGTGATGGTAGTAGAACGAACTTTCGATCGGGCCTTTGGCCAACTGCTTGAACTCGGCGAACTCCTGATCCGCCCGTGGAGTGCCCATGGACTTGACGATGTTGAGCCGCGCCAGGGGGCCTACACGGTAGCTGCCACCCGGATAGCCGAGCGGCTTGTAGTACACGAACTTGGTGTAGCTGAAAGGCTCGACGGCCTCGCCGACTACTTCGGTGAAGCGGGCGGCGTTTATGCTGTCCTCGACGATCTTGCCCTGGGGATTGATCAGCCGCAACAAGCCGTCGGTAAACTCGATCGACTCATCCTCGTTGATGAGGCCCAGGTAGTTGGAAGAGAAGTTGGCAAAGACTTCAATTTCCTGCTGGAAGCGGTCGGCGATCTGCTTGTATGCGGCCAGGGCTAGGCCGATGTTGGCATAGGCCTCGGGAAGCATGGCCAGAATCTCATCGCGCTTAGCCGGATCCAGCGGCTCGGTGACGCCTCCGGGAACAACCCATCCAGTATGAATGCGCTTGCCGGAGAGAAGTTCAATGATGTGCTGCCCGAAGCGGCGCAATCCGATGCCGGCGCGGCCCAGTTCGGGCTTTGCGACCACGACCCCGAAGATGTTGCGAATCTTGGGATCGGCATCCATGCCCAGCAGCAGGTCGGGCGAGGAGAGATGAAAAAAGCTCAGCGCGTGCGACTGCACCAACTGCGCCATATTCAACATGCGCCGCAGTTGCGCGGCGGTATGCGGAATGCGGACCGACATGATGGCTTCGCAGGCCTTGGCAGAGGCGATCAGGTGCGAGACCGGGCAGATGCCGCAGATGCGCGCCATCAGGCTGGGCATCTCATAGTACGGCCGGCCCTCGGAGAACTTCTCAAAGCCGCGCACCTGCGTGACGTGAAAGTGCGCGTTCTCAACCTGGCCCTTGCCGTCGAGTTGGATGGTGATCTTGCCGTGCCCTTCCAGACGGGTAACGGGATCGATGGTGATGGTCTGGCTCATGAATTAGGCTCCAAAGCGGGTGAGAGCTGAAATATCCAGCGGCGCACCGGTTACCAGCGCGGTAAGCGCCGCGTAAAAAGTATCGGCAGAGGGCGGACAGCCGGGAAGAAAGACGTCTACCTTCACGAATTCGTGGATGGGGCGAACCACCTTGAGCAGCTTGGGCACCACAACGCTGGGAATCTGCTGCTGCGTGCTGGCGTTCTCGATATAGGCCCGTTCCAGAATAGCTTCCGGACCGAAGGGATTGCGCATCGAGGGCACATTGCCGGCGACGGCGCAGTCGCCCATCGCCACCAGCAGCTTGGAGTGGGCGCGAATCTTGTAAATTTTCTTCTCGTCGTCCACCGAAGCCACCGCTCCCTCGACCAAAGCGATATCCACCTCGTCGGGAAACTCCTTGGTGTCCACAATGGGGCTGTAGACCACATCCACCAGTTCGGCGATGGCGAGGAGCCGCTCGTCAAGATCGAGGAACGACATGTGGCAGCCGGAACATCCGTCCAGCCATGCTGTTGCCAGTTTCAGTTTGCTCATTGCGCTTCCCTCATGAGATTTAGGTAAGGAAGAAAATCGGGATACTTGGGATGATCGGAGCCGATCTTGCTCTTGTCGAAGAGTGCTCCGGTGGGGCAGCACTGCACGCATTTGCCGCAGCGCGTGCAACTCGAGCTTCCCCAGGGTTCGTTGAGATCGGTGATGACGATGGAGTTGATGCCGCGGCCCATCACATCCCATACATGCGCGCCCTCGATTTCAGCGCAGACCCGCACGCAGCGGGTGCACAGGATGCAGCGGTTGTGGTCTGCGGTAAACCGCTCGTGCGAGGCGTCCACGCTCAGTTCGGGGTTGCGGTAGGGTAGGCGGACATGGGTCAGGCCCTGCTGCTGCCCCAGGGCCTGCAACTCGCAATGGCCATTGGAGACGCATACAGAGCAGATGTGGTTGCGCTCGGCGAAGAGCAGCTCGAGGATGGTGCGGCGGTGGTTCCTGAGCCGCTCCGTGTTGGTGCTTACTTCCATGCCTTCCTGAACGGTGGCCACGCAGGCCGGCAGCAGCTTGTTACTGCCCTTGATCTCCACCAGGCACAAGCGGCAGGCGCCTACGTCGCTGAGGCCTTCCAGATGGCAGAGGGTGGGAATCTCGATCTCGTTCTCCCGCGCCACTTCCAGAATGGTCTGTCCGGCGCGGGCGCTGACTTCCACGTCATCGATAACCAGAGTTTTGACGTCTACGGCCTCGCTCATGCCATCACCTCCACGGGCGCTTCCATGTTGCAGACGCCGGCCGGACAGCGCTTATGCACGATGTGTTCGATGTACTCGTTCTTGAAATACTGAAGCGTGCTCAAGACCGGATTGGGCGCCGTCTGCCCCAGGCCGCAGAGGCTGGTTTCCTTGATCGTGCCGCACAGGTTCACCAGCAGGTCCAGATCGTCCATGGTTCCCTGGCCGTTGCAGATGCGCGTCAGCAGGGTGTACATCTGCGCCGTGCCCGCCCGGCAGGGAATGCACTTGCCGCAGGATTCGGTCATGCAGAACTCGACGAAGAAGCGCGCCACGTTGACCATGCAGGAGGTGTCGTCCATGACGATCATGCCGCCCGAGCCCATGATGGAGCCGACCTTCATCAGGCCGTCGTAACTGACGCCCAGGTCGAGCAATTCAGCGGGAATGCAGCCACCCGAGGGACCGCCGGTCTGCACCGCCTTGAAGGTGTGCCCGTCCGGAACGCCGCCGCCGATCTCTTCGATGATCTCCCGCAGTTTGATGCCCATGGGCACTTCGACCAAACCGGTGTTGGTTATCTTGCCGGTCAGCGCGAAGACCTTGGTGCCCTTGCTTCTCTCCGAGCCCATATTGGCAAACCATCTTCCGCCGTTGCGGACGATGGGCGCGATGTTGGCGTAGGTCTCCACGTTGTTGATCAGCGTGGGCTTGCCCCACAGGCCGCTCATGGCCGGGTACGGAGGCCTCGGCCGGGGAGCGCCGCGCTTGCCCTCAATGGAGGCCAGCAGCGCCGTCTCCTCGCCGCAAACAAAGGCTCCCGCGCCCAGGCGAATCTCCACATCGAAGCTGAAGGGAGTGCCGCAGATGTTGTTGCCCAGCAGGCCGCGTCGCCGCGCGTCGCGCAGTCCCGCCGTCAACCGGGCTACAGCCACCGGATACTCGGCCCTGACGTAGATAAAGCCCTTGCTGGCGCCCACAGCATACGCTGCAATGGCCATGCCTTCGATGACGCGATGCGGGTCGCCCTCCATCACGCTTCGATCCATGAATGCGCCGGGGTCGCCCTCGTCGCCGTTGCAGACCACATACTTCAGGTCGCTGCCGGCCTTGGCCACCGTGCTCCACTTCAAGCCGGTGGGATAGCCGCCGCCTCCGCGTCCCCTGAGGCCGCTTTCCGTGATGCGGTGGATCACGCCATTGGGCGTCATCTCGGTCAGCACCGTCAAAAGCGCCTTGTATCCGTCGCGTGAGATATAGTCGTCGATCTTCTCCGGATCGATGTGGCCGGCGTTCTCCAGCACCACGCGCACCTGCTTGTCGAAGTGCTCGTTCAGATCGCATTGCAGAGTGGATACGGGTTCGCCGCCCAGGCTGGCTACAATCGCCTCGGCATGGCCGGCATTCACGTGCCGGTAAAGAATCTCTTCCGGGTCTACCCGGACCAGCGGCCCACTGGAGCACGGCCCCATGCAGCCGGTGCGGCGGACCAGAACATTCTTGCCCGATGCCTCGGCAGCCTTCGCCAACGCATCCCGCAGCTTGTCAGAGCCCTGGCTGACACAGGCCAAGTCGATGCAGACGTTTACTTCATAATCGAACTTCGCGTTCTCCTGGCGAACGGTTTCCGCTATCTGTTCGAGCTCCTCAATTGTCATTCCACCGCCCACCTTTCCAGTTGCTCGAGCGCCTGCTCACAAGTCATCTCGCCGGCGACTTCTCCGTCCGACAGAACAACGGGCGCGCGGCTGCATGCGCCCACACAGCGGGCCGTCATCAGGCTGATGTTCCCGTCCTTGGTGGTCTGCCCCTGCGCTATGCCCAGGCGCTTTTCGGCCGCGGCTATCAGCTTGTCGGAACCCTTGATATAGCAGGCCGTGCCGGCGCAGATGGTCATGGTGTGCTTGCCCGGCGGCTTCAGGCTGAAGTAGTGGTAGAAGGTCACCACCCCATAGGCCTGGCTCAGAGGCACGCGCAGCGAGAGAGCTACAAAGCGGATCGCGTCGTCGTCCAAGTAGCCAAAGGAGGACTGCACAGTGTGCAGCGTTTCAATCAGCGCGTGGCGAGCGAAACCGTTTTTGCGCATGGTCCCGTTCACGATCTTCCATCGTTTATCGTCGCTCGGTAGCGGCGGTGGTACGAAAGCTGGCACAATGCCTCCCAAATACGGGCATAGGATGCGGAGCGTTTGTGTTGATGCGCTCCGCTCTCTGCCTGGACCTATCGTATGTTGCAGCGGCACTCCTCATCCGTGACACCGGTCACGGTGGTGGGAGGCTATTTCACTCTACGGCACGACTTTGGAACCATTTCGGGAGGGGGAAAAGTAGGGTTTGGGAGGGGGAAAAGCAGGGCTGGCTCTGCTACCCGAGCGATGGCAGGCGGCCTGAAATCCCGAAGAGGAAGATGATCCCGATAATGAAGCTGTAGGCGGCGCCGGTCCAGGCAATGGCATGGTAGAAGCCACGATGGTGGCCGCTGGCGCGGAAGGCGCCCCCCATGGACGCGGTCATCAGGGCATTCATGGCCACCAGGCCCAGCGCAAAGGCCGCCAGCCCCATCATGCCGCGCGAGGTTCCGCCCAGGTTGGCGGTCAGGAAAAAGAGCGCCAACTGGCTGGGCGTTTCAGCGCCCACGCCGTGAATGATGCCGATCACGAAGACCGATTTTCCGTTGTACATCCACTGAAAGCGCTCCGGCTGCGGGACTTGCCGGTTCCACAGGCGTCGCACCCGCCAGGCCAACCAGAGAACGCCGTTGATGGCGATGGCCAGACGGCTTTCGATGCGCTTGTGACTATGGCCGTGCGCGTCTTTTCTCAGGATTCCCGCCACCACGCCGATGCCCAGCACGATGAGGGTCAGGCCGATCAGCCGCTCGGTCCAGTGGTCCAGCCCCTCGGGCAGGCCTATGTGCAGCTCCAGAACGGCGATGCCCAGCGCGACCACCGTGAAGGCGTGGCCCAGGGCGTAGGTTAGCCCCAAGCGCATGCCGCTGCGCCAATTGCGCTGCACGGCCGTGATGTCGGAGATGGCGGCCAGATGATCGTAGTCGAAGCCGTGGCGCAGCCCCAGCAGCAGGCAGGAGCCCAGCGCGGCATCGAGTTTCCAGTCGCCGAGTGTTGGTATCACGAAAATCAGTATAAGGCATACGCGGCGGGGCGGGCGACGCCGTTTATTTGGCAGAGCGAAGCTGAATTTCGTAACCTTGATAGTCGATTTTTACGATGGTCTGGCCAAACAGGAAGCTGTCCGACGTCGCCCGGGCGTGAGTGGCCATTGAAAACCCATTCACGGTTGTGTATTGGCGAAAGACATGCGTGGCGCCTGTAAACACGGATGAGCTTTTGGATGCGGTTCCCTGGAGTTGAACGATCAAGTAATCTTTTGCGTCCACCCATATGGTTCCCTGGATCAGATAGGGAGTCTTGCGTTTGGGTGAAATGTCAAGAACAAGGCACTCCCGCCCATCCAGCCGCTGCGTTCCGCCGGGCTTCAGATTCGTCTCATAATTTGCGGAAGTGAGCCATGACCCCTCCCGGATGCCGGGCTGGTTGATGCGCTGCTCATTGTCCAGAATCGCGCCCAATACCAATTTTCGTATGATCTCCGAGCCGGATTGCGCGACGATGGCATAGCTTTTTCCTGTTTCTTTTTTGTAAGTAGTTTTTACCGTCATCTCAGCCACGGGATGTTCTTCATCTTTGTTCCTGTAAACGGCATAGTGTTCGGTGACGGTGTATCCCGCGATGCCGTCGATTCTGGCCATGACTGCCGCGTCGATGCCCCGTACAACCGATGGATTGTCGGGTTCCTGGGCCTGAACTGCGGCGATTGCAAACAAAACCAGAAAAGAAACTGCCGCAACCGCTCGTACCACGCTAACCCGCCAAACACTCTTCATCATGCCTCCGAACTCTCTCTTCCAGACTAAACCGTCTGCGTCATCAGACTGTGCTGTATAAGACAGAGGCAAAAACATGGCTGCGGAGATTGAGGTTGGCGAAGGGTAGGGGCGACGTGCGCTATGCTGTTCTCCTGTGCGAGGCTTGACGGTGACTGAAGAAACCCATCCAAAACAAATGCGTCGCGCGGCGCTGCTGGTGCGCGGAGTGGTGCAGGGGGTGGGGTTTCGGCCGTTTGTCTACCGGCTGGCGCTGGAGGAGGGACTGGCCGGGTTCATCGGCAACGATACGGACGGCGTGACTATCGAGATTGAGGGGCCGGTCGATCGGGTTGAGGCGTTTCAGGTCCGGTTGCGCGCAGAGGCTCCTCCACTGGCGCGCATCGATTCCGTTGTAGTCAAAGAGGCGGCGACGACCGGAGAGAAGGGCTTCCGGATCGTTGCCAGCGAGGTTTTGGGGCGGGTAAGCACGGGGATTCCGGCGGATGCGGCTACCTGCCCGGAGTGTTTGCGCGAGTTGCTGAACCCCGCGGACAGGCGCTACCGGTATCCGTTTTTAAACTGCACTAACTGCGGGCCGCGCTTCACCATTACGCGGCGGATTCCCTACGACCGCCCGCAGACCTCGATGGCGCAATTCAAGATGTGCCCGGCCTGCCAGGCGGAGTACGACGATCCGCTCAACAGGCGCTTCCATGCCCAACCGAATGCCTGCTGGGAGTGCGGGCCGCGTGTCTGGCTGGTCGGAGCCGCTGGGGTGGAGATTGCCGCAGACGATCCCGTGGCCGAATGTATCGACCGGCTAGTGGCCGGCCAGATCATGGCCATTAAAGGTATCGGCGGCTTTCATCTGAGCGTGGATGCCACCAATGAAGCGGCGGTGATGCGCCTGCGGGAGCGCAAGCGCCGCTATGGAAAGCCGCTGGCAGTGATGGTCAGGGATATTCAGGCTGCGCGCGAGATTTGTGCGCTGACGGAAGCGGAAGAAGCGCTGGAGATGACAGTGGCAAGACCGATTGTTCTGGTACGGCGGCGAGAAGGTTGCGGAATTGCGGAGGGAGTTGCGCCGGGAATTCCATGGCTGGGGGTCTACTTGCCCTATGCGCCGCTCCAGCATCTGCTCTTTGCCGACCCTCGTGTGCGGGCGCTGGTGATGACCTCCGCCAATCTGAGCGAGGAGCCGATCGCCATTGACAACGACGAGGCGCGGGCGCGACTGGGAACGATTGCCGATGCATTCCTCATGCACGACCGCGAAATTCTTCAGCGCTGCGACGACTCGGTGATGGCGGTGGTGGATGGCGCGCCGCAGTTGATCCGGCGGGCGCGAGGATTTGTGCCGCTGGGCGTGGAGCTTCCATTGGACACGCCGCCGCTGCTGGCCGTCGGTGGCCACCTGAAGAACGTCTTTGCCCTGGCGCAGGGACGGCATGTCTATCAGAGCCAGCATCTGGGCGATCTGGAAAATCTGACCGGCCTTGAGTTTTTCAAAGAGTCGCTGGACCACCTGATGCGCACCTTCGAGATTGAGCCGGAGACGGTGGTCCATGATTTGCATCCCGGTTACCTGTCGACC
>Ga0182027_10001218_pt1 | contig 43077 bp, 32 predicted proteins | sample 712E1DmetaG_FD_121300 | JGI IMG/M metagenome (GOLD analysis project Ga0182027, IMG submission 121300) | Permafrost microbial communities from Stordalen Mire, Sweden - 712E1D metaG (Illumina Assembly) | ecosystem: Environmental > Terrestrial > Soil > Wetlands > Permafrost | place: Sweden...
CCGAACGGTACCGCTATCACCGGCGACCTTTATGTCGGCGGATACACAAATACGATAGACCGGTATCCGGTGTCCCGGCAATCGGAGGTGATTGTTTTCGGTTCCGCCCTGTCCAACGGTGACAGGCAAACCATTGAGTGCAATCAATTATCCTATTATGCCGTTATGACCCCGGCCTCGGTCGGCGTTGCACAGAGCATTTGCGGTTCCTTGACCAGCAACAATCTGGGCGGCAACACGCCGACGCTCGGTACCGGCGCCTGGAGCCAGGTTAGCGGCCCGGGCACCACCATTTTCAGCGCACCTGCATCAGGCAGCTCAACTGCCACAGCCACCATAGCCGGCACCTACGTGTACCGGTGGACTATCACCTATGGTGTCTGTGTCAGCACTGCCAATGTAACGGTTAGCTACATCGGGAGTGGCTCACGGCCTACCGCGGTCACCAGCGGTTCCGCATCAATCTGTCCCGGAGTTACAACCTATGTTACCGTAACGCTTGCCGGCATGCAGCCCTGGAACCTGACCTACAGCGATGGAACCAATTCCACGAATATGACCGGCATCGCCAGTTCACCGTATATTTTCGGCGTAGCACCGACTTCCACGAAAACCTACACGGTGACAGCTTTGACAGATGCAAACTGCACGGCGCAGCCAAGCGACCTGACCGGTTCCGCTGCTTTGACCGTAAACAACGCCACCCTTGGGACCGCCCTAAACGCCGCGGCCGCCTACTCCGTGCGCAAACTGAATAGTTGTTACTTAGGATATGCCTTAACGGTTCGGCGCAGCAGTGACAACACCACGCAGGACATCGGTTTTACCTCCGGCGGAGACCTGGACCAGGCCGCGCTGCTTGCATTTGTCGGGGCCGGCAGCGGCTATGTTGCCAAATGGTATGACCAGAGCGGCTTCAATAAAGACGCTACCCAGGCAACGCTGACAAATCAGCCCAGGATCGTAAATGCCGGGGCGATCGACCTTATTAACAATCGGCCAACAATTTATTTTAGCGGCCCCTCCGTGAATCTGCCGGCTTCCCTGCCCGTGACCACCTACCCCTTTACGATTTCGCTCCTGGCCAACACTGCGGGCGCTTCGTCCAATGGCGCATTTGTAAAGGTTGGGCAGGACCAGGCGCCCAATTGCGGCATTGGCATCGGCATTGGCAACGCGACTTTTGACGCTGCCGGGACCGCCGTTATAGGCTTAAAAGAAAACACAAGCTGGGATCCTTCCAACCCCACCGTTAATTTTCCGGCATTGCCCTTTACCATGGTTACCATTCAGCAGAACACCGCCGGCGGCAACGGTCTTTTAACCTATGTCAACTCCACGAATGTGCCGCTAAACGGCGCAACGAATGCCCCGAACGGTACGACCATAAGCGGTAGCTTTTATATCGGCGGATATGTCGCGAACGGATCGAATAACCGCTTCCCGGTTTTCCGGCAATCGGAACTTATCGTTTTCGGCTCCGCTATCTCCGGGGCGGACCAGGCCACCATAGAAACCAGCCAGAAAAACTATTACGGCATAAATCAGGTGGCGCCGATTGCCACCGCCGTACTTTTTACCGGAACGCTCACTGCAGGAAGTTTGCAAACAGGAACATTTACCTATTCCGATGGCAATAACGATGCGCAAGGGACTTCGACATTCAAGTGGTACCGCTCCAATGATGCCCTCGGTACGGGCAAAATTGCAATAGGCGGCGCCACAAGTAGTACCTATACGGTTGCGGCAGCGGACGACCAGAAGTATGTCAGCTTTGAAGTGACACCGGTCGCGCTGACCGGTGCCTCGCCCGGTTTAGCGGTTGAAAGCCCGCTGCGGGGTCCAGTGGGCCAGCTTAATCCGGACTGGAGCCAGACAGCGCTCGGGGCAATTCGGGGTAGCGCGATTGGAAGCGCCGCGATCTATCTGGGTGCCGGTTCCACCAGACAGTTGCTGTCCCGTCAGCTTACAAACGGCAATTCCAATTGGTCGTATGCCACCCCAAATGGCGATTGTGGCATGCCTACCTACTGCTACGTGAATCCTGTATATAAACTGGTGGCGGCCGCGGGCGCTTACGTCATTGGCGTACAGGACAATGGCGGAAGCAGCTATACCGAGCTCTTTACGCCTCAGAATCTCGGTTCCGCGGCAGGGAATCCCTATATCAGCATCGATGGGAACTCGTTTTTTGTCATATATAACGACACAATATCATGCAGAAATCTGACCACGGGCGCCGCGACCTGGAAAGTGCAGTTGCCGAACGCTTCGATAAACGCGGACATCGTGGTCTTCAACGATAACATCTACGCTGCAACCACGGACGGCGTCGTTAAAGGGGACATTTTCGATTTTACGCCGCTTTCCCAATATACCATAACCGGCAATCCCGGAATCAACCTGCCGCTTACAGTCATGGACGATACGCTCTACGTGGCCCCGAACAACAATGAACTCTACGCGATAAGCGCCTCGAATATGACCACGCGCTATTGGAAGGCGACACTCGGGACCACCAATTCCGCGCCGGCGTGGGTGGCATATCGCTCTAATAGTGTTTATGCCGCCGCTGGTAGTAGCATACAAAAAGTACAGGGTGGCGGAAGCCCAATCTGGACTTATGATGCAGGGGCAACGATAACCGCCGGACCTATCGCAATGAATAGCGTTATTTATTTCGGTACAAGCAACGGCACGTATTATGCAATACGCGATAATGGATCAACGTGTTCGCTGGTCACTAAATGGCCGGTTACTACCGCGACTGGAAAGTGCACGGCAATATTGATCGATCAGATACTAAATCGGGTGATTTTCAGCACCGACGGTGGTAGACTGGACGCGTTCCCGCTGCAATAGTGCAGAACAAACTTGCTGAAAATCGACGATGCGCAGGATACCGCCAAATCAATTGACAGATAATAACCTGGCTATGCAATGACTCCCGCGGAATTTAAAATTGTTCACAAAAGACAAAACAAGTTGTATAATCATAGTAGTATGAATAATACGTTTATTAAAACTAAAATATCCGCACTCCTCGCTCTTTTGTGCTCCGGCATTCTCCTTGCCGCAGACTGGCCGACGTTCAGGGGCAACCAGCAGCGCACCGGGTATTATGCAGACCCTGTCGGTTTCCCCTCGTCAAAACCAGAATGGACGGATTCCCTCAAATGCGCCTTTATTTCTTCTCCCTCGGTCAGCGGCAACACACTGTACATCGGCGGAAGGGACAGTTGCGTCTACGCAATTGACGGAGACAACGGGAAGGTGCTATGGAAGACAAAGACAAAAGGCTGGGTCGACGCCTCTCCCCTTGTTTCAAACGGCATGGTGATCATTGGCAGCAGGGACGGCACCATTTATGTCCTTGATTCGCGCACGGGTAGTGTAATTTCCCTTTTAAGCGCAGGTTTGCAGCTTTCCTCCGTTGCCATGACGCCGGACGGTACGATTCTTTCCGGGCTCGGCCCTCCTTTTAACGGATTTTCCGCATATGATTTTTTAAAAGCCAAATGGGACAATGTTCAGCCCAGTTGGAACATCCCATTTGATCAAATCACCTACTCCTCGCCTGCGCTGTCCGGCCCGCGAGCAGCAATCGGCTCTTCCAACGGCAGGCTGTATGGCATTGACATCTTAACAAAGGACACAAGCTGGAGCATTCAGACCACCGGCGGAGTCTATCTTTCCACTCCTGCGATTGAAGATTCCGCCATATATTTCGCTCCCGGAAATTCGGACGGTAACATCTATGCAGTAGGACTGGCCGACGGCGCTTTCTTCTGGAAAAGCAACGGATCGCCTTCGTACGATCTTTCCAAAAAAGCGGCGCAGGTCAATATGATTTCCCCTCGGCAATTCCGCGAGCTCCTCCGGCTCAGCCCGCAGGACCGCGCAAGCACAATAGAAAACCTGAACAAGCAAGGAATTACTGTCCCTGAAATCCTGCAAAACAGCACCTATCTGGCAAAAAAGGCCGCACCAGGCGCCGTAAAAGACTTTTTCTCCTATGGAGAGATTAAAACTTCTTCAGTCGCCGTCGGACCAAACAACGTTTATGTCATCCAGAAAGAACTTGGCTACCCGGCTCCGAAATTCACCCTGCTCGCTCTTGATAAATACCAAGGAACCGAAACATGGCGCTTCAGCGAAATGCGCATGTGCGTTCAGCTCGGTTATTCGTCATCACCCGTAACCACGAAGAACACCATATTTTTCGGCTGGGGTGAAGGACATTTTTACGGATTGTCAACAAAAACGGGAGAAAAGATCTGGTCGGATTCGCTTCACGGCGACATCATCTCTTCGCCGGCGATTGCCAATGAAAAACTGTATGTGGCGACCATGGACGGGTACCTTTATGCCTACAACCTTACCGCGACCGCGCCAGGCCTCGACTTCAGAACAAGCACCTACTGCTATCCCAATCCCTCGCGCGGCAGCGTCTCCCACTTTCAGCTTTTTGTCGGCAAGGCAGGGGCCGTTGACATGACTCTCTATAATTCGGTGGAAAAACCGGTGTTCAGGTTTTCGCGGCATTTGTCCGCGAATGATAAATTTACATACGACTGGAACCTTGCAGGGGTTGCAAACGGCGTGTACCTTGCCTTGATAAAAGTGAAATACGATGACGGGACCGGGGACAAAAAGGTTTTGAAAGTGGCGGTGTTGAGATGAGGAGAGCAATCCTATACTTATTTTTGCTCGCCTTCTCCTCTTTCGGCCAGTACGCGGATTTTGTCTCCACGGGCTATTCGGCGGGTGCGGCGGAATATCTCGAGCGGCCCGTGTCGGCACAGAGTGCGGCTCTGGCCGGCGCCGTGGTCGCCTGGCGCGAGAACCTCGCGGGCGTGCAATTCAATCCTGCAATTGTTGATGCGACGCCGGCCGGTTACAACGTCATCAACGGAACATACTCGCTCATGACCCTTGACAGAAAGCATATGGGAGTGAATTCCGCCGGGACCGTGGGAAGCTATCTCGCCTACGGAATTTCATTTATCAATTACGGCGTTGGCAATATCGATGGCAGGGATTCACTCGGCAACGAGACCGGGGCGTTCAACTACAACGAAGACTGCCTGGCGCTTTCCGTGGCAGGCCGGATCGTGGGAAACGTGGCGGTCGGAGGCACGATCAGGTACCTGAACGAAAATTATTCCACCGGCCTGAGCGGGGGCAACGGAATTGGATTCGATCTAGGAGCGACCTACGAACCGCTTCCGATCCTCTGCGTCGGGTTGAGCGCTCAGAACCTGCTTTCGAAACTATGGTGGAACACCGGCCATGTTGATCCTGTGCTGATGGGACTTCGTCTTGGCGTTGCCGGATTGTTTCTCGAAAAGTCGCTGACGACTGAGATCGATGTTCTCAAAACCGTTCAGCAACCCATTCAGATCAGCCTGGGAGTTCAATATACGCTCCTCAAGATTGTCTCTGCCCGTGGCGGAATATCGACGGACACGGATATTTTGAAGTATCATTCACGGTACCCGGATTATTCTTTTGGTATTGGAATCCGCTATTCGGTTTTCGGCTTTGACTATGCCTGCATCATCCCGGATTCTGATCTTGGGATAAACCACAAAGTGACTCTGAGCATCGGAATAAGGGATATTTTCAGGTAGGTCGTTTCAAAATTTCAATATTCTTGCTGAACTTTACCAATCTAAAATGCGCCATAACTATTTTATAAATGGCCCGTTACAGCAGAATTATTTTGCCCTTCCAGCGGAGATTCGATGTACCATGTTCTGATCTCGGTCAGTGACGAGGAATTGCAGAATAAGACCCCCATTGCTGCTTTCAACGAAAAGCTGCGCCGAGCTATGTCCGAGCAGGCTCACATCATTGCCATCTCGCTTCATCCGGAACTCGGCTGCGGCTCGGAAATGCTAGAGTGGCTCGAAACGTGGCAGGATAAATTCCTAAAGGTCAACAAACAGTTCTACATCATTCCGGGCAACGTGAACCAGATGGAATGCCTGGAGGTATCGCATCCGGACCAGGAACTAAAATATGTTGCTTCGATAGAAGATTTTGAAACCCTTCTTGTGTCCCTCGCCCCTGAAGTGAGTGAGGCGGTGCTTGAGGTCAAAATGCCTCAAGAGGCTCTGTCGCCCGCTCCACTGCCGCAGAAGATCGAGCCGCCCAAGACCGCAATTCAGGCTGTTGACGCTGATTCCGCGATCTTTGAAGTAAAGATCGCCAAAGAGGCGCCGGACCCTTCAGCCCCGCCCATCCTTATGGACATTTCGCAGATTGTGGAAACTTCCGGCGAGTACAAATGCCGCGGCTGCAGCGCTTCCAGGATGTGGCTCAAGGGAGACATCACCACCGATTGCACCAATCCCGAGTGCACGGACACGGATTCAGGGTGGGAGATGACCTATGAATTGTTTTGACCAATTGGATGCCGAACTATCTTTTGCAAATCAATGTTCTTTCAAACTGAGTGACGAGCAGGTCGACTATGTTCTGGGGTGACAAAATTGTTATAGCGGTAGGCGGCGGGAAAGGCGGCATCGGAAAAAGTACCTTCTCCGCCAATCTCGGCGTTTCCATGGCCGCTCGCGGAAAACGTGTTGTCGTCATCGATGCTGATCTCGGCGCGGCAAACCTGCATACGATACTCGGTGTCCGGTACCCTGAAAAAACACTTGATGATTTTCTCAGCAACCGGAACGTCGACCTCGAAAGCACGCTTGTCAACACCTCGTACGCTAACCTCCGGCTTCTCAGTTCCGCAAGCGACGTTCTTTCCTTGGCGTCGCCAAACTACGGCGAGCGCCAACGGCTTTTTCGCGCCATTCAAAAGCTCAAGGCTGATGTCATTATTTTCGATATTGCGGCTGGCACGCAACAGCGCGCTACCGACTTTTTCTCTTTGGCGCCGATCGGCATCATCCTTGTCGAACCCATGCCGACGTCACTGGAAAACGCCTTCTCCTTCTTGAAAAACCTTCTTGTCCGCGGCCTCTTGCGTCGGTTCTATCATGACAAGGAAATAACCTCCTTTATCCAAGATACTGTTGATCCGCGCAGTAGCGAGAAAGTTCTCCACTTTAGCGACCTCCTGATCAAACTGGAGGAAAAGGCGCCCGCAAAAGTTGTCGCATACCGTCAGCTTTTCCTTGAGGGCGTATGCAAAATGTTCATCGTGGTCAATTCAGTGAAAAATCCTTCCCAGCACCAGGTGGCGGACAAATTTTCACGAATCGTCAAAAGGTACCTGGCGCTGAACATTGACGTTTTAGGACTTCTTCCATATGAGACGGCCATGGACGATACAGTCATCAACCGTACTCCGTTTGTGATCAAGTATCCTGATTCGGGCTATGCAAAAGGCATCGCGGACATTATCGCCAAGATAGGCTCCATCAAGCCTTCTGCTGTGGAAGCCGTCGATCCGGCGGACTAAGCCGCTTCGTACTCTTCTTTCTTGCAGCCCAGATCTACCCAGATCCACCTATGAAAGTAAAACTTCTCCCCATCGACATTTCGAAGATCCATGCGGTCCTTGCAAAAGAGTTTCAGCGCCACCGGATGCCCGTTGTTGACATAATAGCAATTCAGACAAAGGATCCTTTCAAAGTCCTTGTCACCACGATCCTCTCGGCCCGGACTAAGGACGAAACCACGACCGGAGCCGCCCGGCGTCTATTTTCCCAGGTGAACAGCCTTTCCGATCTTGCGAAAATTTCTGTTTCGCGCATTGAAAAGCTCATTTTTCCTGTGGGGTTTTTCAGGACCAAGGCGCGAATGCTCAAGAAGCTTCCCGGCGAGCTGGACAGGCTGTTCAACGGCGTCATCCCGGACTCGGTCGAGGATCTGGTGAAGCTTCCCGGCGTTGGCAGGAAAACCGCCAACCTCGTGGTTGCCGTCGCATTTCGCAAACCCGCGATCTGCGTCGACGTCCACGTGCACCGAATCTGCAACCGGCTCGGTTATGTGAAAACAAAGACGCCCTTTGAAACGGAAATGCGTTTGCGCGAAATCCTGCCGGCAAACCTGTGGCTGACGTTCAATTCCTATCTGGTTTCGTTTGGACAGCATACCTGCCTTCCGGTCAATCCGTGGTGCAACCGCTGTCCCATCGCCGGGTGGTGCAGCCGGATAAACGTGGTCACATCACACGATATTTCCAAGAACCCGCATCAGCAACGCGGACGAGGTTTCGTCCCGCCACACACTAGGCAAATCGACGGATAAGGATAAAACATGGCTATCTCCGGAGCGCATGAAGCACTTTGCTATTCGGTGCTTTTGCAGAAAGAAAAGAAGATCCGCTGCGATCTATGCCCGCACCATTGCATCCTGACAGACGGGCAAACCGGAATCTGCCTTGCGCGCCGCAATACCGCAGGGGTCCTGTATTCGCTGAATTATTGCCGCCCTGTAACGGCTGCGATCGACCCGATCGAGAAAAAGCCCCTGTACCATTTCTTGCCTGGTACGCAGATCTATTCGACCGGTCCGAGCGGGTGCACGTTCAAGTGCCTGTTCTGCCAGAATTGCGAAATCTCCCAGAAATTCGTACATGCAAAGGAAGTGCCTGCATCCCGCATCGCAAAGGATGTCGTGGACAGCAACACCATTGGAATTGCCTTCACCTATTCAGAACCGTTTACCTGGTACGAAACCATCATGGAAATCGGCCCGATCGTACGGGAGCACGGCCTCAAGAACGTGATGGTGACGAATGGATTCATGGAAGTTGTCCCCCTGGCCAACCTTCTGGCCTTCGTTGACGCCATGAACATCGATATCAAGTCAATCCGGCCGGCATTTTACCGACGGCTGTGCGAAGCGCGCCTCGAACCGGTCCTTCGGTCATGCGAGCAGGCAAAGAAGAAGTGCCACCTTGAAATAACCAACCTCTTGATTCCGGGCGAAAATGATTCCGAAAAGGACATCGAGGACCTTGTTGATTATGTTGCGGGAAATCTGGGGAAAGATACGCCTTTGCACTTCTCGCGATATTTTCCAAGACACAGAATGGATCTGCCTCCGACGCCGGCCTCGTCGCTCAAGCGTGCACAGGAAATTGCGCGGAGCAAGCTCGATTACGTCTATGTCGGCAATATCGATCTGGACGAATGTTCGAACACGTATTGTCCGTCCTGTAAAGAACTGCTGATCAAACGGTGCGGCTATGCCGTTTCCATGGAAGCGCCCCTTGAAAAAAATTCCTCAACAGGCATGGCAAGATGCGGAAACTGCCATTATCAAACGAATATCCTTGTCTAGTGAGTTTTGTCCAAGTTGCAAGGGATAACTTTGTCCGGCCTCACCCCTGACTTCGTCCTTCCCCTCTCCGCTTGCGGCGAGGGGACTAAGGGGAGAAGCGAGGCCTTTCGCAAAACATCAACGGTAGTGGAATATTTGGAACCACCCTTGCTAACAACATACCTGTCACTGTATAATTTGGTGATAATGCCTCACCGACGATGACATCAATTGTTCCATGCATGAGGGACATGCCGTGAATATTGTTTTTGTCAATCCCGAGTATCCATCGCGGTCCGTTCAGGACCATGGAGGCATCGCCACGTATATCTACAGCATGGCAAATGCGCTGGCAACGGCCGGCAACACCGTCCACATACTTGCAAAATCAAAGACCGTGCCGGACGCCCTTGCTGCCGGAGTCAAGTTCCATACGTTTGACCATGCTCCGATTCCTCGGATGTTTCCATGGCTCGTCCGTCTGACGGCCGATGACACCGTGTGGGAACGCGGATTCTCCCTGGCCGCAAGGAATCTCATTCTCGAGATTCATCGGACGGTACCTGTTGACATAGTGGAAATTGCCGAGTACAACGGCCTTGCCTTTGAATTTTCGGCTCCCCTTCCCTTTCCGGTCGTTGTCCATTTCCATACGTCAACGGAAATCATCGATCAGTACAACGCGAGGAAACCAACCGGACGGCTTCGGCGATGGTATGCCTTTGAGGCCCACGCTCTGAAACGGGCGCAGTCGTTTAGGTGTCCAAGCCTTTCCCTGAAACAAGAGGTCTGTCGCCGCTACGGAATTCCGGACGCTCTGGTGTGCGTGATTCCTCACCCTATCGATGCTGCTCCGTTTGACGCCATCAATCGTCGCGAAGAAAAAAAAACCAAAGTCGACATTTTGTTTACCGGAAGACTCGAACGACGAAAAGGCGGCGAAATCCTTCGACGTGACATACACCGGGTCCTGTCGCTGGATCCCAGAATCAATCTTACCTTCGCAGGCGAAATGGACATGGGGGAAGCGGGAGACTTCAGAAATCCGATCGAGCGATCCCTGACGGAACAACAGCGCCATAGGATGTGGTTGCTGGGGCCGACCAAACGCAGCGACCTTCCCGTCCTGTACCGCCACTCAGACATATTTCTGATTCCGTCGCTGTTTGAGAACGCCCCCTATGCCCTGCTTGAGGCGATGGCAGCCCGATTGCCGGTCATCGGATCGAATACAAGCGGCATTGCAGAACTAATCCGGCACGAAGAAAACGGTCTGCTCTTTGATCCGGAAGACCCGGACGGTCTTGTTTCGTGCATTTCAACAATGATTTCACGCGCCGGTCTGGCGGCGAATTGCGCCCGTAAAGCTTACGACGACGTGAAACGGATAAATGATCCGGCAGCAATAGCGCTAGCCGCGCTGTCTTATTATGATGGCGTCATTCGTTCATTTTCACAACAAAGAACCTGATGCGAATCCTTTACATTTCCAACGAATATCCGCCCGAAACCGGGTTCGGCGGAATTGCCACCTATACGATGAACATGGCATGCGGCATGTCGTTGCTCGGTCACGAAGTGCACGTGGTCTGCAGGTCGGTTTCCGGCACAAGACGGACTGAAATGGACGGACGCGTCACGATTCACCGGATCGGACCCGGTCACTATCCCCTGCCGTCGTCAAGGGCATTATATCTGTTTCGTAAAGCATGCACCCGGTTGGTGCCTCACAGCCTTGAGCGTCTCGCATGGGCCAGGGAAGTTTGCGGCGCCGTTAAAGACATTTCATTGTCCGGGCGTTTTGACATTATCGAATTTCCCGAATGCGGCGGCGAAGGATTCTATGTCAGAAACAGCAAGAAAACCATTCTGGCTGCCCGCCTGCACACGCCATGGAAACTTGTCGCCTCGCTTGACGGAATTTCCGAAAACCCCCTTGAGAAAACGCTTCTGTCCTACATCGAGCGGGTTCCGGTTCGCGCCGCCTCCGGGGTTTCGTGCCCCACTCTTTCGCTTGCCGCCACCGTAAAGAAGCTGTGGCGCCTCGATTCGGTGGACGTCTTTCCCAATCCCATTCCAATAGACGAATATCCGGCGTCAACCGGCAACGATTGGATTTACACGGGAAGAGTAGAACGGCGAAAGGGCGTTCATATCCTTGTCCAGGCCTACGCCAGCCTCGTAAGAAAAATCAAGCCTCCGCACCTGCGCATTGTCGGAAGACCCTATGGCACGATCAACGGCGCGGCGTACGGCGATTATGTCGAGGGTCTGATCGAAAGAAACAACCTGGCCGGGTCAATCGAATGGATCAGGGGCATTGACCATGATTCCGTCAAGCGGTTGCTGGCAAAATCATCGGTGGCCATCTTCCCTTCGCAATGGGAAAATCTCTCCTACAGCTGTCTGGAAGCCATGGCGTGCGGGTGCACCGTGGTCGCGTCACGCTGCGGCGGTTTTTCCGAAATCATCCGGCACGGCGAGAACGGATTTCTTGCGACACCCGGCGATCCGGATGATCTGGCGGCCATTCTTTACAAACTGCATACCGGCAATTACGGCGATCCCGCAGCGATCGGCGTAGCGGCACGCCAAACCGTGCGCACAACCTGTGACAGTTCCGTTGTTTGCAAGAAGGCGGAGCAATGGTACGGATCCCTTGGCGACCGGGAGAGGCCATGAACAGCCTGAACACCTCGCGGCTTATCAAGAACTCCATGTTGAACCTGTTCAACACACTGTTCATGTTTATGTCAGGCTGGGTAATTTCAATCTGGGTTGCACGCCAGCTCGGTCCATCGAACTATGGTATTTTCAATCTGGTTCTGTGGCTTACCGACAGTTTCACCTGGTTCATTGCAATGGGGCTTACCCATGCGGTCACGAAGTTCATTGCAGAATTCAAAGGCCGGGACGATCTCGACGCACTGACGCCCATCATTGTGTTCGTGCTTAAGATTGAAATCATTCTCTCAGTGGTCACCACGATTGTACTCCTATTCCTAAGCACACAGATCTCGCGATATTTCTTTACGCCGAAACAATCCATTTTCTTCGTCATCGCGTTCATCGGTATTTTGCCCGGCATGGTAACCGCCATTTTTTCCGCAACAATCGACGGCATCCAGAAATTCGAGTATTTCACGTACGCAAACCTGATCCTCACGCCGCTTTCTTTTGTTTCCAAAATTGTCGTGCTGTGGATGGGAAAAGGCATGATCGGCCTGCTCGTTGTCATGCTTGTTTTTTCTTTCTTGAACGTCTGCTTCTACGCATTCGTACTGGCGAAGGAACGGGTGCTGACCTGGCGAAACCTGACGAGGAAGCTCGAACCGTCGCTGAAAAAAAGAATATTCAAATACAATGCCAGCGTCATGGCCATTCTCGTATGCGACAAGATCGTATGGGACAAGAGCGAGAATTTTTTCCTGGGCCGCTTGTGCAGATCCGAGGAAATCGGGTTCTATAATCTCGGGTACAATATCGCGCAGAAGCTCGTTTCGTTTCTTCCGTTTTCCTTCTGGCGCATCCTGTTCCCCGCCATGTCGCACTATTTTGGATCAGGCGACCGCGACAAAATGAAGCGGCTTTTCTTTCTCGCAACCCGGTATCTCGCTTTCGCCGCGTTCCCCATGGGGGTGGCAGGCACCATTTTGGCGTACCAGATCATCCATTACCTGTATGGGCACGATTTTATCGGCGCACAGCGCGTATTGCAAATAATCTTCATTTCTTCGATCGTCTCCAGCTTGGCCAATCCCGCCTCTGCGGTTCTTTACGGATACGAGAAGCAGTCATTCATCTACAAGTACGGATTTGTTCTTGCCTGCCTGAATATCGGACTCGACCTGCTTCTCATCAAGCATTTCGGTGCACTCGGGGCTGCGATCGCGTACGCATTCACGACACTCTGCGCCTCGATCGGGGGCATGATTTACACCTGCAGGATTATGAAGCTTTCGTACCCGTTTGTGTCGCTGTTCAAGATCATGTTTTCCACGATCATTATGGGCACGGTCATGGAAATAATCATTCTGCACAATCACGAAGTGCCCGGCTTCGTCCTGTCGCTCAGCTCAGGCCTTGTTGTCTATCTTGTCTGTTCGCTTGTTCTGGGAACGTTTGAAAAAGAGGATTATGTTCTGATGAGGAGCGTGGAAAAAGTGCTTCCGGGCAGGCTCAAGGGCCTGTTCGCGTGGTGGGTCGCTTTCATGGTGCAGTTCAAACCGGGACGGACTTCCGAAGAGTAAAATGCGTTACGGGTTGTAACTTTCTTCTTACGGCGCTGTCCCGAGGTCAAACCATTTTGCAATCACCCACAATGAAGTGTCCCTCGGGTCCTTTTCCATATAGTATGCCTGTACCCCTATGTCAATGTCGTATTCTCCGTTGGTCACTTCCGCCGTATTTGCAAAGAGCTGCAACATGCCGTCCCTGACCACGACTTCGGCGTATTGGTTTCCGTCCGGCCCCGTGAAGTACATGATGCTGTTTGAGTCTACCGGCTGCGGAGTCTGGGTAAACTGAATTTCATACGCCTCCGAGAACATGTTGTTATGTTTGTGTATTTCATCGTCATAGGTCCAGTAATACGCCTTCTTATCCAAGACATGCGCGTAGGCGTAAGAAAAGCTTGAATCGATATTCTCGACATTCGCGTCGCTGTGAGTCAGAGCGTAGTCGGTCTGGAAACTCGGAGACACATAAAACCTGAAATCCTTTTTTGGAGAAAACAGGTCCATGAACAGATTTATCTGTCGTGTTTCATAGGATCGGTAGAGCTGTTGGATGACGCCTGCAGGTGTTTGCCGTCCGGTGTCGACTTTCAGCGGCTCGCCGGTCCGGGGAAAAAACGGATTGTCACATGCGAACAGCATGGCAAGTGCCGCGATCGTCAGAAGAAGTCCGTTTTTTTGTTCTAGGCTCATTCCGATTTCCTCTATCAATTCGGCGAAAACCAAGGATGGAAAATGGAGTATCCGGAGTATTTGTCTTTCCATTCGGTGATGGTCCAGGCGTTCTTCGTGGAGTTGAAAACGAGCGTGAACGAGGCCTTGTCGGCGAACTCGTACGTTTGGTGAAGAGGATTTTGGGCACTGACATCATATGTCCGGTTTACCAGGATCGTATCCAATATGAACAGGTTGTCAGGGTTTGCCGTGTCCTTTTTCCATGTTGCGGCATCAATCGTGAGTTCCCGTTGTACCGCGACCAGATGGTTCCTGATGTCCTCTTTGCCGAACGTATTGCCGTTGACGTCAATGTAGGCGCAATCGTCGGCGAACAGGTCCGCATATTCCAGTTTTGTAAATTTCTTGCCGGTGTTTGCCAGGATCGATGCAAAATTGAAGGGATCATCGACTATGGTCGGAGTCGGGTATTCCACCGGACGCGGAGAAAAAATCCCACACGAGGCACAGAACAAACACAGGGCCGCGGATGCCGGGGATATCAGAAGGCGGAAAATGGGTCCCATGATTAAAATTCACCGTTTAAGGAAATGAGTATATCCCAGAAGTTTTCCTTTGTATCGAAATTATAGGTAATCGATGCCTTCCCGTTTAGGTGTTTCTTAAAGATAAATTCCATCACCCCAAACGGGGATATCCGTCTGCCCGCGGATCCCGCGGAGGAATAGTCATTGCTGACCGGATCAAATGATTTGGCATCGTTCAATTGATAGGCGCATCCGGTCGTGATCGACAAGGATGGTACGAGGTGGAATGACAGGGACAGCTTGACGCTATGCGCCCACAATTTTTCGACAATAGCATAATAATCTCTGTAGGAGACAGTCAATGCCGTATCCTGAAGTTGTACGGTATCAAGATAATCCCTGCCGTTCAATGTTCCGTTGTCGGAGTAGGTTTCGTTCACTTCCGCCGCGCACGCGATCTTTTTCGTCAGCGCCATATTCGCAATTGTCAACGCCGTCCACTTCCGCGAATAGGGCGGCGGATTGCCCCGGTTCATGACGGGAAAAGCGTATCGCGTCACCTTGGCCTCGGCGCTCGTTGCCTCGGAAAGCGTACAGCTTTGGAAAACGGTATTTCTGTAGGTTCCACCGAGACGGTAAAACCAGTCGATCGTATTTTGGCCGCTTTTTTCGCTTCTAATATAATTGGAAAGATTCTTTGAAAACTCATAATAGACCGTCGTAGGACCCCACGATGAAGGCACAGGAACCACGGTCAGTTTCTGTTTGTTTACAATGATATCGTTGTCATTGTTGCTCATAATCGTGTCCCCGCTCTGCACATAAAAATTGGGGTACGCGCGTGATGAACGGGAAATATCGAAAGAATACTCCGCTCCTATTCCATTTGAAAAATACTTCGACGCGCACTGATCAAGCGTCACCTTATATGACGTGTACGAATCCAGATTTATGTCAAGCGCATACGCGCTTGCGGCAGACGGAAGCAGCGTTGTCAGCGTTCTTTCATCTCCCCATTCGATTCTGAATCCTCCCGCATACGTGACCGGAAACCCCGGAACAGTCTGTAACATTGCGAGTACCGCATAATCGGTACTTGCCCTGTCCGGCAATGAACTCCGGGCATCATTGTACGACAGCACATGGCGATTATATGATAGTACGGCCGAAGGGTTAAGAAAAAGGCGGGTGGATCCTTTGTACCCGGCGGATATCTCATATCCCCTTTCAGTCCTCGTGGGATCATTGATAAAGCGTGGTCTGCCGCCGTATTGCCCCAAGACCGAATTACCGTTCACCAGAGAATCGCTGTACAGCCCGAACAGACTGTCTCCGTTTGCCAAGGCATGGTAAAGGAGTACGGAACCGGTCCCGGCAATGAGCCGGGACGATTCCAACGACCTTCCGTACCCTTTGAAATTCAGGAACATCGGCATGCGCATAAAGGGAATAATGTTGCTTCCGAGTTCGGCGCCGGCATAATACCCCTTGTCCCGGTAAAAGTCGTCGTATGATGCCGAGCTCAGGCTGTGGCCGAGGCTGTCGTTCCAGGCTCGTGCCGCGCCTCCCGCGTGGATCATGACCGGGACGCCAAGAGGATGGAATCGAATGACCGGACCGGCTTCCATGGAACCGAGGAGGCCGAAGCTGGAAGTGTATTTGTTGTAAATCAGGACAGGGCTCCATTCCAGCCCAGCCGACATCCCGAGCGGCAAACCTTTTCGGACCGCCTCACCCGACAAATCGAGAAGCTGGTCCCTTGTGTCCGACCAGTAATCGTTTGTCAATTCATAATCGACGGTCTGGTTCACCCCGTAGCCGGGCGTGTTCTTCATGATCGAAAGGGAATCCATGGATTTGAGTCGCCTGATGTAAAGGCTTTGTTCCGTGCCGGCACGAATGCCGTTGGAATCGACGGCCACGGCGGCCTGAGGAAGCCCTAAAACGGGCGGCCACTGCGGAACCTCGCCTGCACAAGGCGAGACTAACGCAAAAAGAATCGCAATAGCGGGGCAAACGAGTATTAAGGTCCGCATGATTTCTTGTACAATTCAAGCCACTGGTCTGCAATAAGGTCTTCGGGCCGCGCGCCGGGGCCTACTCCCAATTCGTCAAGCAAGCGGGCCCAGTAGCTCTTTTCAAAGGTCGTGTCGAGCGTATTGACCAGCATTTTTCTGCGCATCCGGAACCCCTTGTCGACAAACTCGAAAAAGGATGCCCATTTTCCAGAAGGAATTTTCTTCTCAGGATCATCGTCTATGACCAGCTGAAAGACCGAGGAATCGACGTTAGGACTTGGAAAAAAGGCTCCTCTCGGAATATGGAACAAAATGGTTGGTTTGCCGAAAAACTGGCAAAAAATGGATAAGAACCCGTTCTTCCTCGTATGCGGTCCCGCGACAATCCGTTCGGCGACTTCCCGTTGGACCATGAAGGTACACGAGCGTACCCGGTTTCCGTAAAGCAACGTCTTCTTAATAATCAATGCGCCGATCGAATACGGCAAATTTCCGGTGACATGCACGGGAAATCCGACTTTGGAAAAATCAAACGTGAGCACATTCTCCCGATGAAGAGTCCAGTGCCCGGGCCCGAGGTTGCCGCTCAACGCCGGTATGACATCCGGGTCTAGTTCAACGCAGTGAAAATCTGGGAATCTTTTGACCAGATGGACGCTCAACGCTCCTTTTCCGGGGCCTATTTCAAGGACATGTCCGTGTCCCGAAACCGCAGGAATGCTGTCCGCGATGCGTTTCGCATACGATACCGCGGTCAGGAAATGCTGCCCCAGGTTCTTCTTTGGTCCCATAAATGTTTCGGACACTTCCGTGCTTTCCATCATTGACAACGTTGCAAAGAAAACGTAATTTTCTACCGGAGCAATGCCCGGTCTCAAAAGGAGCAGATTTTGAAAAGCACTTTATTGATTGTTGCAACGTTTGCCGTTGCAATCACCCTCGCCGGCTGTCACAAAAACGAACCGGCTCATAGCGCTGAGCCCCGGACCGACCTGAAAAAAACCGAATTCGTTACGCCGTCCGATTCCACCCTGACCGTCGACCAAATGAAAAAATGGCTTGAGTGCAACCCGTATCTCGATTCGTTGAGCGTCCTTTATAAGGACTCGTTCACGTCGACCGATGCGGCGCATCAGACAAGGGTCCAGGAAGACTTTGTCAAGGCCCAGGACAGAATTTGCGTCCGCCTCGGTATCCAGGGCGGTTACGCCGAATACCTCTGGACTCTAAAATCAGCCGGTAACCCGAGAAACGCAAAAATCATGGACTCTCTGAAACTGACTGCATTCAGCAAGTAGCGCGTACGTGTCAGAAATACAGCCCTCCGTAAACCTGAAAAACCGATGTTCCGGAAAAATCGTACTCGTATTTCACGGTTGCTCTGAACTTCCCGAATTGATCATAATTCCAATAGATTCCGCAGCGTGTCATTGTTTGCCGTCCATCGGCAGCGAGAAATTCCTTTATCGGCGAGTCCGGGTGCACAGTACCCGAGTCCTGGAACACGTCTGTGATGTTCCCGCCGCGATATGAATGGTTCGTTCTTTCGTTTGTGAAGGTGACGCCGAAGGTGTGGCTGGCGAACAGTCTGCTTTCGCACGAAAGCGACAACAGGTCTGAGTTTGGGCCGAGCGGCGCGCCGAGCGGTACGTTGAAATTGTCATACCGGTGGCTGCCGCCGTAAAAATGCGTGTACACCCATGGCTCTACGCGACAGTATTCGATCGATGCGGTCATGTCCCGGGAAAAAAACTTTGTGAAATATTGTCCTCCGATATCCATCGCCCATTTATTTACCCAGCTATTTGAAAACAGGGACCACGGCGCTGTCATGTCATCGATGAAGAATTCCGTGTACCATCTGAAATCGTCCGGAAAAGCAAGGTTCACGTCAAACGACAGCGCTTTATTGTCCCGGTCGCCGAGATAATGTTCGGTAAAAACATACGGCACGAATGGAATCATATATGCCAGTTCCCAGCCGCGTGTTTGACCGTAATATTCCGACCGTAAGCCGTTCAGAGGGTCAGAAGAGTCGGTCTGCTGGTTTGTCGTGCTGCCGTTGACGATCACCTCGGTGAGGCCGGCAATCAGCCGTGAGGAGAAAAACGGCACCGAAATCCTGTGCATATAGAAATATTTCGGTTTGTCTTTTTCGCTTTCGAGCAAACCAAAGGCCTGCGTATAGTCCATGAAGCCGAACGGGATTGATCCCCTGACAAAAGTCATGGGTGGCGCATTGCCCGAAAATGTCAGTGGACTGGCGATCGCCGGACCCTGCCGCAGGCGGTCTATGCCGAGTTCGAGCCGAATCATCGAGCCATTGTAAACAAGACCGCCGCGCAACAGATCGGAAGAGCGCACACTGCTTGAATCGGCGTGTCCGTAAAGATTATACGGAATGCCGTCATACGGCTGATAGGAGCTTTGCTTATAGACCGTGTCGGACCGATAATCGGTCCAGACGTCAACATTCGTATAAAACGACACCCTACCCAAGCTGGCATTGAGGGTGGGACTTGCGATACCGCGAATGAAGCTCTTGTCATCATGACCCGATGAGACGCTGTTCGTATCCTCAAGATTGCAACGCACGTTGAGGCGGCTGTCCTTGTCCCGGTTTTTCCAGGAAACAATGCCCCCCTCTGCAGAAACCAGCCTCCGGATCTGCCTGGCATCCGCGATTTCCTGGCCGGAAAGCCGCCCGAGTGCCGCGAGGGAGTCCACCTTGTCAATAAACCCGAGCACGTCGCATACGGTCATCGGCTGATTGAAAAGGGATGCGGGCGGAGGAACGTGATACCGTGTTGCGATCCGGTATATGAAGTTATCCCGTGCCAAATCGTTGCGGACATTGGGGCAAAACTCGGCCCTGACGGAAAAAGCCACGGCAATCATCATGAGGACCGCCTCTGCCGTCAGAAAGGTTCGCATACCCATAAAATACCTTCTGATTGTACTATTTTCTATATATAGCCGAAAATTATTAATTGTTAATTGCCTTGTATTTCTTCTGGATTTCGGAAATAGCCTTCAGATGCTTTTTCACGTACGGGATTCGGCAAAAGGGCTCCGGCACCTTGCGCGCCAGTATCTTCCGACACAAATCGATGCATTCCCTTTTCTTTGAACATGCGTCATAACTCGCGATGAGCACCTGATAGCCGGACAACAGGTCAGACCAGTTGACCGGGTCGCGCTTTTCAGACAGGGTAATGAGCTTCCTCGACCAAAAACCTGCTGACTGCCAATCCTTTTTCCAAAGCGCAATCCTGGACTTAAGCCTTATGAAGATCGTGTTGTCCGGAAGTTCTTTCAATACGCCGGACGCGACAGAGTCCGCGGCACGATAATCGTTGTTTTCCAAAAGAATCCAGCACAAGGAATTTCTCGCAACCAGTGAATAGGGAAAGCCGGATTGAGTAGACAGCCGGATTTGTTCAAGACCGTCCTTGCGTCTGTCGCCGAAGAACGGAAGCCACTTGAGATTCTGACTAATATAATAATTGAAAAAACCTATGCCGAGATACGCCGGATAGTAAAATGGGTCGACTTTGATCACTCGCTTGAAATAGCCGATTGAACCCAATCCCGAACGAATTGCCGAGGGCCAATTACCCACTTTTGCTTGGAGAATGCTGATTCCCCCTAAGGCGCTTCCGATATAGAAAAGACAATTCAGTTTGTCCCGCCCCTTTTTCAAGGGCAGTTCGCGATTGAGAACTGCAAGGGTTGTCAACGCACGGGAATCAAATGTGTCGGTTTCAATGGAATACGATTCGTAGTCAAGGATTTTCGTCTGCTCCACGGCAAGGTACAAATAGAGTGCCTCCATATTGTCGGGGTGAAGCTGGATGGCCGTTTTTAAAATATTTTCGGAGGTCGCGTAGTCCTGGTTGACCAGAAAGCCCTTTGCTGAATCGAGGCATGATGCCGGCAGTTCCAGCGAATTGCCCAAAGCGGCAAGCGAAACGCAAAGCAAAAATACTGAAGCCAATATTTTCATAGTGGAATAGCGAAGAAGTGACGTAGTTTCCCTTTTATGTTGAAAATATAACCGGACTGTACGGCCCGGATAAGTTTTGTTAAATGTTTGATAACTTAAATAAAATGAATATGTCACGGAAAATTATTATTATATTTTAATAATTACAGGCTGGTGGATTTCCGGGCCTTTTTCTGATGTTCCTAAGGTGATGGATCGAAAGTAGAAGCATCACGGCACTGAACCGGTAAAACAGCGTGAAGGAAATCATCCTTTAGTCCCACCTTTTTATTGCAAAGGACTGTCCCTATGTGGATTAAAAGAAGATGGACGTTTCACAGCACCAAAGCACTATTCGGCTGCTTGGTGCTTCTTGCCTCATGCATTTCGGTCCTTGGCGACGCGCTGCCGGACGAATTCATGGTGACTTCACGGTGGCGAGACTTGTTATCCCGACATTCGCCCAGCGTAAATCCTGCATTTTTGACCGAAGAGAACTATATCGCAACCCGTTTCTGCGAAGGACTGGTACTCGACGGCTTTTTCAAGCTTACCGAGTTGGGCGTCACGATTCCCGTTGGCCTTTATCAATCCTACGGCATTTCCTATTTCGGAGAATTGGACCCGACTATAACCAGTACGGGTTTTGACCAGGCAAACAATATTATCGATAGCGCAAAAGCCTCCGGCAGCAAGCACCTCATAATGTTGTCGTACGCAAATAACATTTGGAGAGGCTTGAGCCTTGGAGTAAACCTGAACATTTCCTATCACCCGAATTTCGGCCTCCCCATCACCAATATTTCAGGAGACCTGGGGCTTTCCTATCGCCTGTTGCTCAATCCTGTACTTGGCGAGCATCTGATCGGCGCAACAATGCAAAACCTTACAACGTTTGCAAATGTCAGCAATCAGATTGCCTCAAGTAATGTCAAGCTGTCCTGGGACGGATATTTCTGGGATAGACAAATCGATGCCGGGGTTGATTTCGACGTTCGGAACTGGTACCACGGAATAAAGAAAGACTCAATCGGCGCCATTGAATACAAATACGCGCTCCGCTTCGGCGGTTGGATTCTCCGGATGCTGAACCTGTATGCCCAGTACGGTTCGAACATGTTCGGTTTTGCCGCAGGCGTCAATGTCCCGCACCTGAATAACGGCAGGGATTTCCAGTTTCTTTACCAGTTCAACCTGATGACGGACAGCAAGGATGTTTCATCCCACTCAATATATTTCCGGGGAGATTTCGGTCTGCACCGCGAAGAAATCTACGCCCGCAAGATGGTTCGTTCCCTTGACATGGCGCCGAATGACTTGTACATAAGGGCGTGCAAACTTTATTATGCCGGCAAGTACTGGGATGCTTTCTTCATATTCAGCCAGATCATCGTCCAGTTTCCCACCTTTTTCAAGAACGACTGGGTACAGTACTATCGAAGCGCGTGCCTGGAAAAACTCGACATGAGGGAATTGTCGACACAGACCTACAAAGACATGAAGAACGATTACGCGAAGAGTTCGGCGGTGCCGCATGCTGATCTCGGGCTCATGCGCATCGCCTACCGGGACGACAATGCCGCTGTTGTTTCGAGTCAGTTCGACCTTCTCAATAAACCCGATGTGCCGGACACGCTGAAATTCCACGCATACTATCTCATGGCCCAAAGTTATATGAAACAGAAGCAGTATGCCCAGGCCATTCAGCTCTTTTCGCTTATTCCCGAAACGCATCCCGAGTATCCATTTGCCCAGCACTCTCTGGCAATCGCGTATGTCCTCACCTACAACATGGAGGAGGCGCTCTCGTCGCTCGGTAACTGTATTGAAGCAAAAGTTCAAACAAACGCGCAACGCGAAATCATCAACCGTTCTTACGTGTTTCTCGGCTACATGTTCTATGAGCAGCTTGCGCTTTCCAAGGCAGTGACTGCGCTTCGAATGGTTTCGCGACAGAGCTATTATTTCGAGGATGCCCTTGTTGGCATGTGCTGGACCGCCCTGCGCGCCCGTCAGTGGAACGACTGCATTTCGAACGGTCAGCTCTTGCAGAAGACAAGCGACAAGATTCCCCTGCAATGCGAAGGCATGCTGATCGAGGCATACGCCCATCTCATGCTTAAGGAATATGGACCGGCCCTTTCCGTTCTGACTACCGCATCGGACAAAGCGAAAACCATGGTGCCGCCGTCTCCGGATTCTCTTGAAAGCGAAAATGTTAAATACAGAGTGAACAGAAAAACCTATGAAGTCCTTGCGTATGATGTCAACAAAATGGCCCTTGAGCTTCCCTCCTCCGTCGTAATCCACCAGACGGACAGTCTCCGTACGATACAGCTCGACGGGAAAGTGAAGCTCGACAAATACTACACCTATGTCGATGAATTTTACCGCAAGTCGTTCTTTACCCGCAGCGCCGAATCGATCAAGAACGACATAGAATACGCCTACGCTATCGTTCAGAAGATCTCACATCAATCTGACAAATCGGAGACACAACAGAAAATGCAGGATAAGCAGAAGGAACTTGACGAACAAATACAGAAGCTCAAGAACGAGATGAATAATCTGGACAAGAACAAGAAGAAGTAAAGATTGGAGCGTACATCAGGCGTTCCGGCACATTGCCATTTTTTGTCCCCCTTCCCGAACCGGGAAGGGGGACTTTTTATTTCCCTAATTTCTCCTTGGCCGTCACGGCCTCGGGGGCGTCCGGGCAGCTTGTTATCAGTTTCTGCCAAACGAGCTTTCTTTTTTCAAACAACTTCTTATATTCAAACAACGTTCCCATTCTAAAGAGCGCCGGGCACACCTTCTTGCCCTCTCGGTATTTCCGCAAATAATCAACGTACAATTGCTCTGCTTTGTCAAATTCCTTCTTGCCGAAAAAGCATTCCGCATACCAATAGGTCGCCTCGTCTGTCTGTGCCGCATCGGGGAACTGATTCATCAGATCATTGAAGCCGTTTGCGGCGAGGTCGTAGCGGCCCGCCATGAAATCGCCATAGGCGATCTGAAACATCTTCTCGACCTGCGTCTTCTTCTGTGTTGCCGACACCGAATCCGCAACCGTCTTGGCTTTCCATTGTTCCTGGAAATCCTGCGTCTTCTTTTCGATCTGCGACAACTTGAACTTGCTTTCCGAAAGACTCCCTTCGAGCGATGAAAATCTCTGGGACAATTCTTCGAACCGCACCTGCATATCCGCCCTGATCAGCCGAAGCAATTCATCCTGGTTCTTCTGCTCCTGATGCAGCGCCTCCTGTTGCGAGGCAAGATTGGACTTCAGAGAGTCCACGTGCGCTTCGACACGCTGCAATTCCTTGATTCGAAGCATGGTGATCGATGAACAGCCGGAGAATAGGACCACGGCGACGACTGAAATGCACAGAAAGAAAGATTGTTTCATGAGATGTCCTCTGGAAAAGAAATGTTGCTCAGCTGCAATAGCCCTCGGCAATAAAATAGATTTGTGTACTCAGTTTTCCCAATCGGGCATTTTCGCATTGACCGAAGTGGTCAGTCGCCTGCAACGCGTGCCATCGGCTCGTATGCCGTAAAGATCGCAGGAACCGCCACGTTCGCTTGAAAAAACGATGTGTTCCCCGTCCACTGCCCAGGCTGGATATTCATTGTTTCCGGGAACCGTGGTTACCCTGAAAGGGTTGGAACCGTCAGAAGAGACCGTCCAGATGTCGAACTTCCCGTCTGAGATCATGTGAAACGCGATCTTGTCCCCTTTGGGAGACCATGCCGGTGAATCCTGATACCCGCCGCCGAAATACAATTTGTGCACGTTGGCACCGTCCGCATCCATGACGAAGATTTGCGGCTGGCCCGCACGGTCGGAGGTAAAAGCGATCTGATATCCGTTCGGCGACCAGCACGGCGCCGTTTCTATGGAACGGGACGTCGTCAGCCGCTTGATCCCTGTCCCGTCGATATCGCATGTGTAAACCTCCATGTTGCCGTCGCGCGATGAGGCAAAGGCTATCTTGCCCGTGATCTGCGAGTAGGCCGGGGATGTGTCGGTAAAACGGCTCGGAACTATGTACACGGGCTTCCCGCCAAAAGAGCATTTGTAGATGTTCGGATGCCCCCGGAGAAAGGAAGTGAACAGAAATGACGCGGAGTCGATGAACGCCGGAAAGAGATTGATGAAGGAATTCGCTATGACCGGCCGTGCATTATCGCCGTCCCAGTCCATGAGCATGATGTTCTTCTTTGGGCCTTCGTCCTTGACGAAAAGTATTTTGCTTTCAAATATTCCTTTTTCGTTGAACAACATTTCCACCAGCTGGTTCGCGAATTTGTGTCCGGCGCTTCGGACATGTTTCAAATCGCTTTCGTACTTTTTCTCGACGACAGCCCCTCCCGACTTTGCGTCGCGAAGAAAGCATGCGACCCGCACGAATTGTCCGAAAACCTCGTATTCGCCGTCGACGTACAACGGCACATTGTTCTTCGCCAGTTCGGCGGTGTCCGCCTTGGTAATCTTCACAACGCTAAATCTGCCGGAGAATTCCAGGTCGCTGGCAAGTATTTTCCAGGGCTCGCCCTTGGAAAGGGCTTCCTCGCCGACCTTCTTGAACGGTAGTACGCCGATGGCGATGCTGTCCAGATTGCTGGCGTAGACCGAAAGGTTGACTTTTTCGGCAAGAACGGATGTGCAAACCCCGAAAACGACCAGCAGTGCCGTACCCATTTGTTTCATATGATTGTTCAGTCTTGTTTCTTTACATAGTAAAGTGTGAGCGTCGGTTCCAGTTTCTTGTCCGCAAACGTCAGCGGCAGCTTTCCGAACGGAGCAGCCTCCTTCACCGCCGCGACTGCGCAATTGTCCAGTGTCGCTATTCCAGACGACTGAGCCACCGAGACATCGGAAATGTTCCCGTTTTCGAACACCGTGAAGGTTACAACAACGGACGCGTCCTGTTTGTTGGTCAAGCCCATGGGCGGTTTGAAAAACTCCTCGATCCGCGACTGCATGTTCTGTGTGTACCAATTGAATTTGAAGTCCTTGGACACGGACATGTCCGATACCTTCGTCGCAGGTAGGGCGCTGAGCAGTTCATTAAGCTCGTCCGAATCTTCCTTCTGTTTTTCTTCCCTCTTCGCGGGAGATTTCGTATTCTGTTTTTTCGGCACCGGCGTCGTGGCGGTTTTCGGCTTCGGTTTCGCAGCCTCGGCTTTTGGCAAAGCCAGTGGTTTTTGAGGCGCAATCTGCTGTATCTGAGACACGCTGACCAGCGTAAAGGTCTTCGGACGCTCGAATTTGCTCGAATGATATATCAAGGTCGAGAGAACTGGTATCCCGACAAAAACCATAAGATGAAAGACCAGCGATATGATGACCACCGGTGCGAAGGACCTTCGGCGGTCGTTGTCAATTGGGCTGCCCTGCAACACGGCTTCTCCGGACAGCACCATTACGACCCACCTGTTTCCTCTTTGGCCGGCAGCGTCAGGAACCCGAGCTTCACCACCCCTGCGTTCTGCACATCGGCGATAACCCGAATGACAAGGCCATAGGGCACCTTTTTGTCCGCATTGATGAAAACCGGCGTCCGTATCCGGCCCGCAAACACCTGCCGAAACCGTTTTTTGAAATCGACAAGGTTAATGCGCTCCTGGTCGATGAAGATCTCATTGCGCCCGTTGATCGAAACCTGTATATAGTCATTTACTTCAACGTTTTCTGCCTCAGCCTTGGGCAGATCCACCTGCACGCCCTGGGTCATCATCGGCGCGGTGATCATGAAGATAATGAGCAGCGTGAACACCACGTCAACCAGGTTCGTGATATTGAGGTCGGCTATCGCCTTTCTTCTCCGAAGGATCATCATGGCTATGCCGCCTTCACTCTATCGTTTTCTTCTGTTTGTCGCCATACAGGACGCTCAGAATATCACGCTTTACATGAGAAAATAGTAGATTCTTGAATTCGCCGACTTCGTTCTCGATCCGCTCTACCCGATGCAAGAAATAGTTGTAAAACAGGACCGCAGGAATAGCGACCGCCAGACCGACGAGGGTTGTGATCAAAGCCTCGGCGATGCCCGGAGCGACAACAGGAAGACTAGCCGACCCCTGGTTCCCGATCTCGAAAAACGAGTTCATGATTCCCCACACCGTTCCGAGCAGGCCAAGAAAGGGACAGACGCTGGCTGAAATGGCGAGGAGAATGAGACCGCTGTCGAGCTTCCTTGATAATTCAGAATACACCGTATCCATTTGTTCGAGCGCAATGGAGAACTGGCTCTGCAGAAAAAACGACCAGTCGCGAACGCCTGAATGCGAATGGGAATCTTTCAGGATCCTAAGGTATTCGGAAAGTCCTCTCATGCCAAGCGTTCCCATAGGGGAAGACAGGAGGTCCTTGTCCAGTTGTTCTATCTCGGGCATGGTGGCGCAGCCCGTATATTTTCGCAAGAACAGCCTGTTTTTCTTGTTCGCTTTGCCAAGCACGGCGATCCTGTTGAAAATAACCGCCCAGGTCATGATGGAGAATATCCCGAGAAGAATGATTATCGTCCGAGCCGCCCAACCAGACCGCAGTACCATGTCAATTACCGGAATGTTCATGCGGAATCCTTTCAAGGTAGCGCATTGCCTTTGCTCAAATTATGCCTATTAAAATATAGTTTTTAAAACCAGCACAGGGAGAAGAAATACGAAAAGCTGACAGGAGTCTTATTCATGCCACGCTCGTATCCTGGTTTCCAGCCCATCTTTTCAGATCGTCAAGAGCCCGGGCACACAGCATCTCATGTTTTTGCTTTTTGGGGATTCTCTTCCTTCCCTGCGATTCAAGCGGGGGAAGAAGTCCGAAGTGAAAACCCGTCGGCGTGAACGGCCTGTTTTCTGAACCGGTCACATACTTGACCAGAGAGCCAAGCGCCGTGGTCGGGGGAAGCGGTTCAAGAGATTTGCCCATGAGCTTTTTCAAAATGGAAAGCGACGCACAATGGCCCGTGGCAATGCTTTCAACATATCCTTCGTTCCCGCACAACTGCCCCGAACAATAGAGTGAGGGATACGAGCGGAAGGAAAGATCGGATGACAAGAGCGACGGGGAATCCAAATAGGTGTTTCGATGGCATGAACCGTATCTGAGAAATTCCGCGTTTTGGAGTCCCGGAATAAGGCGAAACACCCGCATTTGTTCGCCAATGGTAAGACGCGTTTGGCATGCGACCATGCTCAGGCTTTCACCGCCCTCGGTTTCCCGTCGAAGCTGCAGCACCGCATAGGGCATTCTGCCGGTCGCAGGATTGCGAAACCCGATGGGCTTGAGCGGCCCGAAGGACATCGCCTGATATCCTCGCTGTGCAATTACCTCGATGGGAAGGCATGCCTCGAAGAAGCGTTCTCTTTCAAAGTCACGGCTCGGGGTTTTTTGGGCGGAAACGAGCCCTTCGTAGAACCGCCGGTATTCCTCTTCTGTAAATGGACAGTTGCAGTAATCGTCCGATTCCGGTTTCCACCGGTTGCCGAAAAATGCCGTGGCCATATCGATCGACTCCGCCGCGATGATCGGCGCGATCGCATCATAAAAAAAGCATGATTCGCCGGAAAAGGTCTTCGTCATCCACGCGGTAATCGAATCCGAGGAGAGCGGACCAGTCGCGATCACGACTGCGTCGTGCCCGACCGGAGGTTCCACTATTTCCTGCGTCACAAATGATATGAGCCGGTTTTCCCGTACTGCGGTGGCCACGGCTTCTGAGAATCTTTTCCGGTCCACGGCAAGCGCGCTCCCCGCCCGAACCGATGCAGACCGCGCACACGACAAAAGGGGACTTCCCAGCAGATCGAGCTCAGCCTTGAGAAGCGCTTGGGCCGAAGGAAGCTCCTGCGATTTCAGGGAATTTGAGCAGACAAGTTCAGCAGGAAGCGCGGTCGCATGCGCAGGAGTGGTTTTCGTCGGCCGCATTTCGTAGAGGGTGACATTGTGCCCGGCACCTGACAGGACCAGCGCAGCTTCGCACCCTGCAAGACCCGCACCTATGACCCCGACCGAAGAAATATCATGCCTCTTCCATGGTGGTTTCGGCGGATTCCTTGGCCGCCTCGATCATGAATTCTGCTTTACAATTAGGGCATTTGTGATAAACACCCTTCTTCTTGGTCTCTTTGTACACCAGGATCGGGAACCCGCATTGTTCGCATTTCTGCGCAACCGGCCTGTCCCATGTCGCATAGGTGCATTTCGGATACGCGCTGCAGCCGAAAAACATTCTTCCCCGCCTCGTTTTGCGCTCGATGAGATGACCGGTACACCCTTCGCGGGGACAAGCGACGCCCGTCGAGATTGATTTCGTGTTCTTGCACTCGGGGTACCGCGAACAACCGAGGAACCTGTTGCCGTTGATGGTCAGGACCACCATGGGCGCGCCGCACTTGTCGCACACTTCGTTGGACTGCACCGGCGCGACCTTTTCAAGCGGCTCCGTATAGCGGCATGCAGGGAAACCCTGGCACGCGAGGAACTTCCCATTCTTGCTCCATTTCACGACAAGCGGGAACTTCTTGCATTCCGGGCAAATCCGGTCGGTCACCTTCTGGTTGGCGGCCTTCAGGTCTTTGATATTGTTCTTCACACCCGCAAGCCGTTCCGCAAACGGCGTGTAAAAGTCCTGGAGAACGCTCACCCATTCAGCATCGCCAACCTCTACTTTGTCGAGAGAGTCTTCCATCCGCGCGGTGAACCCCACGTCAAAGACATTTGCAAACTCCTTGACCAAAATGTCCTTGACCATGAATCCGACTTCAGTCGGCGTAAACTTCCGGCTGTCCACGGTGACATATTTCCGCCGCTTCAGCGTATCGATGATCTGAGCGTACGTGCTCGGTCTTCCGATTCCCTTGTCTTCCAGTTCCCGCACCAGCGTCGCTTCAGAATACCGGGGCGGCGGTTGGGTAAAATGTTGTTTGTCGAGAATATTCTTGAGCGGGACCGTGATTCCCGCGGAGATATCGGGCAGACGGACGTTTTCGTCATCGCCTTCCTCGGCCGGCTCTTCGACCGTTTCTTCATAGAGCGCGAGAAACCCGTCGAACTTCTGGATCGATCCCGTTGCGCGGAAAACGCAGCCGCTTGCGGTGATGTCGATTCGGGTTGAATCGTACAGGGCGTTTGTCATTTGTGACGCAAGAAACCGCTTCCACACCAATTCGTACAGCCGGACCTGGTCCTTGCTCAAATATTGTTTGACCTTGTCGGGAGCGAATTCCTGCGTGACCTGCGACGGCCGGATGGCCTCGTGCGCATCCTGGGCATTCTTGTTCTTCGCATACAGTCGCGGAGCTTCGGGCAGGTACTTTGCGCCGTACACCGACCCGATGAGCGCGCGCCCCGCCGTCATTGCCTCATCGGCAATGCGCGTGGAGTCCGTTCTCATGTACGTGATCAATCCCATGCTGCCGAGCTCTCCGAGCTCAAGCCCTTCGTACAGCTGCTGCGCGATGATCATGGTCTTTGTCGCCGAGAAATTGAGTTTCCTCGCCGCCTCCTGCTGAAGCGTGCTGGTGATAAAGGGCGCATAGGGTTTGCGTGATTTTTCCGTACGCTGGACATCGGTAACCGAAAAGACCGAATCTTTCACCTTGTCAATTATGGCCTTGGCCGCCTGGCCATTCTGGATCTTCGCCTTCTGGCGGTCAACGGACATGAGCTTTGCCCAGAAATCAATGCCGCTCGATTCGTGCTGGGTATGGAGGGACCAGTATTCTTCCTTGACAAATTTCTTGATCTCGTCTTCGCGTTCGCAAATGAGCCGAAGCGCAACCGACTGGACGCGACCCGCGGAAAGGCCGCGGAACACGGTCCGCCACAGGATCGGCGACACCTGGTAGCCGACGATGCGATCGAGGATTCTCCGCGCCTGCTGCGCATACACCTTGTTCATGTCGATTTCAAGCGGCTGGTCGATTGCAGCCAACACCGCACGCTTGGTAATTTCGTTGAACAAAACCCGTTTGACGTGCGTGTTGGATTTGGAAATATGTTGCGCAACGTGCCATGCTATCGCTTCCCCTTCACGGTCAGGGTCGGGCGCGAGATACACGATCTCGGACCTTGCCGCCTCGTCCTTAAGGCTTTTCAGGATCTTGTTCTTCCCCTTGGCAACGGTGTATTTCGGCTTAAAGCCATTTTCCAGGTCAACCCCGAATTCTTTGCCAGGCAAATCGATTATGTGGCCCATGGTCGCCATTACCGAATAGTTCTTGCCCAAATATTTTGAAATGGTTTTACATTTTGCGGGTGATTCGACGATCACCAGGTTCTTTGCCATAATACTAAGATCCTTAGTCACGAAGAAGTTTTTTGATCAATGTCTGAAATGACGCTTACCATCAATGCCTAAAATGACGCCTACGATCAATGTCTAAAATGGCGCGTACCAGTGAATACCATTGCGATGCCGTATTTATTGCATGCCTCGATCACTTCGTTATCACGCTTTGATCCGCCGGGCTGTACAATATAGCGGATGCCGATTCGGTGAGCCTCCTCGATATTGTCCGGAAATGGGAAATAGGCGTCGGATGATAGGACCAATTCCGAGAATTCCTTTGAAAAGTCATTGCCATTCGCTTTTTGTTCCGCAGCAAAATTCTCCTTTGCCTTTGTGACGCAAAGCTTTCTCAAGGAATCCACTCTGTTCGGCTGTCCGGCTCCCATGCCGACGATACGGTACATACCGCTTTTGTATTCCTGCGCAAGCATGATGGCGTTTGACTTAGCATGTTTGCAGGATTTCCATGCAAACCGAGCCAAAGCGTTCTTGTTCTCAGGAAACGGCGCTCTGGTTACGGTTTCCCATTTTTCAAATTCCACAATATCGCGGTCCTGACGGAGCATACCGCCAACTACATGCTTGTAAGTGTACCGTTCTTGTCTTTTTCCTGTCAACTCCCCAACTTTGAGGAGCCTGATTTGAGTGCTCTTTTCTTTGAGGAACTTCAAGGCTTCTTCGGTAAAATCCGGTGCAATGAGCACCTCCACAAACCGACCGGAAAGAACCTTTGCCGCGGTGATATCCATGACTTTGGAAACGGCAATGACACTGCCAAATGCCGAGACAGTATCACCTGACCACGCGGCATCAAGGGCTTCCGCAAGCGTTGCACCGGTCGCGTAGCCGCAGGGATTCGTATGCTTGATCACGGCTGCTGCCGGGACCTCCCACAATTCCTTGACTGCTTCCAATGCGGCGTCCCCGTCCACAATATTATTATAGGACAGATCTTTGCCGTGAAGCTGAAAACTCGTTGCCATGCAGGGCTCGCTGGTTTCCTTTGACTTGTAGAAATAGGCTGACTGATGCGGATTTTCACCATATCTCAATTCGACGCCGGATCTGAAATTCAGGCGCATGACTTCTTCGTGCAGGTACATCCGCGAAAGATAAATATCTATAGTAGAATCATAATCCGCCGTATGACTGAAAGCCTTTGACGCCAGGTAGCGACGCATGTCGAGCGGAACATACCCTTTTGCCTGGATTGCGCTCCCGATTAAATCATAGTCTGATGGATCGACAACGACGGTCACGTAGGCGTGGTTCTTTGCCGCGCTTCGAATCATTGCCGGACCTCCGATGTCAATATTCTCTATCGCTTCTTCCAGGGATACGTCAGGCTTTTCGATGGTTGCCTTGAAGGGATATAGATTGACAACCACAAGGTCGATGGGTTGAATACCGTTCATTTTCATTTGCTCAACATGCGCAGGATTATCTCGAACGCCCAGCAATCCACCATGCACTTTTGGATGCAATGTTTTGACCCTGCCATCCATGATTTCAGGAAACCCGGTAAATGAATCAACCGTCTTAACTGGTATATTGTTGTCGCTTAGGGCTCGTGCAGTGCCACCGGTTGAAAGGATTTCGATACCCTTAGTCGAAAGAATTCGGGCAAATGGAACGATCCCAGTTTTGTCCGACACACTGATAAGCGCCCGATTTATTGTCACGACATCGGCCATGGAGGTCTCCGGAGAAAAATTGAGGGGTGTTGTAATAAAAAGACCATAGAAAATGATTGATCGCCATTTGGGAATGCAAAAAAGAATGAAAAGGATAATTTAATTCAAATTTGAAAAAACCAAATCGTTATATATTTTAAATCACCATTATTAATAGAACGCAGTACTCATTTTCATGACGGAGATACCATGGTAGGTTGTCATTTTGGCCGTTTCTTTCAGGTTACGGTTGCCGGCGGATCATATCAGGAGGGTTTGACCGCGGTTGTACAGGGCGTTCCGCCCGGGCTGTTGCTAACCGAAGAGGAAATTTACGGCGATCTTCTCCTGAGAAAGCCCGGCGCGGACGAGCTATCGTCGCCGCGCAAAGAGCCAGACCTGCCGCTTATTTACACGGGCGTCAATCCTGCGGACACCATCGAAAATGCGGGCAATAAGAACCATACGAACGGTACGCCAATTACCGTCCTCATTCCAAATCTCGACCGCCACTTTGTCCATATCAAACAGTACCAGGACACCAACCGGACTCCGCGGCCCGGTCACGCATCCTATGCCTCGTTCATGAAATACGGTCCGGACGACGATGCGGTTGGAGCAGGCATTTTTTCAGGACGGTACACCGCCCCTCTTGTCGCGGCCGGATGCATTGCCAAGAAGGTCCTGGGACTTTGCGGCATCAATGTCTTTTCATATGTCAAAGAGGCTGCGGGAGTGCGTTGCCCCGAAATGGACATTGGCACGATCGAGCGCAGGACGAACAGCTATAAGAAAATGCGACGCGACCTCGATCCCTTTTATCAGGAAATATATGCAAAACGAAGGATTACGCCGGACATGCGGTTCCTCGAAAAGGCGGCGGTATTTGCCGAGATCGAGAACGAAATCGACGCGATACGCGAGCGCGCCCTGAAACTATCCTTTAAGGAAATCAGAAACAAATACGACGTTCATCCCGTCATCAATTGCCCCCACCTTGACATTGCGGACGAGATGGTGGAGGCGGTGAACAGAATCACGGCAACGGGCGATTCCAGCGGCGGACTGGTTGAAGTCGTGGCAACCGGACTGCCGGTCGGCCTCGGGGAGCCCGTTTTTGACAAGTTGGACGGTGAACTTGGCAAAATGCTCGGCATCGGCGCCGTCAAAGCGGTTGAAATCGGCGCCGGCATGCATGTCAAGGACATGACGGGATTCCAGAATAACGACCAGATGCACAATGAGAACGGCCATGTCGCCTTTGATACGAACAATGCGGGCGGCATCACCGGCGGCCTGTCGACGGGGATGCCGCTTGTCGTCCGACTCGCGGTGAAACCGACGCCGACCATTGCAAAGAAGCAACATACCATTGACAAATACACACTCGAAACCACGGAGCTTGCGGCGATCACGCGCCGCGACCCGACGATCGTTGCACGCGTCTGGCCGGTTGCCGAGAACTACACGTCCATGGTCTTGCTCGATCACCTGCTTATGCATTACGGGTACCAGACGATGAGAGAAAAGATCGAAAAGAAAACAAAAGAACGGAAATAAACCATGCGAAAACATTTCTATCACGCGCTGCCAATCCTTATGCTGCTCTGCCTGAACGTGTCCGGTTACGACATCAACGTGCCGGTCCATTACGACACCCTAGGCAACGGCATGCGGATTATCATTGTTCCGGACACCAATGTTGCGGTCGTCTCCTGCAGGCTCTACTACTTTGTCGGCTCCATGTACGAGCAGTTCAGCAGATCTGGCCTTTCCCACATGTACGAGCATATGATGTTCAAGGGCACGCACCGTCTCAATACCAAGGACTTCAAGAAGGAATCGGTGTGGCTGGCCAAAATCGATTCGGTTGACCATATCATTTTCGGCATGAAAAGCCGGGGCGTTCCCGACACCGCCTCCGCATGCGTCAAGTTGCGGCATGAAATCCTCGGTTTCATGGACAAGGAGCGAGACTTCGTCAAGAAAGACGAGATTTGGGAATTATACATGGGAAACGGTGGAACGCACCTGAATGCGTGGACCGCCGACGACATGACCGCCTACATCGTTACGCTGCCGAAGAACAAGGTCGAGCTGTTCTACTGGATAGAGTCCGACCGGATGGCGAATCCCGTGTTCAGGGAATTCTACAGCGAACGGGACGTCGTGCTTGAGGAACGCAGAATGCGGTACGAGAATCAGCCTGCCAACCGGTTCTACGAGTATCTCAATTCACTTTTCTATATCGCCCATCCCTACCGCCTGCCGACGATCGGCTGGAAATCCGACATCCAGAACTATACCATACAGGATCTTTCCAATCATGTCAAGCAGTTCTACACGCCTGACAATGCGGTTATCGTCATGGTCGGAAACATCGACCCAGCCAAGGCGGTTTCCGACATCAAGCGATATTTCGGTTCCATCCCGCGAGCGGCCACGCCGAAGCAGGAAGTTGTAACGCGCGAGCCTGCGCCGATCGGAGAGACCCGTTTCACTGTCTACGACAATGCCGAACCGAGGATCGACATCATGTTCCATACTCCCGGCTATTTCAACAACGACTTGTATAAACTCGATGTTCTCGAATCCATCCTGTCCGGCCGGAGCGGACGCCTTTTCGACAGACTTGTCAATAGAGAAGACCTATGCACGGACGCGGACGCGTCCAACGCGTTTCGGGTCCAGAACGGCTATTTCGAAATTTCCGCGGTCCTCAAGAAAAATGCGGATCCTGCGAAGGTTGAACAAATCATCAAGGAAGAGGTTGCATCCCTGGCGAAAAAGCCTCCTTCTGCGCGGGAAATGGAACGAATCAAGAACAGTATCAGGATGTCGTTTGTGACGAATCTGAAGAGCCTTGAAGGAATATCCGACCGTCTCGCCTTCTTCGAACGGCTTGGATCCTGGAAAGGAATGCTGGCATATCCCGACCGGATTGCTGCTGTCAAGCCTGAAGACATTCCTGCAATCGTGACTGAGTATTGTGATTTTTCAAGGGCGACCATTGGACTGTTGTTACAGAAAAACCCTTCCCAAAACAAATGATAAGGCCAACGATAATGAAAAAACTCCTGAAGATTGCATCCGTCGGCTCGGTCCTCCTGGTATCCTCTGCTTGTGCCGGTCCTGGCCAAGTCCCGGAGTCGCCGTACAAAATCCAGTACCAACCACTTGACTGGAAAGTGCCGTCCGGCGATCAGTTTCGTCACGTACTTTCCAATGGACTCGTCACCTACATCGCCGAAGACCGCTCCTTGCCGTATGTCAGGGTTGTCGGGTTCGTGAGATACGGATCAATCCTCGATCCCGTCGTCAAGGAAGGGCTGTCTGGGCTCATGGCCAATCTGATGCGTACCGGCGGCACCCAGGCCTACCAGTCCGATACGCTCGATGCCCTGATCGACCTTTTCTCGTTGAAGATCTCGGTGTCCGCGTCGGAAACGCAAGTCTCCTTTTCCTGCGCCTGTCTTTCCGAATTCACGGATACCTGCCTTTACATGCTGTCCCAGGTACTCTTTCATCCGGCATTCGAGGAAAGAAAGGTCAAGAAACAGACCTCGATTTTCCTTGAATCCATCGCGCACCGGTTCGACAATCCCGATCCGATCCTCGACGCCGCGTACGAAAAGGCCATGTACCGTGATGGAAAGAACTCCATCCTCTCAACGTCCAAAAGCGTTGGCCGGATTTCCAGGAAGGACATTGTCGATCTCCACGCCAGCGTGTTCAAAACGGAAAACATGATCGTCGGGATTTCGGGTAACTTTTCACCAAAATCAATAGAGCAAAAATTGACCGCCCTGTTTCCCAAAGCCGCAGCGCCGTTGGCCTCGTCCGTGCACGATTCCGCCTACGCCGCCATAACGGTAAAACCGCTTGCAAAATCCGTTATTGTCAACAAGCCGATTTCGCAGAGCTACATACGAATGGGACTTCCCCTTTTCAAACGTCCCAACGACGATTTTTACGCCATGCAGGTATTGAATCTTGTTCTTGGCGGCGAAGGCTTTACCTCCAGGCTCGGCAGTAAAGTGAGGTCTGACGAGGGGCTGGCGTATGTGATATATTCCAGCGCAGGGTCGAACTATTTCTTCCCCGCCACGTTTTTTGTCGAATTTCACACCAAGAACGAAACGGCAAGCAAGGCCCTGGCTTTTTCTTTCGAGGAAATCGGGAAGATCAGGTCCGGCGGAATCACGGACGAAGAACTTTCTCATGCAAAGAAAGTTCTCATCGATGGCCTTCCGTCCATGTTTCGCTCGCCCGATGACATTGTGGAAAATTATGCGCAGAACGAATACCTAAAACGTCCCGCAGACCATTTCGTGAAGTATCCGTCAAGGATCAATGCCTTGACAAAGGCAGATATTCTTGCGGTCACGAAGAAATACCTAGACCCGGCGAAAATCACCTATACGGTCGTCGGAGACACGTCGGTCATTTATCCGAATGACACGATCAAGGGCTTTTCGCTCAAATCCCAGAAGCCATGCGTTGTGCAGAATGTCACGGATTCATTGTTCGAAATGAAGTAATGCCACGCAAGTTCACTTTTGCGATCCTGAAATATTCCCTTCCTTCGAAGGAGAAGCAATGAAGATAGGAATTTTCGTTCATTCGCAATCTGGCAATACCGCAAAACTCGGTTTGGCCGTGACACATGCTTTGCGGGAAAAAGGCCACGATGTTTCGATAGAGCTCCTGCGTCCGGTGGGCAAAGTCGGGTTGTGGACCCGGAATGTGAATTTCAGAACCATGCCTGAACCGGAAGAATATGACGTGCTTCTATTCGGAGGCCCGAATTGGGCTTTCGGCACCTCTCCTCTTATCGTTTCACTGCTGAAACAGCTTTCCTCGCTGAAGGGAAAGAAAACATTGTTTTTCCTGACGTCACTGCTGCCCGATTCCTTATCAGGGGCAAAGCGGGGCATTGCAAGGGTCAATGACCTTTGTGAAGGACTCGGCGCGACCGTGCTGCCCGCCATATCGGTTGTGTGGGGTCTGTATTGCGGGAAGAAAAGGCTGGACGCGGCGGTGGAAAAGATTTGCGGACTGATAAAGGATTAGCAACTAAATATGAATTATCTGCGCTTCTTGCGTAGATAATAATCTCAGCTAAGGCAATCCACCAGCGAAGCAGGTGGGTTAGGGTATCACTGCGTTCATCCTTCCGCCTTCGCGATGACGACGATCACATTCGCAAAACTTGGGGGCATGCATGTTCATGAGGATAACTGTTCTCGAATTCGATCCGGCCAATGCTTCAAAGGTTGAGTCCTTCTGGAACGAACGGTCGCGTCCATCCGCCTTATCCCAAAAAGGTAACCTCGGGGCCAGAGCACTCCGCGTGGTAAACGCGCCTGGGCAAATGATAATGATTGGTGAATGGAAGACTCAGGAAGAGGCGGAAACCTATCTTCGAAGCCCGGAGCATGTTGAGCTCAATGACGGTCTCATGCCCTATTTGAAGGGAATCCTTGTGCGGTATGTGGGCGAAAGCATCGACTAGCTCACGACCGTAGAATCCTGCACAATCCTGCGCAAAGGTTCAGGCATCGGCCTGAACCTTTACTTTACAATAAGCGCCCTGGTCGTCTGAACGCTTGAATTTGCCGAAAGTCTGAAAATGTACGTGTCTGCGCGGATATTGTCCGTCGGCGCAACGAATGTCCCGGAATTCCTCGTGCCGTGAAAAATGGTTCTTACCAATGCGCCCCGAAGGTCGTACATGTCGAGTTCAACCGATGTACCATTGACGGATGCAGGAACCGTAAATGAAATCTCATTGAGACCGGTAACCTTGTTGTACAAATGCATGCTAGGGCAAAGGTGATCTATATAATCCCTGGTCATTAGCTGCAATTACGTAATTTCCGAATATTCCTATTCCTGACATGTTTGGATGCCCGTGGATTGTAATCCCTTGGTTTGCCCCAGACCAGCCTGTCCCATAATTCGGGCAAAATGCGACTCCAACCATTAGACTAGCAAAAAAGATCTCATTTTCTTTCGCGGCAAGATAAACTGTTCCTGGAATTGCAGGGGGATGCATACCTGTCCAGGTCGAGGCATTATCTTTGGATCGATAGATTGAATCGCCAACGACATAGGTATATAAGTCGTTTCCCGATACCGCCAAAGTTACGGCATCTCCATTTATTCTCGACACAGTCCAACTATTTGAAGGCCCTGCATTGTAAAACAACGCGTGGACGCCTTCATTGTTTGCAAGAAAAATATAGCTACCTGTTGATTTAAGAGATTGAACACTAAGACTGATCAGACCACCGTTTCGGGTCGACCAAGTTTTTCCGCTATCGCTTGACACATAAACACCGCTATCGGAAGTTCCGGCAAATACATATCCATTACAAGCGGTCATTGCCTGCACGTTTAGGGTTGTATCCAGGTTCATTCTCGTCCATAAGGCTCCGAAATCATTCGATCGAAAGACTACACCGGAACCGCTCGAAGCCCCTGCATATGCGATCGAGCCATCAACCGCGAAAGCTTCAACATTCAAATTCGCCAACCCGGTATTAGAAAAGCCCCACGAAGCCCCGTTAGTGCCTGAAAGCATGATGCCGTTGCCATTTCCCGCAGCTAACAAATTACTTCCAACTTGCGCGAATTGAGTTAGGCTTGCATTTCCGTCGACCCAGGTCCAGTGAATCACTGTAATAAAGCTGTCTACACTGGACCAAGTCGTTCCTCCAAGATTTGTGGCGCCAGCCCGCCAATAATACTTCGTGCTGGTTGCTAGTCCCTTGACCGAATCATACGTTGTGCCAAGTCCCGAGTCATTGACAGCGAATGATGTCAGGGATTTATTCGTTGACACTTGTACTCCGTAACTGGTAGCTGTGCTTGCGGTTCCCCACCAACAAATTGTATCAGCCGGTGAAACCATATTGCTGATGGGCCCGATCAACGTCGGAGCAGGTGGCGCATTAATCGTAAAGTTAGCGGTGATAGATTTAGGCCCAGTCATTACTATCGTCGTTGGATTTGTTGTGCCTGTCAAATCGAGGCTCCACGAGGCAAAATGATATCCCGCTGCCGGATTCGCGGTGACGGTGACAACAGTGCTTGAATCAAACGGAGATGTGGCGGGATTTGAATTGACGCTTGTGGCAACAGTCCCGTTTGACGTTGTTACGGTAAGTGCAAATTTCTTAATCGTCGTAAAGGTGCCGGTCGTCCATCCGCTCGGCCCCACGGAATTCTTGGCATTGACGCGCCAATAGTATTGACTGCCGTTGGCAAGAGGGCCTATAGGATCCGAAGCAACGGTCAGGGTAGAATCGTCGACGATAGTCGTAGCGAAGTTGGACGCGGTTGAAACTTGAACACGGTACGTGAGCGCACCAGGGACCGCATTCCATGTCAGGGTCGGATTTACGGCAACACCGGTTGCATTGGCTGACGGGAAGGTCAATGTCGGTGCTCCAGGTGCGACTTTGACAATCAGTTTTGTGAATGAAGTGTCTTTGCCTGCGTTATTAGTCACGGTGACCAGATACGTGCCGGTGTCCGTTATCGCCCAGGTCTTTGAGTACGAAGCGGCTTTCGCGTTTGGGATTGCCTGTCCGTTGAAATACCATTGATACGCAGGTGCTGGCGTCGCGTCAACGTTGACACTCACGGACAGGGCGGTTGCCGCGCCCTCGTTTACCGTGGTTGTTGCCGCCAGCTTGGGTGAGATCGTCGGGGCAAACTGCATGGTCACCTTTGCGCCGCTTGAATCGCGTCCCGCTGCATTCTTGACAATGACGTAGTACAACCCGGAATCGGTAAGCGCCATCAGGCCACTCTTCCAAGAGTTTGTCATGGTGGAATCCAACAGCGATCCCTGTTTGTACCAGCAATATGCCGGCGCCGGGAATGCATTGGAATTTATCGTAACCGTCAATGTAAGCGAGTCGCCTTTGTTCAGCGTCTTTGCCGTAAGCTTCTGTGAGATAGCCGGGGCAATATTGTTTGTGTCGATCCTGATCGAGACCTTTGCGGAATAGGTGCTCGACAGAGCGCCCACAGACGCCTTGAACGTGAAGTAGTCGGTGCCGATATACCCTGCGGCAGGCGTGTAGGTCACCCCAGGCTGGGACGCGTTTGTCAAAACGGATGTACCGTGTGTCGTAGCAGTGTCGATTGTCCACGACGTTACGGCGTCACCGTCAGGGTCAAAAGCGAAAAGCGTTATCGAAAGAGGAGCATTGCTTTTCGTCGAAAGGCTCTGGGGCTGGGGCTGCGGAGGCCGCGACACGTTCACCACGGTAACGGTAATCGTCAGGAAGCTCGAATCTATTCCGTCAGTCGCCTTGATTTTCACTGTTTTCACACCGGCATCGGAATAAGACGGCGTGTAGCGCCACGTTGATCCGATCACCGAATCGTTCACCCCACCTGCGGCGAATAACTGGTAGGCAATTGCATCACTGTTTGTGTCTCTGCACGAATCGGTACAATCAAAGGAGAATGACGATCCTTCGTTTATGTTCACGTTGATTGCAGCATGAGACCATTTCGGGGCATTGTTGATATCAGTGGAATGTATCCGCGCCGACGGCGGCGAGGACTTCTTGGAATTCGTCGCGACGACATAATAATAGAATGCCGTGTCTTTGATGTTGTTTGTAAACGATGTGTCCTGCGTGGCACCGTACTGGGTAAATCCGGTCGTGTCTTTTGAACGGTAAATCGCATATTCGTCCGCATTTGCCGATTTATTCCACTTGAATACGAAACTTCCGTTATACCTGGAAACCGGGGCTATCCCCTTTATACTGTCCGGCTGAAAAATCTTTGCGCTCACGATAATGAAGACTTTCTGGGTATCGCTCATGCGAGGCTGGCCGTTGTCAACAACCATGAATATCGCAGTATCGATTTTCATGGAGTCTGCGCCAAGATACCCGGTGTAGGGAGCCCACGTAAACAGGTTATTGGAAAAGGAATATCCTGTCGGCGCTTTCAAAACCGAATACCTCAAAGAATCACCGGAATCAGGATCTGCTGCCGTTACGGTAAGAGAGCACACTTCAAACGACAAAATAGTGGAATGACCGATCACAGAAATCTGTGGTTTTCTATTTGTAATGACGACGATTCTAGGGATGACGATAAGATGTGCCGGATCGGAAAATGCCGAGTCACCCCATTTGTCCCAAACACGGCAGATATATATTCCGGAGTCTGCCAAAGCGCGATGACTAATAACAAGCGATACCCCGGTTTTTCCAGAGAGAAGCGTGGAACCGTGAAACCACTGGTATATAAACGGCTTGTCCCCTTGCGGCGTGACCGTGAAAGTGACAAGAGAATCAACAAACCCGGAATCGGTCGGGGGACTCATCGAAGCAGTCACCGGTTTTCCGGTGATGGTGATTATTCCGGTCTTGGAATGCTTTGTTCCGCCCTGGAAAATATCGACCGTAACCGTATAGCTCTTTACTAAGGTAAAGGTGAAGTTGAACCATTGGGTATCGGCGTCAGAAGAAAAGTGCTTGATCGTGACAGCCGTGTCGACGCCGGTATGGAAACCGGGAACGGAAATCACAACCGAATCGAGATATGCGGAAAGATACGGTTTGACCCCGACTCTTACGGTTGCGCCGACAACTTCAGTCAGCGTTGTGTCGGAGCTTTGAACACCGCTGGAGTTCTGAAGAGAAACATAAGCGTCGGCATTTTTCGGCACATAGGGGTTTGGCGGCGTTCCGCCGCAGGAAATCAGGTTTAGCACGGCAAAAGCAGTTAGGCAAAGCGCTAACGCCAACATCCTCTTACTCATACTTCCCGCCTTTTGAGAAAATTCTTTGACAAATCCGCTGGTAATTTCGTTTATAAAATACTTTTTCCACATGGGTCAGAGTGTGATCACGGTCACAAATGGCTCATTTTTCCATATTGTGATCCTTGTCACATCGCATTGACGCCCAAACATTATATTTTTATTTCAATCGCCAACACTCACCTATTGGATTCGGATTTTTATGAACGCAACTCACACCGCGCAAACCGATACCAAGAACAAGATCAAACTTGAGTCCTCGATTATTTACGCTGAATGGTTGTCTCCCGCTGCTGTCGCCGGATATACCGCTGAGCTCGAAGTCGTGACCTCGATGGTCGGTGAAGGCGCAGCCATAGAAATCAAGGGCAAGAGTTCAAAAGGAAAAGCACCGGATTCAATTAAAGGTACGATTCACGGGAATTACTTTGCCGGGTCCCTGCCGATTCCTGAAAAAGTCGATCCGGCCGCAGAAATCTGGTTTGAGGCAAAGCTTTCAAAACATGGATTGAAAATGGAATCCCTGAGCTATACTCCTGATTTTGGACACTCCAAGAACCAAACATATTTTTCATCTGTATTCTTGGAGGTATTTCTATGGGATCTACTCGTAAGAAGTATGACGGGACG
>Ga0182027_10001219_pt1 | contig 43073 bp, 38 predicted proteins | sample 712E1DmetaG_FD_121300 | JGI IMG/M metagenome (GOLD analysis project Ga0182027, IMG submission 121300) | Permafrost microbial communities from Stordalen Mire, Sweden - 712E1D metaG (Illumina Assembly) | ecosystem: Environmental > Terrestrial > Soil > Wetlands > Permafrost | place: Sweden...
CATGTTATTGTAGCGATGTGCACGTTGTCGAAATGGAGATGATTATGGAAATTAAAAAAGCCGCCGTTTACGCCCGCGTCAGTACCAACCAGCAGGACACCCAAAACCAATTGATCGAGCTTCGTCGCTATTGCGCGGCCAGAGGGTGGCAGCCGGTCGAATTCGTTGATAACGGATTCAGTGGAGCCCTGGGCGAGGATAAGCGCCCGGCGCTCAAGGCGCTCATGGACGTCGCCCGAAAGCGCCAGGTAGATACCGTGATCGTTTGGGACTTCTCACGCTTTGCCCGGTCTATGCGCCAGCTTGTCGAAGCCTTGGACATGTTCCGAGCCTGGGGAGTGTCCTTCATCTCGTTACGGGAAGGAATCGACACAAGCACCGCCAACGGTCGGCTAGTCTTCGGGATATTCGCCAGCCTTGCGGAGTTTGAACGAGAATTGATCCGCGAGCGGGTTAACCTTGGACTCAAGCGGGCGCGGGCTCAAGGGAAGCAGCTCGGACGGCCAAAGGTCGCTATAGACCCCGCCACAGCGCACAGGATGCGCCACGAAGGGCGATCATTGCGCGATATAGCCTCTGCCTTGTCAGTGGGCAAATCTACGGTGGCGGCGCTACTGTCCGAAAAACCCCTCCCAATTTCGGTCTTAGGCCTCGTCGGAACGGCGGTATAATTCCCGGTGGCCGGAAAACAAGTGTTTTATGGACAGCTACCGCTAATCTTTACCCAGGAGGCTTTATGGAAGAATATAACTTTGGCTTGGATACACCATTCGAGAAAATCCTAGAGACACAATATTGGACGGCCAACAGCCGTGGAATTCAAACTGAAAGATATCAGGCGATAATAACAGCCAAGCTTGCAAAGATTGTAGAGAGCGCCGAGAAGACAGCCGACACGTTCAATAAACGCATTTTGGGGCTTACTTACATCGCTACCATACTCGCCTTCATCCAAACGCTAGCCCTTGCTCCCACAGTTTGGGGATGGGTCAAAGCTGTCTCACAATTTCTCATCATCAAACGCTAAGATATAGCCGATACGAATAGAGACTCACTTGCGCGATTTTCGCCAGCCGAGTAGCTGTGCTGAGTGGGTTTAGATTGAAATGGAAATGAAAATGAAAATCGATAGGCTTAAGTTTTTCTCGGGCTTAGGTTGGCCTCCAATAAATAAGTATCGTCATTTGAATTGGCACCTATTGCATCTGTATAAAAGAAGGCTTCCGAAAGACGGCGCAAAATTTAAAGAATGCAGTCGGTTCCTTGTCTCTCCCCATTCTTCACGGGATAAATATTCGCCACCGTATATACTCGATGAAATATCCGGCGAGTATTATTTCTCTGCAAGATGCGTCGAGCGCTTCACTCATCTAGGGAAGGAATGTCTCAAAACTATCCGACCTTCCGAAGGCCGCGCCACTGATAAGCGAACACCTCCACGCATTTTGGCTCTGACGTTTCGTGATCTGCGTCGGGATAGCGCTCTCTTCATGGCCGAGGCGCTGTCAATACGAGGGCCTTCTTTGATCTATGAATCTGCGAAGCGGGCAACCAAAGAATATAAGGGGACTGAAAAAGAATCCGACGCACTCAAACAGATGCATCGTGAGTATAAAAATCGCGCGAGACGGTTTTGGGAAGCGTTGTGCTCTGAAATGCTGAATTTGGTAAGTCCAGATATTCGTCCAAAATCCGACGAGGAAAGGGAAACCTTTTGCTACAAAGTGCTGTTCGTGCTATCGCGCAATGTTAGTGGCTTCGGGTTACGATGGCCAAAGAAGAAGCGACCAAAGACATTTCTAGATGTGTATGTTGATTTGGTTTTGAAAAGAGTTTCTATCCAGGCCGCCCGATCTGAGAAAGCAAGAAATGAGGCGATTAAGAACGACACCCACTTGCGTGCATTAGATCAACTGCTAAAAGACCCTTCCAAAATTCTAGCCTAGCGCCCTCCCTAAGTCCCTCCCGTCACTATCTGCAATTTGAGCCGCGCCCCAATGTGCGGATTTTTATTCTTTCGGCATTCTCCTAAGCTTTGAGCAAGCTGGAAATACAGGAGGTCTGGAAATGTCGATGCCTACCAAAAATCGCGCTATTGAAACCCTCGTAAAAGACTTGGGGCTAACCACCGCCGCTATTACCGCTAAAGGATGGCCCGTTGAGCTAGTGGACAGCGGAAACGGAAGAATCGTTTTTTCCTTCAAGTGCGATCCTCAGGAATTTTCAAGACTTGAGAGCGAATACTGGGCCGGGGAGCTGAGCCTATCGGCGCGTGACCTCCTAGCAAACCATCGACAATTGAAAAACCGGCTTTATGCAGTGAAGAGGCCGGGATGACCCTACACCCCGACCACCATGCCGACCTCATGAAATCCGGGCTCTCGGATGAAATGATCAAGCGGGCGAAAATATACACGGTCCCTCCTGGCGACATTTCTAAAAGACTCGGAGCCTCGTATCTAGACGAATCGCATTTTGTGGAATCCGCTATGGCCATTCCTTATCTCAATGACGGGGGATTTGAACGATTCAAAATATGGCCGGGGCACAAGAATAAAGACGGGCATAGCGTTCGGTACATCCAACCCAAGGGCTCCGGTGTACACCTTTATGTTCCGCCAGGTGTTGAAGAAAAACTGACTGATACGACCTTAACTTTCACGATTACTGAAGGAGAAAAGAAAGCCTTGAAAGCCGCGCAAGAGGGATTACTCTGTGTCGGGCTGGGAGGAATCTGGAATTGGAAAGAGTCCGGCTCTGATGATCCCATTAAAGACCTTGACCGGCTGGCGACCTTCGAGCGGTCTATTGATATCGTCCCGGACTCGGATTTCAATAGCAAGCCGGGAGTTTTGCTGGCCGTCTACCGTCTAGGGAAACAGTTAGAAAAGCGCGGCGCAAAAGTTCAAATCGTATGCGTGCCGCCCGGACCCGATAAGGTAGGGCTCGATGATTTCCTGGTATCCCATACCATAAAGGACTATGAATCGCTCAAGCGAATTCGACTTGATCACGAAATCTTTAAGAAGAATAAGTGCGCCGAGGCGGATAAACCCACCGCGACTGTTCAACCCTTCGACCTCGACAAGATTTTAAGTGGCCAGACGCTTCACCCACTCCGGCCCGGGCAGGATTATATCGAAGGGAAATTGACCTACGGAATTCGTCTAGGAAAACAATGCTTCTTCGTGAGATCGGACCGCATCTCCGCGAGTTGGGAACAGATGCAGACTCAGTATGAAATTCTCGACGCGGACTTTTGCCGTTCCCGATTTAGCCGCGAAGGGATAAGACGCTATCTTAAAGAGGGGGCGAACGTCTCCGGCCCGGACCTCTTTGCGGCGCTCCGTGATTACTTCCGACGTTTCATCGTCTATCGGGCTCCCGATATGCCAGCTCTCCTGGCGGTCTGGACTATGGCGACGTACTGCTACCAGATGTTTCAATGGTTTGGCTACCTTCATCTGAACAGCCCAACCCCGCGCTGCGGGAAATCGTCTCTTCTCGATTTGATCCGGGGTGTCGCGTTCAATGCTTCGGGGGCTTCCGTTGGCGAATCAAGCGCAACTCTCTTCCGCGAGGCGAGCGCGAATGGCGCGACGCAATGCCTCGACGAAATGGACCAGCTAGGGAATAAAAACAAAGAAACCAAGGGCGACGTTATAGCCGTATTAAACGGTGGATTTCAAAAAGACCGGGTAGTGAATCGCTGTGAAGGCGGGAATGGGAAGAAGATCGTTCCGCGTGAATTCCATGTCTACAGCCCGAAGGCCCTAGCCGGGATCGAAGAGTTAGCTGATACGATCACTGACCGTTGCTTTTCCATCGTGCTATGGAAAAAGACGAAAGCGGAAAAACCGGACCGTTTCAACCATCGTGAATGGCGACCCAAGCTGGTCCAGCTTCGGGATGATCTGCACATTTTCGGGCTGCTAAACGCCGCCGCCATTGAAAAAGCCTATGAGTCGCCTGAATTGATGGATATCCCCGAAGAGGCCGACGACCGGCTGCGGGGTATCATGGAGCCTTTATTTGCTATCGCCCTGGTGGTGGATCAGGAAGCCGCAGACGCAAATCATACCGTACTGAACACCATGAAGCGGATCACGCTGCAACAGGCCGCGCTTCGGGCCGACCAGGAAGAGGACACGCAGTCCATCCCCCAGCTTGTCCAGGTGCTTATAGATCAACCCATTGAAGGTGACACGCTTTACATTAAGGGCAAAGACCTTTTGCCAAAGTTTACAGAGACTCCCGGCCTGGAATGGATAAACTCCACAAACCGGCTTGGTACGCTAATGCGGAAAATCGGTCTACGATCAGCACCTAACCGCATTCCTGGTACGTCTGGGGTGGTCAAGTGTTACCGGGTTACCAAAGCCAATCTGCAAGACCTTAATGAGCGTTATTTGAAACATTCCGATAATTTAGCGGTTACATCGGTTACAAATGATGTTTTACCGTCGGAGAGACAGGAAAAAGACCAACGGTTACAGCCATCCCTTGTAACTGGTAAAAAATTACCCATCCAAGAAGACCTATTACAGTCAGAGAAACCGGAAAACGTAACCTATGTAACCGATCAAAACACAACGGAGGGCCAGATTCACCCCAACGTAGCCAAGGTTCTAGGCGTGGTTGGCGGGAGGGTGCGACCATGACGCACCAATGCCCCTATTGCGGAGATGCGGTAGAGGCCGCCGAGCATGGGCCTGATGAAGTGCTTTCCGCCTGTTTTTGCTCCCCTGAATGCGAAGCACTATTCCGAAAACACTTCTTGAAGAAGGCAGGCGCGGGCAACGTCGCAAGGCTGTTATCTGGGGAATTGCGGAATGGATAACACAACCTCGACCGGCCCCCAGTTAAACACGCCGGAACTTTGGGAAACCCTGCAATCGGCAGCGCGGCGAACGGGCTATAGCCGGAATACGTTTAAGAAGTGGCGATACTTAGGAAAAATGCCTTTTGCCGTCTACAACTTTAACGGGACTCTGAGAGTTAAGATCCAAGAGGTCGACGCCTGGATGGAAAGCACCAGGATTCCCCCCTCAAAACCGGTGATATAATGCCAACGTACCCATGAGACGGATTCAAGGTATCCGAAATGACAGGGGCTATACCGAGCTTCGTATCTGGCTCGGTCCGAAACGCAATCCTGACGGCTCCCACAATAAAGCCTACCGCAAGCTTTTCGGTCCGTACAACGAAGCGAATATCTTACGGGCTAAAGAGCATATGGAGAGAATCCGCAAGGACTTCACGGCGGGCAAAACGCCGACCAAAGAACCCAAGCCTATCCTTTTATCTCAGGCGTGCGATTTATTTTTCAAGCGCCACTTTGAGCAGAATTCCAAGAGGTCCCGGCGGTCGAGAGATACCGCCCGCTCCATCATTAAGAGCATTAGAGAGTTTTGGCCCGTGACCGCCCTGCACACGCTCAAACCGAAAGACGTTGAAGCCTACCGGGATCATCTTAAACACCTGAGCCCCAACACGCTAAACGGACGGCTCACTATGCTTAAGAGTCTCTACAACCGTATGGAGGCGTGGGTCAAGCGGCAAGAAATTGACCCTATCCAATTGCCGGAATTTAACCCGGTCCGCTATGTCGAATCTCTCAGTACGACGGAATACAAGCGAGACCGCTACGCCACCCGCGACGAGCTAAAGCGCATGAAAGAATGGTGTCTGATAAATGATCCCGAATTGTGGAGGGCCATAGAGCTGGCTATTCTCACGGGTCTACGCCGGGGAGACCTGCTACGGTCTCAGGCTAGCGGCCAGTTCAAAGGGATTCAGGAAAAAACCGGGCGGTCTTTTGTCCTTCCCGTGAAGATTTCCAGACCCGTCAATTTCAGCGGCTATCACCGGCGCTGGACCGCATGCCGGAAAGCGGTCGGAATGCCAGACTTCCACTGGCATGATTTCAGGCACACAAACGCCACCATGCTTAAGCAGCTTGGGGCCGCCGATGAGGTCATCCGGGAAACGCTCGGCCATGCCAATATTGAGCAGACTTGGGACTACACCAACGCCAGGGAGGAGCGGCTAAAACCTTGGATAGACAAACTACAGAAAGAGCTTGAGGCGATTTGAATTTAGAGTCCTGGTGACGTAATTGGTGACGTAAAAGGCGTACTGGCGTATGAGGCTACCGACGGAGAAGGTCTGAAACGGAGTTAACCGTTGACGTTGACTTCGATGATTTTGGCTTTTTCGGAAGCCATGAGGCAGCTGCCTTCGAAGATGGCGCCTTCCGCGATCAGAAGCTGCGGCGCATGGAGGTCGCCGAACACCTGGGATTTGGACAGGAGCTCGAGCGATTCGGTGGCGTGAATGTTGCCCGTCACCTTGCCGCCCACGACGACGGTGCGCGCGGAAATATCGCCCTGCACTTCGCCGCGTTCGCCGAGAATGACGCCTTCGGCGGAGACGCCGCCCTCAATTTTTCCGTCGATGCGGACCGACCCCTTGGAACGGAGGGTCCCCTGGAAAGAGGACTCCGCGCCAATGACGGTTTCCAAATGGGACTCAACTTTGCCGTTACCGTTCTTGTTTCCGAACATAGAGGGTCACTCCTCCTGAACTTTGACGAACCGCATCGGGTTCACGGCCCGGCCGTTCTGCCAGATCTCGTAATGCAAGTGATAGCCCGTGCTGTGTCCCGAGGTCCCCATGAGCGCAATCACATCGCCGCGCTTCACGCGGTCTCCGGGCTTCACCAGAAGCTTCGACGTGTGGCCGTAGTAGGTCCTGAATCCGCGCCCATGATCGATCACCACCATGCGTCCATATCCGCCCTGCCAGGAGGCGACCAAGACGGTCCCGTCGGCCGTCGCCTGGATCGGCGTTCCGAATGCATTGGCGATGTCCAACCCGCGGTGGAATTCTCCGTCCGTCTGTTCAAAGGGGTCCCGGCGCTGGCCGAAACCGGAGGTGATGCGCCCTTTGACCGGCCAGTCCCTCGGCGTGGAACGGAAGAGCTCGCGCTGGTCCTTGATATAGTTCGAGATGTCCTTGAAATTGGAGATGACCGACTGACCCGACTGCTCCACGTCGGCGAGCTTGGTCTGCATGTCTTCGACGCGCAGAGACGGCCGGCGGCCGGTGAGCATCCCGATCAAGGCCCGGTTATCCATGGCCGTCGGCCCGCCCATGCCTTTGTCCGACTGCACGATCGCCTTGCGCGTCTTCATGTTGAGAAGGTTCTGCAGGGCGATTTCGGTTTCCTTCACGCGGTCGAGATATTCGCGCGATTGGTCCATCTGTTGAGTGAAATACCACATCTTCGCGCGCAGCACGCTTTCGTTCGTCCGGGCGCGCCAGTAATCGACGTGCCGGCTGACGATAAATCCGGACCAGACGGTGAGCCCCGTCCAGCCGACCACTAAAAACACCAGGAAAGCGACAGAAAAATTAAGCTGAATCGGCCGGAACTCGCTGTGAGGAATGAGCATCACCGTGAGGCGGCGTTTGAGGTTTTTCTTCAGTTTTTCAGAAGGCGTCATTCGATTTTCTCTGAACCCGCTACATATATACCAACGCCCCCATGGGGTGTCAAGGGAAAAGATCGGAGAAGATCATGATGTAATAAATTGATAAATAGGGTCTATTTTGATTGAATGGCTCGTCATGGAATTGGACAAGACATACAACCCCGAAACTACGGAAGCTCCCTGGTATGCGCAGTGGGAGAAAAAGGGCTATTTTAAGCCCAATTCTGAAGGCAAGGGCTCCTATTCCATCGTCATTCCGCCTCCCAACGTGACAGGGAGCCTCCATATGGGACACGCGCTCAACAACGTCTTGCAGGATGTCTTGACGCGCTGGCATCGGATGCTCGGAGAAAAAACAGTCTGGGTGCCGGGGACCGATCATGGCGGTATCGCCACACAAAATGTGGTTGAAAAATTGCTTCGTTCTGAGAAGAAGACCCGGTTCGACCTGGGCCGGGAAAAGTTTCTCGAACGCATGTGGCAGTGGCGGCGGGAATCCGGCGACACCATCCTCATGCAGCTCAAACGTCTGGGAGCGAGCTGCGACTGGTCCAGAACGCGCTTCACCATGGATGAGCAATGTTCGCTGGCCGTCCGCCAGGCTTTTGTCATGCTCTTCAAGAAAGGCCTAATCTATCGCGGACCCCGCATGGTGAACTGGTGCCCGCGCTGTCACACCGCGCTGGCCGACATCGAAGTGGAACATGAAGAACGCGCAGGGCACTTATGGCACATCCGCTATCCGCTCTCTAGTACGTCATCCCCCGCAGCCTCTGGCGGGGGAACCATGGATCCCCGGCCTACGACCGCCGGGGATGACGATACTTATGTCGTCGTGGCCACGACCCGGCCGGAAACGATGCTCGGCGATACCGCGGTGGCCGTCAATCCACAAGATCTACGCTATCAACCCTTTATAGGGAAGAAGCTGAAGCTCCCTCTAATGAACCGCGAGATCCCTGTGATTGCGGATGAGGCGGTGGAATCGGCCTTCGGGACCGGCGCCGTGAAAGTGACGCCGGCGCATGACCCGACGGATTTTGAAATCGGCGAACGGCATAAACTTCCTCATGTCGACGTGATTGGTTTTGATGGAAAAATGACGGCGGAAGCCGGCGTGTACGCCGGGCTGGATCGCTTCGAAGCCCGTAAACGCATTGTGGTGGATCTTGAAGCTCAGGGGCTCCTCGAAAAGACCGAAGATTACCGGCTGTCCGCGGCCGTCTGCTACCGTTGCCAAACGATCATTGAACCTCTGGTGTCGGAGCAGTGGTTCATCAAAATGAAGGACTTGGCGGCGCGCGCCGCCGATGCCACACGCCAGGGCAAAGTCAATATCTTCCCCTCTTCCTGGGAGAAACCCTACACCAATTGGCTCGACAACATCCGCGACTGGTGCATTTCCCGGCAAATCTGGTGGGGGCACCGCATTCCCGTCTATTCCTGCGACCAGAAACATACGTTCGCCTGTGTTGAGACTCCGGTTCAGTGCACGACCTGCGGATCGAAAACGCTCAAACAGGACGATGACGTGTTGGACACCTGGTTTTCGTCCGCGCTCTGGCCGATTTCGGTTTTCGGCTGGCCGGAACAGACCGAAGATCTGAAAACCTTTTACCCCACATCCGTGCTGGTCACCGGGCATGAAATCCTGTATCTCTGGGTTGCGCGCATGGTCATGATGGGCCTTGAATTCCAGAATGACGTGCCGTTCCGGCAGGTCTATATTCACGGCATCGTGCGCGACAAGCACGGGAAGAAAATGTCCAAGTCTCTCGGCAACGTCATTGATCCGCTGGAAAAGATGAAACAGTTCGGCACCGACGCCTTGCGCTTTTCGCTCGCCGAATCCAGCATCCCCGGGCGGGACCTGCACCTGGCCGATGAATCATTTTTGAAAGCCCGCAACTTCGCCAACAAGCTCTGGAATGCGAGCCGCTTCGTCCTGATGAACCTCGATGGATACTCTCCGAAGCCACTTCCTAAGGGATCCGAACTCGGCTTGGCGGACCGTTGGATCCTGCATGAACTCCAGGCAGCGATTGAACGCGTGTCCGAGTCGCTTTCCGCTTATAATCCGGCGGACGCGTCCCGCGCCCTCTATGAATTCATCTGGGGCTCGCTGTGCGACTGGTATCTGGAAATTTCCAAAGTCGCGCTGACCGGATCGGACACAAAGGCGCGTTCCGTCAAACAAACGCTCCTCGTGCATCTGCTTGATCAGTCGCTGACGCTTCTTCACCCCGTCATGCCCTACGAAACGGAAGCGCTTTTTCAGGCTATGAAGCCTTTTCTTTCCAATCCCGCCGACAGTATCATGATTCATCCCTGGCCGCGGATCGACAAAACGCGGTTGGACCCGGCCGCTAAAGATAAAATGACCCTCGTGCAGGACGTCGTGACCGCGATCCGAACCCTCCGAAGCGAATCGGTGATTCCTCCCGGGACGTGGATTTCTTGCGCCTTGCGCAACCTGGATTCGCGTGCATTGGCCATCCTTAAAGATCCCGATGTACTGGCCTTCATCCGCTCCCTCGCTCGAGTGACGAATCTGGACCTGAATGCGATGGGGCGACCAACGCATTATCTGTTTACGGTCTTCGGCGGAGGCGAAATCTACGTCGAGGCGGAAGATCTCATCGACAAGGAAAAAGAAAAAGCGCGTCTCCTGAAAAACAGAGGGCAACTGGAACAAATGCTGTCGCGCGGCAAAATCGCGCTTGAAAATCCGGACTTTCTTAAGCGAGCTCCCCAAGAAGAAGTGGAAAATCGCAAACAGACGCTTGTGCAAATCGAAAAAAAGCTGCAATCCTTGCAACGCAACCTGGAGGGGCTGTCTTAATGTCCGGACTACGACCGATCCGCGTCTCCCCAAACTATCTGAAGTACCCCGAAGGGTCCTGCCTGTTTCAAATGGGCGGTACCAAGGTCGTCTGCACGGCCTCGATTTCCGCCGACGTTCCCGACCACGCCAAGGGAGAAAACAAAGGATGGCTTTCTGCTGAATATTCGATGCTCCCCCGGGCCACCAATACCCGGTCCTCGCGCGGACGGATCGCTTCCGGCGGACGCACCAAGGAAATCTCGCGGCTGATCGGGCGCTCGCTGCGGGCCGTGATGGATTTGAGCGTCATCCCGGAGACGGGGCTGATGATTGACTGTGATGTGATCCAGGCGGACGGCGGCACGCGCACGGCGTCCATCAACGGCGGCTTTATCGCCGCCGTACAGGCGCTCCGCCGCTGGCGCCAAGGCCATCGCGCGATGTCCTGGCCCGTGCGCGATTATGTCGCGGCGGTCAGCGTCGGCCTCATCGACGGACGAGCGGTCCTCGACCTCGACTATGAACATGACGTTAAAGCCGACGTCGATTTAAACGTCGTGATGACCGGATCGGGGCATTATGTGGAGATCCAGGGTAACGCGGAGCACAAACCCTTTTCACAGAAGGACTTAAATAAACTTCTGGACGTGGCGCGGCAGGGGATCCGGAAGATACTCGCCGTCCAGAAGAAAGTTCTCGGAGATATTTCGCGATGAGCTCGGCAAAGCCCTATGACCCCTTCACCGTCGTTTTGGCCACCCACAACCCGCACAAGGTCAAGGAAATTCTTGCGATCTTCAGCGACACGCCGGTCCAATTCTTGACTCTGGATGATTTCCCCGGCGCCCCGGAGGTGGTCGAGGACGGAAAGACCCTCGAAGAGAACGCTCAGAAAAAAGCTTATGAGATCGCCCGCTTCACGAACCATATCGCTCTCGCGGACGATTCCGGGCTCGAAGTGGATTACCTGGACGGGATGCCCGGCGTGATCTCCGCGCGCTTCGCGGGGGCCAACTGCAGTTTCGCCGACAACAACAACAAGCTCCTCACCTCGATGAAAGGCGTCCCGACGGAGCATCGCCGGGCCCGGTTCCGCTGCGTCATGGCTTTAGCGGTCCCCAAGGGCGCCACACAGACGGTGGAGGGCGTCCTGAACGGCTACATCACCGAGCGGCTGCGCGGCGATGAAGGGTTCGGTTACGATCCCGTCTTCCTGGTCCCCGATCAAGGGAAAACGTTGGCGGAACTGGGCCCGACGCTCAAGAACAGCCTCAGTCACCGTTACAAGGCCCTGCAGGCGATGAAACCCGTCCTGCTCAGGCTCCGCGAAAATATCCTCCTGTATCCGGGCAAAAATCCCCCGGGTCCCCCCACCCATATCATTTAAACTATCCATGTCCGACCGTTCCGCCCGCTCCTTCGCTCTAGCGCTCCTCCTTGTTTTCTCGGCCTCCATCCTCTGGTGGCATCGGTCCGATACGCGTCCTTCCTCCATGGATGAGACCCGACACATGAAACTGGCCACGGATTATCGTGAGTGGCTCGTGCATGGAGTTCCTCTCACCAACGAGTGGTCTCACGTTTATCCACCGCTTTACCACTTGTCCCTCATTCCGGCGCTGAGCCTCGGAGCGCCATCGGAGACAAAAGCCGCCGCCACGCACATCCTGTACCTGACGGTTTTCATCGCCGGGTGCGTCCTCCTTGGCCGCAGCCGGCGGCGGCCCGACTGGGAAAGCGTCGCCGCGGCGGCCCTGTGCGCGGGGTACTGTTCCGTGTTCTGGGCCGGCCGCCGTGCGCTCACCGATTTTCCGCTCATGGCATGGGTCACGTTGTCGATGGCGATGCTGTCGCGGACGAAAGGCTTCTCGAATCGGCGCGACAGCCTCCTCTGGGGCGCCGTCGCCGGAGCCGGACTTCTGATCAAAGCCCCTTTTCTGTTTTTCTCGATTGGCCCCGTACTCTGGGTTCTGACCACATCCCATCACCCCTCTAAAACGAAGAACTTTCTGACGTCATTCGCTCTATGCCTGGTGATTTGTGCGCCCTGGTATTTCTGGCAAGGAGCCTATTTTCTGCAAAAAGCGCTGAGCCTTGCGGCGGAACCGACGGGACAGGGGACAAATCCGCACTCCTTATCCGGATGGCTTTTTTACATTCGATTGCTCCACTTCCAGATGGGCACGGCCAGCCTCCTATTTACAGGGGCAGGGATCGCGCTGGCTTTGGGACGCCGCCGCACGGAAGGGATCGGCTTGCTGGTGATGTGGATTCTGTCCGCTTATTTGATTCTGACGGTCTTGGTGAATAAGGACCCTCGACACACGCTGCCGCTTCTCCCGGCCCTTGCGATGCTGGCGACCGACGGCTGGGCGTCACTTGCGTCCGGCCCGTGGAGCGCAGGGGTGATCTCCGTCGCAGCACCTGTTCTTCTCCTGATCAATATGGGGATATATGATCGCCCGGGCCAGGAAGATTGGAAACACCGCGAGATCCTTGCTCTTATGGCCGCGCGGCATGATCCGACCCAGCCATTCTTATCGGTCAGCATTTTGTCCCATCATCCGCGCTTTTTTGCGCGCACGCTCAAGTGGTCGGCCATGCAGCAAGGAATTGACATGCGAACGGTTTCGGGAGGCGATGCCGATACGAGTTTTGCGGAATATATCGTGACAAAACCCGGAGACCAGAACTCCGAAAATGCTTTTCTCGACCAGCAATGGCAGGACTTGCGGCCGCAAACGCGGGCTTTTACGGAATTATTTGCGGTCTGCGCGCGATACCCTCTGCCCGACCACAGTGAGGCGCTTGTGTATGAACGCACCCCGCATCCGCAGTTTCACGTGAACCCGTTAAACCCGGAAGAAGCGGCACGGCATATCGCGCAAGCGCTCCAGCAGTGGGTGCAGGGACCGCGAAAAGTGAGCGTCGAAGCAACACCGGAGGGGCTCCAGGAAGGGCGCTTAACGCGTGTCCAGGTGACGTGCAGTGGCTGCTCCGTCCAAAAGATTCCGATTTATGAAGTCAACCTGGTCGTCGAAAAACCCTGGTTTAATCTCTATCGTCTCTGGGACGAAAACCGCCTCGGCCTCATGGCCTTCGAATCGCTCCACGCGACCATCCGGCTGAGAGCGGAAGACGTAAAATCACGCCTGGCCGACGTCAAAGGCCTGCGCGATGCCGAAGTTCAATTCGCCGACGACAAAGTCCGTCTTCGCGGCCGGTATCATGGCATTCCTGTGGGACTGACAGCGCATATCGTGGTCGACAATTCCCGCTATTCGCAAGTCGTCGTGATTCTGGATCGCATCACGCTGGCAGGCGTTCCGCTTCCCGGCTGGCTCCTCGGAAAAGCCTCCCGCCAGATCCTCTGGACCTATCCCATCCCCGACTTCCCCGGCCGCATTCTCGTCGACCGCATCCGCATCCAGAACGGCGAGATGCTTATTTCTTAACGCGCAGGGAAGGCCCGATTCGGCAATCTCTGCTTGCGTCGACTTCGCCACGCTAGTAACATATTGGACGATATGACAGCAGACGCTCAAATCGCACGGATGGTTGAACAGCTTGTCCAAGCGGCGCAGCCTGATCAGATCATTCTCTTTGGCTCACGCGCTTCGGGATCCCCCCGTCCGGATAGTGACGTTGATTTTCTTGTCGTCATGCCGTTGACGAAACCGCGGCGGCGGCTGGAAGGGGATCTGCACGCGGCGCTCGCCGACGCCGATCTGGCGAAGGATATTATTGTCATCACTCCTGAAGAACTGATTCGTTTTCGGAACGTCCCGGGGACAATCGTTCAGCCCGCCATGGCCACCGGAAAAGTGGTCTATCGACGTGCCGCCTGATTCTCAGATTACCCGCCAATGGATCCGGCTGGCCGACCACGACCTGCGTGAAGCGGAGCGCGCGCTCTCCGAACCCTTGGACCCCGCCTACGAAATTTCCTGTTTTCATGCCCAACAAGCCGCCGAGAAATACCTGAAGGCTCTGCTGGTCACAAACAACATTTCTATTCCGAGCACCCACGACCTGGTTCGCCTAGCAAATCAGCTCCCTGTTAAAGGCGGCATCACGGTTTCCGTTGAGGAATTGGCTCATCTCACACCGTATGCCGTCAACTCGCGCTACCCCGGTGTCGACGTGCCTGAAACTCGCGAGGATGCCGAATTCGCCCTGAGCATCGCTCGAAAAGTGCGCGATACGGTCTTGAAGATTTTCAAGCATTAACCTTTCACAGTCAAATTTAATTCTCCGATCCATGTGGAGCCCCCTTACCCGACTGGCTCCTCGGAAAAGCCTCCCGCCAGGTCCTCTGGACCTATCCCATTCCCGATTTCCCCGGCCGCATTCTCATCGACCGCATCCAGATCCAGAACGGCGAGATACTTATTTCTTAACGGCCTGTCCAGGAAAAACACCGTTTGTGCCGGCCTTGACAATACCCTTTACAATAGCTTGACAATATGTATACTTAGGCCGATGTCCTGGACTCCGCAATTTCGCATCACGGCACACTGCCTGAATCTCGTCTCCAAAGCCAGCGAGCTTTGCGCCTGGATCAGGCGTTCGGTGGTTGATGTCCAATGGCTGCCTATTCTGCAGCGCGAGGCGGCCGCGCATCTCGCCCATTCTTCGACATCGATCGAAGGCAACCCTCTGACTCTTCCGGAAGTCGAAGCGCTGGCGCGCGGAGAGAGCGTCTCGGCGGAGTCGCGAGCCACCTATGAAGTCCTCAACTATCTCGCGGCCATGCGCTGGATCTGGGAGCAAAAATCGGGCTCGAGCGTACGTCCGGAAGACCTCTTGCGGCTTCATCAACTTCTCACCCGAAAAACCTTACCGGAGAGCCAGAGTGGCGCATGGAAAACCCGCCCGAACCGCGTCGTGGATGGCAAAGGCCTCACGATTTACACCCCGCCGGGACCCGGGCTGGCGAAACCGCTCACAGAAGAACTGCTCGCCTGGCTGCGAAGCGCCGAAGGGCGGGAATTGCATCCGGTTCTGGTCAGTGCCATCGCGCATCACCGACTGGTGTCGATCCATCCTTTTCTGGACGGAAATGGCCGGGCCGCGCGGGCGTTGGCGATTTGGGTGCTGTGGGTACAGGGATTCGACACGCAACATTTGTTTGCGCTCGACGATTTCTATGCCCATGACCGGCCCCGCTACTACGAGAAAATCCAGCAGGCACGAGACTTGGATGATGATTTATCCTACTGGCTGGAATACGTCGCGGAGGGCGTGGTCTGGACGCTGGAGAATACTCAGAGGAGAATCCAGAGTCTCCAGCTGTCAAAACGACGAGGCAAGATTGTTCTCACGAAGCGCCAGGAGGATCTCGTGCGGTACCTGCGTGACAAAGGCCGAGTCGGCGCGCCGGACATCGAAAAAGCCTTCAAAATCAGCCGCGCGCGTGTCGGGCAGATTCTCGGACCCCTTCTGAAAGCGGGGCTCTTGAAACGCCATGGCCGCACCCGCGGCGCGACCTACGAGTTGCGAGATTAACCAGGAGCGCATCCGCGTCAGTATCCAGAACGGCGAGATCCTTATCACTTAGCGCCTGTTGAGGGTGGAAAAGATGGGGTCCTTGGTTCGACGATTTTAGAACTTGGCTGACGCTGGGCCACGTCGCTCAAATTTCCGCTGGCCTCCGTGACCTCCGCGAGATGGTTCCCGCATGGGCAGAATGACCCAAAATGTTAAATCCGTGACGATTTCATGGACCGCCACCTGTTCAAGTCAAAAATCCTCAATTTCTGCTCAACACCTTTATGGCTGTCAAACACGCCATACCCATAGCTCGACTTGCTCAAGACTATGGAAATCAACAGATCCCCTATCCGCTCCCGCGCGTAATTCGCGATGGCGGTAACTGGATAAAGGAGGAAAACTGGACATACGGAGACGCATGAAGCGGGCATATATTGAGTATGTCGACGGGATGCTCCGATGTAAAGCCTGTTGCACGAAATGGCCTCTAAAGCCTTGCGGAGGCTTTCTCAAATGGTGGTGGCTGTGCCCGAAAGGTTGCAACGGCCCGCTCCGCGCGATGTCGGTGGCCGGGAGAAGGAGAACGCATGAACGCGAGAAGACGTTTTAAGGTAGCGAACATCGAAATGGACGGCGATAGAATCCGCTGCAAAACGTGTGGCCTAAAATGGAGAGTGACATTCGAGAGCGGCGGGAAATACCCGAGAGGATACTGGGTGTGCCCAAACGGGTGCAATAAGGGAGGTGTTCAAGAAAAAGACTTCCTAGGCCCATGCCCATAAGACCCATGATCGGTGACCATTTGGGTACTCAAAAATGAGCTTTCTTGTAACACTGGTTTAACACTATTCAGCTAAACTCAATACAGCGAATTCTCTGATGAATTTTATGCCGAAATCTTTAATCCGAATTGTTTCCTTTCTACTGCTTCCCTGCTTGGGCACAGACCAAGTTTCTGCGGTTGCATGGAGACAGTTGACAGTCAGTCAGTCAGTCAGTCAAGTTATATGCTTTGTCCACATTGCAATCTAACCCCGAAGATCGACTTCGAGAAGAGGCGTTGGAAGCACCTGTTGAATGGTTCAGATTATTCATTGGACGACGACATGATGAGCCTATTCGTGCAACAGCAAAACAACTAATCGCTGGATCAATCTCTGCGAACTCTCCGACAGGGTGGCTCTCGGACCTCAGACAACGAGAAAAACAGAAGGTCACGATAACGAAAAGCGACATAGAACGCCTCCATGATCTATTTCTTAATGACCATCTCTTGCCCAGCGATCTTTCTTTCTATGTAGGTTTCCTTGCTCGACAACGACTTACGGCTACTGGCCCCGATGTTCGCTCGTTGGCCGCAAGCTACTACGCCGAGTACAGCCATAACACGGCTGGGATCGCAGCGATGGCCCGACCAGAGTCACGCACATTTACGGTGGGCGACAAACAAATCCAATTCATCCATGGAGACCTTACCGCACTACAAGCGGACGCCTTGGTCACTCCTACTAATCCTGCGCTTCAAGTCGAATCTGGATTAGACGGGATTCTAATTCGCAAAGCAGGGGAAGACATTTTCCGACAACGCAATTCAATGCGTGCGATCCGGCCTGGTGAAGCGACTGCAACCAACGCCGGCAAGCTCTCCGCGCAATTCATCATTCATGCCGCTGTGTCCAATATGCGAAGAGAATCCGATCCCACCGTTATCCGTCAAGCAACGTTAGCGGCACTAAAGAAGGCGGATGAGCTTGGCCTTACAACTATCGCGCTTCCGTCCTTCGGGACTGGGATTATCGGGATGCCTTACGACGAATCCGCCGAGATTATGCTTGATGCCGTGACAAGTTTTCTACGGGGCAACACGTCACTCCGAACGGTGACATTTGCTTTATACGAACAGGAAGGCTATGACGCGTTTCTAGATCAAATGGTGCGCTTACGACTTTCAGAGACCAGCCCCATCCGAGCCACAACAGAGCCGAATGTAAGCCGAGTTCCAGACGTACAGATTTCAGTCGTGCGTGGTGACATAGGGCTGCAAGCGGCTGATGCGATTGTTCACGCTACAAACAACATGCTCTGGCAGACCGTTGGTGTGGGATCGTCAATTTCGAGAAACGGTGGCCCATCAATTTTCGAGCAGGCCGATTCAAAATCACCGATTGCAGTTGGCCAAGCGGTCGAAACCACAGCGGGAAGACTCAAGGCAAAATATGTGATTCACGCAGCGGTGGCTGATCGGCGCTATGGTCTCGACCGAAATGCAATTTACGAAGCAACTATCAGCTCCTTAAAGAAGGCTGATCAACTTGGCCTTCATAGTATAGTTTTCCCGTCGTTTGGAACAGGAGTAATCGGTCTGTCGTATGACGAATCTGTTCAAATAATGACGCGAGCGATATCAACCTATCTCGAAACCGAAAAGACCGCTCTGACCAAGATCACCTTTTGCCTCTATGAAGAAGAAGGTTACGAAGCCTTTATTGCAGGAGTGAAATCGAGCGAGGCTACGGCATCAACTCCTGTCGAGTCTGTCCCATCCCCTGAACTCCCAGCTATCGAGACTGCTTCCGGTCATCCTTCACCAAGTACACCGATCATCCATCCCAGCGTACAAGAATTGGAGTCAAAGTTATTCGCCGTTCATTCCACGCCGATTCTTCCGAAAAATGGAATTATGATCGCTGGTGCCCGGTCCATGTCGGACAAACACAATGGTGACGAGCCTCCTTCGTTCAGGCCGACCATCCATTTTTCTCTCAACGAAATCGTCCAAGAACACGGTGACTGGAGCTGGGATGAAAATCCTTATGCCATTATCGCGCCTATTACGACGCTTGAGCCGCAGCTCGTGAATCTATATCCCAATGACACTTTTATCGTCGGGAATTTCCGCCTTACAGCGGGCACTATTTTGCTTGTTCCATATGGCACTGACGTGTCTTCGATTCCTCCTGAAGTTCAAATCGTTCGATATGACAAAAAGGTTGGGCTGCGAAAAGCTGTAGACCAAATTGTTGAACAGAAGGGCGGCTGGCCGATACGAATGTTGCCGGAAGGCGTGGACACTGGGGCGGTGGCTTATATTGGAGAACAAGAGATAAATGATCCCGCGTTCTTCTCAGCGTTATTTGAGAAATTGCCCCATCTCTCCTATGGCACCCATACGAATCCCCAGCGAGGGGAGGCTTTCCGGTTTGGCATCTCCGAGCAAGCGGTAGACAATTTGATGAAGACCTATTCAAACCATTGGATGGTCTTTAGCACGGTCCAAGTACGATATTACAAGTCGTTGATTTTGCATAACGTGAAGCGGCTCGATAGATACATTCACGAGTCACCTCTGGATGGAGATGCAAGAAGGTTATTTGAAGAGAAGAAGACAAAACTGATGGGCTGGCTCAACGTTGTGGATGTGGATCTAGAACTGCGAGATCGTTATGGCAAAACGTTTAGCCGAGCCAGAGATGATGATGTAGAGCGGCAGATTTTTAAACTTCGTAATTCTCCCGACAAACTGCGCGAATATGGTCACCGCATCTTGCGATCACTACCGGATGCTGAGCACTCCGAGGCAATGGACCCGCGAGTTCTTGCAGAACATATCAATGCTTTTTCGCCCGATGAGCTTGCCGAGTTCATGGCTGCAAATAGGGAGGCGTTTTCACAATCCAATCTACCGCTGTTCTATCTTCATTATGCGATAGGTCGCTGGCTCATCATTAAAACGTCGCGAGCGAAAGAAGAACGATTGGATGTAATGATCAAAGAAGCGGTAGCCAACTTAGAACGAAGTCCGCTATCAAAGAGAGAGACAGATATTTTTGGTCAACTGGCGATTTTTCTAAGCGAGTATTCAAACCGCTTATCCACTTCCCTTGAGATATTAAGAGACCCAAGCGTTAGGACATTTTTGCGAAAAACACAGGGTATCGACTTCGGCTCAAATGGTCCGCGAACTCTTGAGGACGTATTACGCGCTCATCCTGAAACAAGAGTCCTCTACGAGAAATCAGCGCCGACTTTGACCGCTCGACAGCAAGAAGCACTTTCGTTCTTAAAACAGATTGGTCATGCGAACGAACAACGCATTGATGATGATACGTTCAAAAGATTCTCTTCGGCTAAGAGCGCTGGCTTTTATTCGACTTATGCCGCAGACCGTATCGACGTTGAACTGGAAGACGTGATGAAGCCGATGAATAGCGCAAGAGACCTTAACGAGATGATGGCGGGGAGTACGTTAAGTCTTTACCAGATTATTAGACGAGATCAAAAGCCGTCCGAACTTTGGCAAAAGGTGGGGCTTGGGAATGAATATCGTCAAATGTTCCGGCGAGATGAGGAGTTCTGGCGCTCGTCCCTTTCCCTATTCGAGATTTACCAGAGGTTGAAACAATCACAGTCCGCACATTTCGCTGGTGCTCAGTTTGTTCGTGGCACATGGGCAAACGTCGCATTAAGGTGGTTCTGGATGCTGACAGGAGTCACCCCGCTTCATGAATACGCTCATATAGCCGGGGCTGAAATAGCGGATCAGAGCTACGAAACGACGATGGAGAAAATCTGGTTTGAAGGAGAAGTTAAAGGCGTTCATTCGTGGGTATTGCTCTTGGGAGCATTGGCAAATTTTGTCGTTGTGCCGTTGGTAATGGCGATTCTGGGTGTGCCTGTAGATTTGAACATTGCTCATATCGCCCTGCATCCCATGTCGGTTATTTTCAGCTACCTTGCAGGTATTCACGTCATGGCCGCATTGATCGAAACCTTCGCCAAGACTGGCGATGTGAGAACATACTTTGGGAAGTACTACGAAAACGTGCTTCAGGCCGCCTGATCCCATGAGCCTAGGCGAAGAGTATGAGAAATTGACCCACCAAAAGCTGGCTGAGCGATTGCATGACGCTGAAATTGATAACGTTCGTGATTTGATGTACCTGAACTTTACAAGGATGACCTCATTAGGCCAACGGCTTCAGATGTTCTACAGCGAAAATCCCCAGAGTCTTGAAGAAGCGGCGGAACACGCAACACAGATTGAGCAATTCTCAGATTTTGCAAAGCGCCATTTCGTCATTAGCGAGATTCTTGACGAGAAGGTTCACCAATCTGGTGAATACTATGGAAGGTTGCGTCAGCTCTTGATGGAAAAGACTGAGGACGAATTGCAAAAGCGATTCGACGAATTAACCGTCAAGCAAAGAATCTTGCAGGCAATCATTGGTGAAAACTTTCAATCGAGCGCCGATCATCCGGAGCATTACGTCCGGTGGCAGGCCATTGAAAACGAACTCACCGAAATCATTAGCGTCATGCAGACGAAATTTGGTCACGATCCGCGATAGAACCCACAAATGCTTATCTTTATGACCAACCATAGGAGAAATTACAATGGCATTGCCAATCGTCTTTGAAAAGGACACAGCAACATATTTTCTTGATTGCATAGAACACGGTAAATCAATTAATCCGCCTAATGGCCAATGGAGCGTGAATAACTGTTTGGCACTAGCCGGAGCTTGTTATTTCATGGTCATATCTCAGGGCCCAACGACCAAGGATGGCAAGAAAATCGATTTTGATAAATTGTCAGATGAGAAACGAGAAGCCCTATGGGATGGTCATGCAAACGACATTCACGCAGCGATACAGTTATATGGCAACCTAACGCAAAAAGTTAAGGATGCCGAATACGACGCCGAGTATGAGCCTGTTTTCAAAGCAGCTTTACAGACGACAGGACCGACAAGCGCCAAGCTAGTTCCTATCGCTGGAAAAAAATAAAATGAAAACTAGAATTGTCAGTCACGGAAAACCAACCTCTGTAAACACTTATCATCTCGTTAACACCTCAGCACTAATTCGCCCGATACTATCCGATGTTATTCAGCCAGAAGCGCATAAAATTGTTGCTGAATAATTTGATGCTTTTAGCAATTTCTAAGACGAACAAAGCGATTAGAGCTTCTTTGAAAGATTGGAGCCTTGACCCCATGCTTGGCCCCAGCTTAGCCCTGATCGCCGCTTAAAAACCCCTTACCGCCTCTTGGATCGCATCCCAGATTCGCCTTGCCAAACCCCGCCTACTAGCCGAAATTGCACTAATTCTACGACGAGCTTAAAAAAGCCATTTATCGACGGTAAAATAGCCGCTTTGGTATAATGTTGCTAATGACAGCCCCGCCTTTTTTGGAGCCCTGATACAATGCCCGCCCGCGCTACGGACCAGCGCGACGCGGGGCCTGCGTTCAAGCGCGCGGCAATCTACGCCAGGGTGTCATCACACTCGCAGTCCGAGAAAGGACTTGGAATCGAACTACAAATTCATGCCTGTCGATCCTACCTGTTAACCCAGCCAGACCTACGACATGTTGAAACGTACCAAGACCGAGCTGTATCGGGAAGCACACTGGAAAGACCATCTTTTCAAAAGCTCCTGAAAGAATCGGCAGAACGTCGCTATGACGTTTTGCTCATATATCGTTACGACCGTTTGGCTCGCGATTTGTTTTTGCAACTTCTAGCGACGCGAAGTCTTGAAGCAAACGGCGTTCGCATTATCTCTGTAACCGAACAAGTCAATGGTACTGACGCAACAGCCTCAGCCATGAAAAGTATGCTGGGCATTTTCTCTGAGTTAGATAAAAATATCCTGAAAGCCCGAATGATGGCGGGAAAAGCACGGAAGCTGGCGCTTGGGGGCTATTGCGGCGGTGGAGTGCCAACGGGTTATTCAGTGCAGAACAAAAAGCTCATCATCAATGAACGAGAAGCCAAAATCGTTCGTGCGGCGAGGCGGCTGAGAATGGGCAGGAATTCTTATGCCAAGATCGCCGCCAAGCTAACCGCCATGGGGTATAAGCCGCGCCGAGCGAAGAGTTTTTCGCCAGCGGGTATTCACTACCTTTTGAAGAATAGAGTGTACTCGCAGACGATCAGATATGGAGGTGTTGCGAGAGGGATACATCAAGCGATTCGTTGACACCGTCCACCTTTAACTGAATTGAGTCCAGGAATCGCCGAGGCAGACAAGACACACGAGGGCTATTAAAAATTAAGCCGTGCCAGCATGGGATGTTGTGGAATCGACACCTTCAACGACGATTTACCGATTCGGTATTGGTGATTATCGAGGATAAAAATGCTTGACTATTGGGGTCAGAAGATTAAAATAAAAGCTGAAGTACATATCGCCTATATAGCCCCGGTCCAAGCCTTCCAACAGGACCCACATAGCAACGACGGCGAAAAAGTCACAAATCGCGCTATGGTGGGTCTGTTTTATTTCCTACCGCCACTGCGCCAAATAACGAGATGGAGCGATGATAACCGGTATCGCCTTTCAACAATTTTGCCCGTTCCCTATGGAATTCGCTCGCCTGATGAGGGCGCGATACCGGCCAGAGGGTCAACGGGCAATTCTTTTGTCTGGCCGCCCGCCTTATGGATCGCCCACAAAAAGGTGGCACCCATGAAAATCACTGTCAAGCAAGCTGTGGTTGATCCCAGGACAATCGCAGCATTTGGGAAAGGGCACTCAAGATATGTGCACCCGATTGTGGAGAAACTGCTCATGAACTCGCGTTCAGGACTTTCAAAAAATGAGTGCATCATTCTGAACGCCGTAATCAGATGGACCGCGGGCATGGGCGGGAGGCCGAGCGCCAAATTATCGACCTCCTACCTGCACTTAAAGACTCACCTCCACCCTCGAAGAATCAGAGAAGCCCGAAAGTCCCTTATACGCAGAAACATCCTCATAGAAATTAAAGAGCATCAACGCTGGCCTCCAAGACCGAAAGAACTGGCTGTCAATTACTGTTGGCAAGAATGGATTCTAGGAAGGTTATCAGGGGACAAAAACGTGCAGAGGACAAAGACGGTACATTCTAAGGGGACGAATCGGGTTGATGCTAAGGGGACGAATCACCGCACCATTAAAGAAAGAGACAGAAAGAAACCTTTTGTAAATATAGCAACCCCACATAAAGATTCAGATTTTCTCGGAAGCATTGAGGATAATGACGTCCCACTAAGCCATAGAACAAGAAGGGAGGCTTAACTATGAGCTTTAGAATTGTCCGTTCTGAATTTTGTCCATGCAAATCTGTAGTTGGAGAAGGCATCTCACTCACGAAAATATCATTGGCACCAAATAAGGAATATCAGATTTGTGGACAATGCCACGTCAAGAAACCCCTCAATCTCTATCGGGGTGATTGTTTTCAGTGCGGATATTCGCTAACCATACCGAAACATTCTGGCAATGGCAAGTGGTTCCGATACTGTCCAAAATGTTTTCCGTATACACGTCAACTTCTGGAAAACTCTAATATCCCACAACGATACTGGAATAAAACACCCGACGAACACTCTACCAATCGGATTTGCCTACGAGATATTCGTGACGTTAAAAAGAACATATCGCTTATCAAAAATGGTAGCTGGCTCTTAACCGGTCATACCGGATGCGGAAAAACCCTTCATGCCAGCAATCTTGGACGAACATTGGTTGAAGAATGGCTGAAGCGCGTTACTTACATCCAAATCTCCGATCACCTGAATACGCTCAAGGGACTTTTTGCGAGAACATCCAGAGAGTCGTATGCGGACGAAACGCTCTCCATGATGGATGAAGATTGGGGATATTACAGACAGGAAAAAGAACGCATCAAAGCAGGGGAGACCCTAGAAAGATTATTGAATGTAAAGTCGGCTCCGATCTTAATTGTTGACGACTTAAACCGAATTTATCGAACGCGATTTGAGCAGGATTACATTTACGAATTGACAGATTATCGCTACAGAAAGGAACTCTTTACAGTATTTACAACGCAGTTCCGTGATCTCAAAGAGATACTTCCAGAGCAAACGGCGTCAAGAATCAAGCAGATGTCATTCGAGTATTACCTTGGAGAAACCAATAGAAGAACGCAATGAAGAACAAGCCACTCAGCAAGAACTCAATTCCGCAACACGGCCTGACCAGCCGCAGAGCGGGATTGGATGTCCAACATGAAACAGATATTGCCATGCCCCAGATTTCGCGGGGTAGAAATGCACACGACAACCACTCTGGTCTATGGGGTGCGCTGTCATGGAATCAAGAATACTGGCAAAGACCGTGGACTTTTGGAGCCAACGATATGGACGGACGATTACGAATGAAGAAGCCGTGAGAATCATCGAGCAATTCAGTAGCTTGTTTCGCGCATTAAAAGACGAAGCTGAACGCATTGATGGTGCGATGCCGACGAATAAGAGAGAGGTGACGCTATGAAAGAACTTGGCTGGTTGACGTGCCGAGTATCCAGCGATAAACAGGCGCAACAAGGAAAATCCCTCGACGCGCAACAAAGAGTCGGATTGCAGGACGCTCACAACAAGGAAATTCCGATTGACCGTACTTGGCTCTTTAGCGAATCTGCATCAAAAGAGGACCGACGCAAATTCACCGAGATGTGTGAGCTTGCCAAGAAGCGTAAAGACGTTCGGCATTTATTTTTTGAAAAGGTCGACCGACTCATGAGAACATTGTGGAATATGGACGAAGTGAAATCGTTGGTATTCAAACACGACAAGCACATTCACTTCTTTGTCGCCGGATACATCCTCCATAAAGATGCGTCGGCTGAGACGTGGCTCAGGTTCGGAATAGACCTGGCTGTGGCGACGCACTTCTCGCTCAACCTCCGCCGCGAAACGATCAAAGGGCTGGTGGAAAAAGCCAGATCGGGAGAATTTCCGGGCAGACCTCCGTGTGGCTATTTGACAGACCCGGTAAACCATGTGATCCGAAAATTCGACCGCTCAAAGGCTCATTGGGTGCAAAGAGCATTTGAACTCATGGAAAGTGGTCTCTATACGCTCGACGGGTGTCGAGCAAAACTATTCGAGGAAGGGTGCCCGAGAAAACTCCTGCCTTGGAAAAGCTCTATCGAGAAATGGATACGCAACCACTTCTACTATGGCTGGTTTGAATACCGTGGAGCACTGTACGAAGGGAAACATCCCGCGCTCATCTCAAAACAACGCTGGGACCGTGCTAATGCCGCTCTAAGCCGCCTTGGGAAGCCCTTCAAACGCCAACAATTCCCCTACGGTGGCCTGATGCACTGCGCCGACTGCCGCTGTACGATTACTGGCGAGCGCCATAAAGGGAAATTCGACTACTATCGCTGTACGTGGGGCCGGGGTAAATGCTCGAACACCAAATACTACCCCGCCAAGGAGATCGAGCGCCGTTTGGCCGAAGCATTGGGCAAGGTACATATCGACCGTGAACTGGCCGATTGGATTGCGCTTGTGCTGACTGAACAAGCGGATGAAATCACTGGTAAGGTGGTGGCCCAGACCGCAATCTTACGGGGCGAACTAAGCAAGCTGGATGGCCGCAAGAGCCGCGCCTACGAAAACTTTCTGGACGGCACTATCACGGAAGAATTCTGGAAACAGAAGTCGAGAGAATGGGATGAAGAACGGAGCCGCACTCAAGACGCTTTACTGCGATTAGAAACCACTTCCCCAGCCGCCTTTATGCCAACAGCTAGAAACATTTTAGAACTCGCAAATCGCTTACCCAGCTTGCTATTTTCGATAGAGCCGGAGAAACGACGCTTTCTGCTCAACTTGGTACTATTGAACTTGATGCTCGATGCCGAAACACTGCATGTTGACTACCAGAAACCTTTCGACCTCTTGGCAAAAATGCCTCAAACCAAAGAATGGGGTGGCTAACGGGACTTGAACCCGCAACCTCTGCCGCCACAGGGCAGCGCTCTAACCAATTGAGCTATAGCCACCATAAATTCGGGACACAAATCTGGCAGGACAGCCTAAGTATAAGATACTGACGCTGTATCTGCAAAATTTCTCGTAATCACAACTCATCCCCGATTAGATCTGCCTGAAGCGGGTAAACACGCTGACTGCCAACCTTATGGATAAAGTCGGATCGAGACTCTGCCGCACGGGCCTCTTGCAGGTGGGCACCCACCGATGTCGCACTACGAAACAGCTGATCTCCAACATGAGCCCCCACACGATTCGATGGGGACATAAGCAATAGCTTTAAAACTGCCGCCCCAAACGCCAAATACCGTTCATCACCTCGTCCAAGATGCGCTCACCATACTCGACTTGATGCGTCGAGCGTTTGACAAAAGACCCCGCCGGGACGTACGATCATTCCCGTGGAATCACCCAAGAAGCCATCCAAGGAACCGTCTCTGCCTTCCCAGGACGAAACCCGACGCGCCAACGTGCTGAGGGAAGAAATGCTTTCGCAGTTCCGCATGTTTGGAGAGTCGTTGTCCATCATCCGCGAAGAAGTGACTGGTATCAAGCCCAGGCTCGAAAGAGTCGAAGAAAAGGTGACTGTTTTAGAGTCTGCGGTTCGCACCCATTCCGATGTCATTCGCGCCAACACCGAAACCATCCGTACCATGCAGACGGACCTTAAGAGCATCAACCAACGGCTCGAAGTGGTCGAAGCCAAGTCCTAAATTCCACTTCTTTCCCTACGCCGCCTCCAATAGACAGGTTCTAACCTCGCGCAGGATGCGACCCCAATTTTCGTAATTCATAGTTCTTCGCCTCGGCGGATGGTCCAGAAGTCGTCGGAGAGGTTGCGGTTCTGCAGATAGGCATAAGGCATTTTGAAATATCCCCCCAGTCCCCAGCGGGGTCCCCAGGAGTTGCGGACGAGAAATCTCTTTTCCCCATCATCGTACCCGACTGCAAGCACCGCATGGCCGCCGAGGGCGCGTTCCGCCGGCCCCGGCATGGGCGCGATTCCGGTCTTGGCGACTTCGACCGATTCAAAGGATTCGTAGACGGTGAATCCGAAAACGAACGGAAAACCGACGGCCAGACAGGCACGCATTTCATCCAATGTCAGGATGCGCTCATACGAGGTGATCTGGTGTTTTGCCGCCTGTCTGTAACAGACTGGCGATGGCTTTACGGCAAACCTGGAAATCGCGTACGGCCACAACTTCTCGGCACAGACCCCCTGGGCGGCAAGCGTTTTGATCCCATCGCGCAGCATCGCCCCGGAATCCGCCTTCACGGTATGCTCGACGACCCGTTCGTTGTAGTAAATGAAGAGACGGCTCAAGTCCTCAAACGGGACCTTATCCCGGTTCTCCAGGAATTCGAGGGCTCCCGCGAGCGCATTGGCGGTGCAGCTTCCCAAATGGCCCTGGTCTTCGACAGGGGAACAGTACGGTCGGAGATCGACGGACAATGGAAGCGCGGTCGGGATCGGCTTTCGGGCGCCAAAAAGATAATCCCGCCCATCGGGCAGGTCGGGGATCCAGCCATATCCGGAGATTTGACGATCCTTGTCCTGTTGGCGAATTTGTTTTTCCCGTTTCTTTGCCATAACAGCCCTCCCAGCGATTGGATATTGTACTAGCTCAAAATGGGACCTAAAAAGGCCTTGGGCCTTCCGGCCTGTGTTTTTAGCCTTTCCGGCTATTTATTCGTCGACTCAACCCATCTAGAATTATACGGATATCATGCGAAAACTTTTTTCACGTCTCACGGCCCTTGTTCTGGCCGGAGCCCTTATTATCGACCCCGCGCTAGCGCGCTCGGCCGCCAGCAGCGTAGCCTATCAGGCAACGCCGGCGGCCGCCTTTGATGAGCAGGCTCTCATGCCGCGTCTCGGAAGCTACTTTGACAGGGCCTTCACGATCACAGCCACTCTGCTTTTGTTCCACTCGCTGGCGCAATCGGGTCGGCCGTGGGTCGCCGCTCTGGCCGTCCTTGGCGGCGCCGGTGTCGCGGCCATGGTGCATTTTTTGAAAGGGTCTTCGGGGGCGCCGGCCCAAGTCCTGGCGGCGCGACTTTTCAAGCAGGGGATCATCCTCCCCGTATCAAGGTGCGAAAGACTGTTGCGCGCGGCAGATTTATATACGTTCCTGGACGAAGTGGATGATGCTCATCTTTCGTCAAAAGAAACGATCATCCGTCTCGAGGTTGAGAAGCTTCGCGGGTCTCCGTTGCCGTCCGGCGAGGCGGAGCCAGCGACTGCGGAGCCTGAGTCCGCTGAGACAGAACCATCCGCTGCGGCGCCTGTGTCCGCAGAAACAGAACCGCCCGCCGAAGCGACTCCGCGCGCGATTACGAAGGCTCAGGAAGCGCCGGGACTCTCTCCCGATCAGAAGGAGATCCTGCGCGGCGCCATCCTCCAGCTCCTTTCGGAGTACACTTCAACGGCCGATTATTGGGGGACCACGCCTTATGAGATCGTGGAAATATTCTCATGGGACAAGAGATGGAAGGGAAGAGAGATCAGGGAACTCCTTCTCGAGCTGAGAGAAAAAGAGCTGATAAAACACCCTCGATTGGATGATGGTTTTGATTATTCGAGATACATTTTAACCGACGGCGGCGCCTTGACGGGCAGCCGGGGATGGACGGCGGCCGAAATATTGGAAAGAAATCCCTGCGGCGCCTTCTCGAGTGCCGACCTTGAGCATATGACCAAGGGCAGGCAGATCACGCAGTCAGAGGGAAGATCGCCCGCCTGGATGCAGGTCGCGAAGTTGTTGAAGGAAGACAAAATCGTACGCGTGCCGACAAAGCCTGATGATCGGTACCGATGGAATACCACGATCGTCACTACCGTCGCGACGTATGCCAAGCCGCTCTCGCCGGCCGAGGCGCTCATGGCAGAACTTGAAGACCCAAATATATCGATCGGTCCCATGACGCTCGATGAACTACTCAGAGTCGAACCCAACATGATCGATGACGTGCTCGCAAACAGCCATATCCCAGATAAACATTGGGATAGGATCCGAAGCGCTGTCAAGAAAATCAAGAATTCCAATCCGCCTACGCCCCAGCCCTCTGTCCAGACAAAGGAAGATTCCAGCGCGAGCAAGAAAGCCGCGGATATGAAACAGGCGATCTTTCAGTTCCTTTCCGCGATGAGAGAAAGGGTCACCGAGAACGAGATCGTGAGTGTGTTCTCATGGAACGAGGGCTGGAATGGAAAGGAAATACGCGAAGCCGTGCACGCTCTTCGGCGCCACGAGGCGGTTCGGTATGACACCACGGGGGGCGAGCTGGGACAGTGGAGATATTACTCGAGAAAGCCCGCCCCGCCCGCGGCCATGGAGTGGCCCCCTGAAGGAGAAACGGCTTTCCGGGATGCGGGGATCAGCGACGATGGCAGAGCGATCGCGGCTTTGCTGCGGAGTCTACCCAAGGCCGCGCTCCTGAGCAGCCAGATCATGAGGGCGGTATCGCTGAAGAAGGCCTCCCCGGGCGCTTGTCGCACGCAGTTGGAGAAACTGAAGAAGATAGGGTTGATCGCCGACATGGACTCTAACCGCGGCATGCGTTTCCATTGGGTGACCACCCCTGCCGCGGCGCCGCCCGCACCAGAACCCGTTTTGCTGCGCACCGCGGCTTAGACGGAGCGGGGACAGTGACCAATGGCCAAACACCGGGATATTCAAAATGCTAAACTATCGCGAAATTTCAGGATTTCCGGGGCGTAGCGCAGTTGGTAGCGCGCCTGGTTTGGGACCAGGAGGTCCCGGGTTCGAATCCCGGCGCCCCGACCACCTTTTGCGCCCGTAGCTCAATGGATAGAGCATCTGCCTTCTAAGCAGGTGGTTGCAGGTTCGATTCCTGCCGGGCGCAGGACTTTGGCTTTTTTATCGGGCCATTAGCTCAATTGGTAGAGCATTCGCCTCTTAAGCGACAGGTTGTCGGTTCGAGTCCGACATGGCCCAGATTTTCAACTCAGGACTCAGAGCTCAGAGTTCAGAGAGATGAACCGGCTCATTTCTGAGTTCTGAGCCCTGAGCTCTGAGCAGATTTAAGCGCCCGTAGCTCAACTGGATAGAGCATCTGCCTTCGGAGCAGAGGGTTACAGGTTCGAGTCCTGTCGGGCGCACGATGGACCGGTGGCGGAATGGCAGACGCGCAAGGCTTAGGACCTTGTGCCCGCAAGGGTATGCGAGTTCGACTCTCGCCCGGTCCACAGTCATATAAAATGGGAAAGGGAACCGTCGCATGGAAACTCTGGAAAAACCGCTGACAACAAAGGTCAAGGTCCTTAAGGAAGAGGACTGCATGATCTCGCTCTCTATCGAGCTGCCGAAGGAGGAAGCGGCGCAGGAACTGGAATCGGTTTATCAGAATATCCAGTCGCGCGCTTCCTTGCCGGGCTTTCGCACGGGGAAGGCGCCCATCGATCTGGTCCGCAAAAACTTTGCCGATAAGGCCCGTCAGACGGTCCTCGAGAACCTCGTCAGTCGCGCTTCGACTCAGGTGATCAAGGAACGTAAACTCGAAGTCATCGACACCCCGCGGGTCGAAAAGCTGGAGTTTGAACCCGGCAAGGCCCTCCTTTTTCATCTGCGCGTGGAAAAAGATCCCGTCGTCAAAGCGAAAGATTACAAGGGGATCAAGGTCAATAAGCCCTCCACGGACGTGTCCGAAGAGACGGTCGCCAAGACGCTGGAGGATATTCGCGACCGCAACGCCAACCTGGTCGCGTCCGCCACCCAAAAAGTCGAAAAAACACATTTCGCAGTGGTCGATTTTGAAGGTAAAATTGATGGGAAGACCTTTCCGGGAGGGTCCGCCAAGAACTATCTTCTGGACATGAATCAGCCGCAGACGATCGCGGGATTCAGCGAAGGCATTCTGGGGGCGGAAATCGGCAAGGAAAAAGAAGTCAAAGTGACCTTCCCTGCGGATTACGCCCGCAAGGAATGGGCCGGGAAAGAAGCGGTTTTTCAAGTGACCGTCAAGGAAATCAAAGAAAAAAAGCTGCCGGACCTTGACGATGATTTCGCCAAGGACCTTGGCTTGACTTCTCTCGACGAGTTAAAGCAGAAGGTCCGGGAGAACCTTCAAAAGGAACAAAATGCCAAGGCCGATCGTTCCATGGAAGAGCAGATCGACCAGGCCCTTTTGGACAACCATCAGTTTGCCGTTCCCCCCACGCTCGTGGACGAGCGGACGCGGACGTTAACGCACCGGGCGTTGTCCAACCTCCAACGGCAAGGGCTGGTCGCGGCCGGGGACAAACAGGCGGAGGAAACGGTCCGCGAAAAATCGCGCCCGCAGGCGGAAAAAGATGTTCGCCTGTCGTACCTTTTCAAGTCCATCGCCGCCCAGGAAAAGCTGGAAGCGACGCCGGCCGATGTGGAGGGGCTCAAGAAGAAAGCGCTCGCAGAAACAAAAGACGACCCGAAGAGCGTCGAAAAGTATTTCCAGGAACGGGACCTCGCGGTCCGCGCTTCCTTGACCGAAGGAAAGGTCCTTGAATTCCTGAAGAATAACGCTAAAGTTAAAGCGGCCAAAGAATAGCACGTCATCCCCTGCGGTCGCTGGCAGGGGATCCATGGATTCCCCGCCAGTAGCCGCGGGGAATGACGTAAACTAGGAGGTAGCATGGTCTCAATGATTCCCACAGTTCTCGAACGGGTCAGCCAGGGCAATCTGGTCGGTTACGATATCTTTTCCCGGCTGCTCAAGGACCGGATCATTTTTGTCGGCGGCTATGAAGGCACCGTCACGACGGACTCCGCCAACCTCATCATCGCCCAGCTGCTGTATCTGGAAGCGGATGATCCGGAAAAGGAAATCAATTTGTACATCAATTCCCCCGGCGGCATGGTCACGGCGGGCCTGGCCGTCTATGACACGATGCAGTACATCCGCTGTCCCATTACGACCATCTGCATGGGGATGGCCATGTCCTTCGGCGCCGTGCTCTTATGCGCGGGCACCAAAGGCAAACGCTTTGCGCTTCCCCATTCGCGCATCATGATCCACCAGCCCCTGATCTCGGGCGGCGGCATTTCCGGTCAGGCGACGGAAATCGAAATTGAGGCGAAGGAAATCATGGACACCAAGCGGCGCCTGAACGAAATTATCGCCAAGCATACCGGCCAGACGACCGATAAGGTCGCCCGGGACTCGGAGCGGAACTTTTATCTCTCCGCCGAAGAAGCCAAGGCCTATGGCATCATCGATGAAGTGATCGTAAGGAAAAAATGAGCGTTCCACCACGGGATCCGAAAGAACTGTTCCACTGCATCTTCTGCGGCAAAGGCAAACGCGAAGGCCTGCGTCTCATCGGCGGCCAGGGCATTTACGTCTGCGAGGAATGCATCCGCAATTCCTATCAGCTCCTCAACAAAATTACCGAAGAGGACGAGCGGCGTAGCCCGAAGCTGGTCCCCAAACCGGCCGAAATCAAACGGGTCCTGGATGAATACGTCGTGGGCCAGGAACGCGCCAAGAGAATCCTGTCGGTGGCGGTCTACAACCATTATCGCCGCATGGACGTCGCCTCCCAGCAGACCTATCCGGGAGACGTGGAACTTCAGAAATCGAATATTCTCCTCATCGGGCCGACCGGCACCGGAAAAACGCTGCTCGCCCAGACGCTCGCGCGGATGCTGCATGTTCCTTTCGCCATCGCCGACGCCACCACGCTCACGGAAGCCGGCTATGTCGGAGAAGACGTCGAAAACATCATTCTCCGACTGCTTCAGAACGCCAATTATGACGTGAAGCGCGCCGAGCGCGGGATCGTCTATATCGATGAAATCGACAAGATTTCCCGTAAGACCGATTCCCCCTCCATCACACGGGACGTGTCCGGCGAAGGCGTGCAGCAGGCGCTCCTCAAAATTCTGGAAGGGACGGTCGCCTCCGTTCCCCCTCAAGGCGGGCGCAAGCACCCCCAGCAGGAATACATCCAGATCAATACCACCAACATTCTTTTTATCTGCGGCGGCGCCTTTGAAGGGCTGCCGAAAGTGATCGAGACCCGCGTCGGAAAGCGCGGGTTGGGCTTCGGCGCCGATATCCGCCCGAAACAGGAGATGAAAATCGGCGATGTGCTCAAGCACGTCACGCCGCAGGACCTGATCCGGTCCGGCATGATTCCCGAGCTCATCGGCCGGCTCCCCATCGTGGCGACGCTCGACGACCTGGACGAGGACACGCTGGTCCGCATCCTTACGACCCCCAAGAACGCGATTGCGAGACAGTTTATGAAGATGTTCAGCCTGGAAGGCGTGGAGCTGGATATCCGGCCGGAAGCCCTGCATGCGGTGGCCCAGCTGGCCTTGAAGCGCGGCTCGGGGGCCCGGGGGCTGCGATCGATTCTGGAAGAAATCCTTCTGGACATCATGTATGACCTGCCTGAAATGCAGAACCTGCTGCGCTGCACCGTCGACGACAAGGTCATTCAAAAAGTTTACCCGCCGATCCTCCTGTACAAGGAAGAAAAGAAGATTGCGTAGCAAATTACCTCTCCTTCCCGTGCGGGACCTGGTCGTTTTCCCGCGCATGGTGGTTCCTTTGGACGTCTCCCGCGCCAAAAGCGTCAAAGCGCTGGAAGAAGCGATGGCCGCCCAGCATCTCGTTTTTGTCGCTTCCCAGAAGCGCACCGAAGTGGAAGATCCTCAGGCGGACGATATTTTTGCGATCGGGACCGCCGCTAAAATCCTCGAGCTCCTCAAAATGCCAAACGGGCAGCTGAAGATTCTCGTCGAAGGCCAATCCCGCGGGAGCATTCACGGCTTCCGGGCGATGAACGGCAAGGGATATGTCGAAGTGGACGTGGAAATCCTGGAAGAAGAAGTCACGCGGAGCCCGGAAGTGCAGGCGCTCATGCGCCAGGCGAGCCAGCTTTTTGAGCAATACGTCAAACTCAACCGCCGGATTTCGATCGAAACGTCCGTTTCGGTCAATGCCATTGAAGACCCCGCGCGTTTCGCCGATGTAATCGCGGGAAATCTCCTCATTAAAATGAGCGACAAGCAGCTCCTCCTGGAGATCGTCGACCCTCAGGAACGCCTCCTGCGCGTCGTTGAAATCCTGCATACCGAAATCGAGATCCTGAACCTGGAACGCCGGATCCACAATCGCGTCCGCACCCAGATTGAAAAAACGCAGAAAGAATACTATTTGAACGAACAGATGAAGGCCATCCAGAAGGAACTGCGCCAGAAAGATGAGACCACGCAGGAAATGGATGAGCTGCGCGAAAAGATCAAGGCCGCGGGCATGCCGCCAGAGGCGGCGGAAGCCTCTGAAAAAGAAGTGGCGCGCCTGGAGAAAATGATGCCCTTTTCTCCCGAGTCCACGGTCATCCGGACGTACCTCGACTGGATGCTGTCTCTTCCCTGGTCTAAAGCGAGTGAGGACAAGCTGGAGATCGCCCGCGCGCAGAAAATCCTTGATGAAGATCACTATGGCCTGGAAAAGGTCAAAGAGCGCGTGACCGAATACCTGGCGGTCCTTCAGCTTGTGAAATCGCTCAAAGGCCCGATTCTCTGTTTTGTCGGCCCTCCCGGCGTCGGGAAGACGTCCATGGGCCGCTCCATCGCGCGGGCGATGGGCCGGGAGTTCGCGAAAATCGTTTTGGGCGGCGTCCGGGATGAATCCGAGGTCCGGGGCCATCGCCGCACCTATATCGGCTCGATGCCCGGGCGCGTGATTCAATCGCTGCGCAAGGCGAAAACCAAGAACCCCGTTTTGATGCTGGATGAAATCGACAAGATGGGCTCCGATTGGCGCGGAGACCCCTCCGCGGCGCTCCTGGAAGTCCTCGATCCGGAACAGAACAAGGCTTTTGTCGACCATTTTCTCGATGTCGGGTTTGACCTCTCCCAGGTCCTTTTCATCTGCACGGCCAATACGCTCTTCAATATTCCCCCCACGCTTCAGGACCGGCTGGAGATCATCCGCTTCTCCGGCTACACCGAAGAAGAAAAGCTCCACATCGCCCGGCAGCACCTGATCCCCAAACAACTCAGAGAGCACGGGCTGGACCCGAAAGAGGTCGAGATCCCTCCGGAAACGGTGAGGGCCATCATCCGCGATTACACCCGGGAAGCCGGCGTGCGCGGACTGGAGCGCTGGATCGCGACCTTGTGTCGCAAGACGGCCAAGGCCTTCGTCGAAGGCCAGATGGTCAAGCCTTATGCGGTCACGGAGAAAACCGCGAGGAAGCTTCTCGGCGTGCCTGAATATTCCAGGGAAAAAACCTCGGACAATCGCGTCGGCCTGTCGACCGGGCTGGCCTGGACGGAGCACGGCGGCGAGACGCTCGCCATCGAAGTGGCGAAGATGCCGGGCAAAGGGAAGCTCTTTCTGACAGGGAAACTCGGCGAAGTGATGCAGGAATCCGCCCATGCCGCGCTCTCCTTTATACGCGCCAACGCCCGCAAATGGCGCATCAAAGACTCCTTCTTTAAGACCCAGGACTATCACATCCATGTTCCCGAAGGGGCGACGCCGAAAGACGGCCCTTCCGCCGGGACCGCCATCGCCACCGCTCTTCTGAGCGCGATGACGGAGCGGCCCGTGAAAAGAAAAGTTGCCATGACCGGCGAAATTACGCTCCACGGGCATGTGCTGCCCATCGGCGGGCTCAAGGAAAAAAGCATCGCCGCTTACCGGGAAGGAATGGACACCGTTTTGTTCCCCGAAGGCAACAAAAAGGACCTGGAAGAGATCCCGGATGACATCAAAAATCACCTGAAAATGATCCCCGTCAAACACATGGAACAAGTGCTATCATTAGCGCTGGGCGCGAAGGGCCTGCCTGCCGGCAGGCAGGTTCACCTGCGGCGCTCCTCGTAACAAGATTCTTTTAATAACCCAATAAGGAGCTGCCGTTATGAAAAAGAGTTATTTAATCACACCCGGCCCGACCCCTATTCCGCCTGAAGTCTCTTCCAAAGAAGGCCTGCCCGTCCTGCACCACCGCACCAGCGAATTCGGCGCCTACTTTGTGGAAGTGATCGAGGGCCTCAAGTACGTTTTCCAGACCAAAAATGACGTCCTCCTGATCAGCGGCTCCGGAACAGGGGCCATGGAATCGGCCGTCGCGAATCTCCTTTCTCCCGGAGACACGGCGATTGTGGCCACCAGCGGCGCTTTCGGCGACCGGTGGTGCAAAATTCTGGAAACCTTTGGAGCCACGGTCGTCGCCGTGAAGGCGGAGTGGGGGCTGGCCGTCAATCCCTCGGATGTGGAAGAGGCGCTCAAGGCCACCCCTCAGGCCAAGGCCGTTTTTTGCCAGCTGACGGAAACGTCGACCGGCGTCGTGAATGATATTCGCCGCTTCGCGGAGTTGACCGCGGCGAGCCAGGCGATTCTGGTGGTCGATGCGATCTCGGGCCTGGTCGGCCAGGACATCAATACGGATGCCTGGGGAGTGGATGTCGTCGTCGCCGGCTCTCAAAAAGGGCTGATGACGGCCCCCGGACTGGCCATGGCCAGCGTTTCCGAGCGCGCCTGGAAACTGGTGGAAGCGGCCAAAAATCCCCGGTTTTATTTTGACTGGCGCAAGATGCGCAAGTCCGTGCCGGATAAGGAGACGCCTTTTACCCCGCCTGTGACTCTGGTCGTTTCGATGGCGGAGGCCCTGCGGCAGATCAAGGCGGAAGGCCTGTCCAATATATTCGCCCGCCATGCCTGGCTGGCCCAAGCCACCCGCGCCGGCGTGACGGCCCTCGGGCTGGAAATCTTCGCCAAGCAGCCCTGCAACGTGCTGACGTCGGTGGTCGTGCCGGCCGGCGTGGACGGAAAAAAGATCATTAAAAAGATGCGCGAGGACTACGGCGTCTCGATCGCCGGCGGCCAGGTGCATCTCATGGGGAAAATTTTCCGGCTCGCCCACATGGGCTACATGGAGCGGTTTGACGTCATCATCGCGCTGTCCGCCGTCGAAATGATCCTGCACGAACTCGGCTACAAGCTTGAGCTCGGAAAAGGCGTCGCGGCCGCCGAGCGCATCCTGCTGAATAAACCCCAACCTGCGGTCCAACCCGCGCCGGTGTTGACCCATGTTTAAAATCCTGGTCGCGGACCCCATCAGCGAGTCGGGCCTGACCGTCTTCCAGAACCAAAACGGTCATTTCAAGGTGGACGCGCGGTCGAAGCTCTCGCTGGAGGACCTCAAAGTCGCCGCCGCCGACGTCGATGCCATCATCGTGCGCAGCGAAACGAAGATCACCGCCGACGTGCTGGCTTCCAGCAAAAAGGTCAGGATCGTCGGCCGCGCCGGGGTCGGCGTCGACAACATCGACGTCAATGCCGCCAGCCGCCAGGGTGTGATCGTGGTGAATGTGCCGGGCGGGAACACGATTTCCGCCGCCGAGCATACCGTCGCGATGATCCTCGCCCTCTCGCGCAACATCCCTCAGGCCAATGCGAGCCTGAAGGCCGGCGAATGGAAACGGTCGCAGTTTACCGGCACCGAGCTGCAGGGGAAAGTGCTCGGGTTGATCGGCATGGGCCGCATCGGGCGCGAAGTCTCCAAGCGCTGCCAGAGCTTCGGCATGAGCGTCATGGGCTTTGACCCCTACACCTCCGAAGAATACGCCAAAAACTTCAATATCAAGTTCTCAACCCTCGAAGAAATTTACGCCCAGGCGGACTACATCACCGTGCATGTACCGCTCAACGACTCGACGCGGCATCTGTTCAATGCGGAAACGCTCAAGAAGCTTAAACCCGGCGTGCGCCTGATCAATTGCGCCCGCGGCGGCATCATCGATGAGCAGGCCCTGGCCGAGGCGATCAAAAGCGGGCACGTGAAGGGCGCCGCGATCGATGTTTTTGAGGAGGAGCCCCCCAAGAAGGACAATCCGCTTCTGGCGCTGCCGAACGTGATCGTCACGCCGCATCTGGGGGCCTCCACCGAAGAAGCCCAGGTGAAAGTCGCCCAGGAGCTGGCGGAGACCCTCCGGGATTATTTCCTGACCGGCGCGGTCCGCAACGCCGTGAATCTGCCGGCGCTCGACGCCGAGCAGTTCAAGGAGCTGGAGCCGTTCCTTCTCCTCTGCGAGAAACTCGGAAAATTCGTCACGCAGATGGTCGGCGGACCGATCCAACAGCTCAAAATCGAGTATGCCGGCGAGATCAGCCTGAAAAATACGACGCCGCTCACGCTGGCGATCCTCAAAGGCTTTCTTTCCCCCATCCTGGGAGAAAAGGTCAACGTCGTGAATGCCCCGTACCTCGCCAAGGAGCGGGACGTCAAATGGACCGAGACGAAGACGAACCAGACGACAGACTATACGAGCCTCATTACGCTGCGCGCGACGTCCGGAACGAAAAAGTATTCGATTTCAGGGACGCTCCTGGCCAAGAACAGTCCGCGGATCGTGGCGATCGACGAACTTTCGGTGGACGTCGTGCCGGAAGGCACCATGGTCCTTTATACCAATGAGGACAAGCCGGGCGTGATCGGGTATGTGGGAACGGTCCTCGGCAAGAACAAAATCAACATCGCCGCGATGCAGGTCGGGCGCAAATCGAGCGGCGGCGAAGCGATTACCATCGTCAATGTGGATGCGGATGTCCCTGAGACGGTCTTAAAGCAGATCCGCGAATTCCAGGGCATCACCCTCGTTAAATGCGTTAAATTGTAAATGGCCGTAGCGGCTGAATTATCCAACGTCAGCAAAGTCTATCGGCGCAGTCATCTTGGGAAGCTTACGCTGACCCCCGGCGTCGATGGGGTTTCCCTTTCCATCAAGCAGGGCGAAGTCTTCGGCCTTCTCGGGCTTAATGGGGCCGGGAAAACCACCACCATCAAACTTCTGCTCGGCCTGCTCTTCCCCTCTCAAGGGCGCGTCAGCTTGTTCGGTCAAACGCTTCCCGATCTTGCCGTCATGAACAAGGTCGGCTACCTTCCGGAACTCCCCGCGTTCTATAAGTACCTGACCGTGACCGAACTTCTGCAGCTCTATGCGACGCTTTCGGATCTCCCCCATTCCATCGTCTCCGATCGCGCGCCCAAGGTCATCGCGCAGGTGGGACTGGCCGCGCATGTCAACAAACGGCTCGGAGAATACTCCAAGGGGATGCTTCAGAGAGCGGGGCTGGCGCAGGCGCTTCTCCATGATCCCGAACTCCTTGTTCTCGATGAGCCCGTCAGCGGTCTGGATCCGCTGGGCTTAATGGAACTGCGGCAGCTGCTGTTGGACCTCAATCGGCAGGGGAAAACGATTTTCTTTTCTTCCCACATCATTTCCGAAGCGGAAAAGCTTTGCCACCGGGCCGGTATCCTTCATCAGGGGCGGCTCGCGCGGATCATCGACCGCTCGGAATGGAGCGGGGCCGAAGGGCGCCTGGAGCAGATCTTTCTGGAGACCATCCATGCGTAAGATCTTCGGCATCGCGCGGTACACTTTCATCGAAATATTCCGGAATAAGGTCTGGTATGTGCTGATCCTTTTTTCCGCCATTCTCATCGTCTCGACGCTCCTCCTGGGCACTCTGGGCGGAGAGCAGAAGGACCGCCTGATCCTCGACCTGGGCCTGGCGACCATTGAGATGATTGCATTCTTAAGCACGGTCTTTGCCGCCGTGAATCTGGTGCTGGCCGAGATGGAGTCCCGGACCCTCTACCTGATCCTCACACGGCCCGTGGCGCGCGTGATTTTTATTGTCGGACGGTTTCTGGGCCTGATCGCCATCATGACCTGCGCCTTCCTTCTGATGAGCGCCGCGCACATCGGGCTGTTGACCTACATTCATGCCGCTCCGGACCGGCATTACTTCCTCAGCCTCCTGTTCTCCTGGGAGAAAATCGTGGTGATCACCGCGGTCGCTCTTGTCTTTTCGCTCTTTTCGACCTCCGCCGCTTCGGCGCTCACCTTCACGTTCTTTTTCTGGATCATGGGCCATTTCAGCACCGAGATCCTCTATCTGGCCCGCAAGGCGTCGCGGCCGTTTCTGATCTTTCTCTGCAAAACGTTCTATTACATTTTCCCCAATTTTCAATCGATGAACATCCGCGATATCCCGCCCGAAATCACGAACCCGCGCTGGCTCTGGGCGGCCGGCGGATACGGCCTGTCGTACACCTGCGTCTGCCTGCTCTTCACGGCGCTTCTCTTTCGTAAAAAGGAATTCTGATGAGTTCCTCTCGCGTGCTGACGGCGCTCTTGTGCGCCAGTCTCGCCCTTCTAATCGCCTTGGCCAGTGTGACGGCCCGCTATAAGGATCCGTTCCCTCCGCTGGCCGTTACGTTATCGTCCCCTGTTTCGCCTCTGTCGGATTTCCTCGGCACCGCGATGGGCTTTCGAAAGCTGACGGCGGACATCGCCTGGATCCAAACCATGGTCTATTACGGGACAACCGAGCAGGGGATCGATGGCGAAGAAGTCGAGCAAGGCGGTGGAAATTATCCCCTCTTCCTGGCCTATTGCCAGCGGGTCGCGCGCCTGGATCCTTCCTTCAAATATGTCTTTTATTACGGCGGCGGCGTGTTGGGATGGAACTTGAATCGCTTAAACGAAGCGGAAGATCTCCTGAAAGAGGGCATTCAGGCGCATCCAACGGAATGGCGCTATCAGCAGTTCCTTGCTGGTCTAGCCTATCAAAAAAACCATGATGTCAATAAGTTAACGGAATTCCTTAAAGGATTCGTTGAGGAAAAAGATTGCCCGAATCTGCTTCGTTCGATCCTGGCCAACATCTATAAGAAACAGAAGCGTTATAAAGAGGCCATCGATGTCTGGATGCTCGTCTACAATACGCGAGATCCACTCTACTTGACGCGTGCCGAGTCCCAGATTCGCGAAATGTTTCCGTTGGCTAAAGCAAATAGGTCATAAGACCCATTGACGAGCGTTTCTGCGTTTTGTATCGTATATTTGCACATTTAATCGGGAGTCGGGGTCATAAGTCAGGTCCTCCTTCGCCACCCGTCTTATTTCTAGAAATCCGGAAAGGTGCTAACAATGGCGCGAAAGAAAGACAATTCTTTAATTGCGGCTGTTACTGATGCCACGTTTTCTCAGGAAGTGCTTAAGGCTGATCTTCCTGTTCTGGTTGGATTTTGGGCTCCCTGGTGCGCCCCCTGCCAGACTCTTCCTCCCATCATGCAGGAAATTATCGATGATTACTTCGGCAAGGTGAAAGTGGTCCAGGCCAAGGTGGATGAAACCCCCGATCTGGCGGAAGAATACCGGATCAGTTCGATCCCGACGCTTCTGCTCTTCGAAAACGGGCGGATGGTCGGAAAGCGCACGAGCGCGGACACCAAGGAAGACATCGCGGAATGGCTTGATCGGCACATCGATGAGCCGGTGGGGTTCGGCTACTAACGTAGGGGCGGCCCCCTGTGGCCGCCCGAAATTGCGGGCAGGCACAGGGGCCTGCCCCTACCTAAACCGTATCGTTTGATCAGAAGGCAGTGGCGGAGGCGTCACTGCCTTTAGTTTTTCTCTCAAGACAGGCATCACATCGCACGTCGAGTGGTAAAGGAAAGCGGGATCCGGGCGGTCATTCGGAACCACATAACGCACCTCCTGCCCGCAAACCACGCAGGGCCCTTCCACGATATCCGTAAAATTAGACCACGACACATGGGTACGTTTCATTCACCCTCCCTACAATAAATGCCGCCCTCCATCGACCCGGATGGTTTCTCCGGTGACAAAATCGGTTTCCGACAAAAAGAGGACCGCTTTCGCGATTTCCAAGGCTCCCCCCCAGCGTGCCAAGGGCGTCGCCTGGACGACCACCCTTGATTCCTGGGTGGTCAAACCCGGCGGAGGCAGAATCGGCCCCGGAGCAATGGCATTGACCAGAATCGCAGGAGCCAGCTCAAGCGCCAGGGCTTCCGTCACGCCTTGGATGGCCGCCTTGGACACATAATACGGCGTGTAGCCTTTATAGCGCGGTCGGCGGCTGGCGCTCGTCCAATCGGCGATATGAATGATGCGTCCGGCCCCCGCTCGTTTCATCCAGGGAGCCGCCGCCAGAGACAGGAAATAGGCGCTGCCCGCATTGGCCTTCAGGTGCCGGTCCCAGGAGCGGGCGGAGGCCACCGTTTTATTTAGCGGCGTCTCTTCATAAATGGATGAAAGGTTGATCAGGATATCGAGGTGTTTATAGCGCCGGACGATCCGGCTGGCCGCGCGAACGATGGCCTTCCGGTCCAGGAGGTCGCAGGGAAGCGCCATCGCCTCTCGGCCCTGCGCCAGGAGGCGCTGGACGATTTCCTCCGCCGGCTTTCTCGACTGGCGGTACGTCAGGGCGATCCGGCAGCCCCTTTGCGAAAGAGCATCGGCCACCGCGGCACCCATCCGGGCGCCTCCGGTGATCCAGGCGACTTTGTTCTCGAGATTCAACGCGCTTCCCCAGTGGGACCGATGGGTTTCGAACCCATGACCCTTCGCTTAAAAGGCGAATGCTCTACCCCTGAGCTACGGTCCCACTTGAAAAGCGTCTTCGTCGAC
>Ga0182027_10001221_pt1 | contig 43024 bp, 43 predicted proteins | sample 712E1DmetaG_FD_121300 | JGI IMG/M metagenome (GOLD analysis project Ga0182027, IMG submission 121300) | Permafrost microbial communities from Stordalen Mire, Sweden - 712E1D metaG (Illumina Assembly) | ecosystem: Environmental > Terrestrial > Soil > Wetlands > Permafrost | place: Sweden...
CTAGACGAGACCTTCGTCCTCGCCGCCGTCGTGCTCGGGCGGCGTCTCGGGCGGCGGCGGCTGGTCGGACGTCGCGCCGCCGCCGCCGCCCAGCACGCGCGGCAGGTCGTCTTCGTCGATCAGGACCTTGCGCGCCTTGCTGCCGTCGAAGCCGGAGACGATGCCGCGCTCCTCCATCATGTCGACCAGACGCCCGGCCCGCGCGTAGCCGACCCGCAGGCGGCGCTGCAGCAGCGCCACCGAGGCGGCACCGGTGCGCACGACGGTGGTGATGGCTTCCGACATGAGGGCGTCGCCGCCGTCGTCCACGGCGGCTTCGCCGGAGTCGGCGGTGGCGCTCTCGAGGAGGTCCTCGCGGTAGTCGGGGGCGGCCTGGTCGCGCCAGTGGCCGGTGATCAGGTTCATCTCCTCGGAGGAGATGAAGGCGCCCTGGACGCGCAGCATCTTGGAGCTCGAGTACGGGTGGAACAGCATGTCGCCGTCGCCCAGCAGGCTTTCGGCGCCGCCCGTGTCGAGGATCACCCGCGAGTCGGTCTGCGAGGAGACCTTGAAGGCGATGCGCGAGGGGATGTTGGTCTTGATCAGGCCGGTCACGACGTCGACCGACGGCCGCTGGGTGGCGACCACCATGTGCATGCCGACCGCGCGCGCCAGCTGGCCCAGCCGGATGACGGCGTGCTCGACCTCTGCCGGGGCGACCATCATGAGGTCGGCGAGCTCGTCCATGACGATCACGATGTAAGGCAGGGGCTTCTCGCCACCCGCCACGAGCCGCTTGTTGAGCTCGCGCAGGTCGCGGGCGTTGCCGGTGCGCATCATGAGCTCGTAGCGGCGCTCCATCTCGTGGATGATCGTGGCCAGCACGCCGCCGGCGTTGCGGATGTTGGTGACTACCGGCGCCAGCAGGTGCGGCACCCCGTCGAAGTGCGACAGCTCGACCTTCTTGGGGTCGATCATGATGAAGCGCACCTGGTCGGGCGTTGCCCGCAGCAGGATGGAGCTGACGATGCTGTTGAGGCAGGCGCTCTTGCCCGAGCCGGTCGTGCCGGCGATCAGCACGTGGATCAGGCGCGTGAGATCGGCCAGCACGGGCTTGCCGGTGATGTCCTTGCCGATCCACATGGCCAGCGGCGAGGCGTTGACCGGCAGGTCGCCGTAGATGTCGCCGAGACTGACCCAGTTCGGTTCGCGGTTGGGCACCTCGACGCCCACCGCCGACTTGCCGGGGATCGGCGCCTGCACGCGGATCTCGGTCGCCGCGAGGCTGTAGGCGATGTCGTCGCGCAGCGACGCGACCCTGCTGACCTTGGTGCCCGGGGCGAGCTGCAGCTCGTACTGGGTGACGCGCGGTCCGGAGATGGTGTTGATCACCCGCGCCTCGACGCCGAAGTCGCCGAGCGTCTCGGTGAGCTGCGCGGCGACCGACTCGATGACGGCCCGGGTCTCGCCCTCGCCGGCCTTGGTGCGCAGCAGCAACGCCGGGTCGGGCAGCCGCCAGGGACGCTCGGCGGGTTGTTCGAAGGCCACGACGCCGGCCTCGTCGCCGGCTTCCTCCGCCTCGTCGGCCAGTGAGAGCTGCTCGTCGTCGTCGTCGTCTTCGGTGACCGGGTCGTCGGGCCGGGTGACCGGCGTCGTCCGCGAGAACGGCGAGGTCTGCGAGGCCGCCGCCGCGGCCGCGCCGAAGACGTCGGGCAGGTCGCGGGCGCCGTCGATCAGCTCGACGGAGCGGGTGGCGGGCGCCCGGCCCGACGAACGCGCCGGGGCCGCGGTCTGCGCCGCGCTTTCGCGGAACTCGTGCGCAGCCGCCCGCCGCGCGCCCAGTGTCTGAGCCGATCGCTGGGCCGAGCGGCGGGCGGCGTCGCGGGCGGCATCGACGCCGCGCTTGGAGCGGCTGGCCCACAGGCCCAGCGACGATCCGCTGACCAGCAGCAGTCCGGCGACGGTCGCCCCGACGACCAGCACGGTCACGCCGATGGCGCCGACCACGAGGTGCAGCCCCGACCAGAGACTCTCCCCCACCAGGCCGCCGTGTCCCTTCATGTACGACGCCACGAAGGTCTGAGCGGGTCGCGAGCCGCCGAACAGCCCGAACGTGTCGGCGGCGGCGGCCAGGGTGAAGACCAGACAGAGCGTGACGACCCCGGCGGTGATCTCGCCCGACGGCCGGCGCTCGCGCCGCACGGCCAGCAGGACCGCCGCGTAGATCAGCACGACCGGCGCCAGGAAGGCCAGCAGACCGACCAGCAGACGCAGCCCGTCGACCAGCCAGCGTCCGAGGAATCCCCCGTGCCAGCCCAGATAGAGCACGAACACCAGAAAGACGGCGACGGCGACGCAGGCCAGGGCGCCGATCTCGCGGCCGCGGCCGCCGTTGCGCGGCCGGCGGCGACGGGAGGAGACCGTCGAGGGTCGCGCGGCGCGCCGGGACGGCGCGCCGCGCGACCCCTTGGGCGATGACGAACCGCCCGCTCGGCGTCGGCCGGCGGCGGCTGAGGTGCGCTGCGAGGTGGCCATGCCTCGCCTATTCGACGGCCGCGCCCCGAACCCTAGGCGAAAGGCGACGCCCGGCGGTGACGGATCAGAGCTCGATCACCACCGCCATGATGAGCGGCTCGCGCTTGGTGCGCTTGTAGATGAACTGGGCGAGCGTGTCGTGGATGTCCTCGCGCAACAGACGCTGGCCCGTGGCGTGCTCGTCGGTGAGTCCCCGCAGGCGCACCACCAGGTCGTCGCGGGCCGCGGTCAGGAGATCGTGCTCGTGCTCCTCGTCGTAGAGGAAACCGCGCGCCACGAGCTCCGGAGGCGCGACGGTCTCGCCGGTCTGGACGCTCACCGTCACCACCGCGATGAGGATGCCGTCGCCCGAGAGCTGCTGGCGTTCGCGCAGCACCACGTGCTCGGCGCCGCCGATCTGCAGGCCGTCGACGAACATCATGCCGGCCGGCACCTTGCCGGTGACGGCGGCCGAGTCGGCGGTGATCTCGAGCACGTCGCCGTTGTCGAGCAGGAAGATGTTCTCGTCGGGGACGCCCGCTTCGCGGGCCAGCTCGGCGTGCAGGTACTGGTGGCGATACTCGCCGTGAGCCGGCACGAAGAAGCGCGGGCTCAGGAGGTTGAGCAGCATGCGCTGGTCCTCGCGCGCGGCGTGGCCCGACACGTGGACGCCGCTGGCGGCGCCGTAGATCACCCTGGCCCCGGAGCGCAGCAGCCGGTTGACCGTGTCCATCACGCTGATCTCGTTGCCGGGCACCGGCCGGGCCGCGATGACCACCGTGTCGCCGGGTCGCAGCTCGACCTGGGGATGGTCGTCCCAGGCCATGCGCGACAGTGCCGACAGCGGCTCACCCTGGCTGCCGGTGGTGAGGATGAGCACCTCGTCGGGGCGGTAGTCGTCGATCTCGGTGAGCTTGATCTGGGCGTCGTCGGGCACCTGCAGGTAGCCGAGGTTGCGGGCGATGTTGACGTTCTTCACCATGGAGCGGCCCGAGACGGCGAACTTGCGGCCGTGCAGGTGGGCGATCTGCACGGCTTGCTGGATGCGGTGGATGTGAGAGGCAAACGAGGCCACCAGCACGCGCCCTTCGGATTCGGCGAAGATGCGGTGGAACGCCTGGCCCACCTGACTCTCGGAACCCGTGCTGCCCTCGGTCTCGACGTTGGTCGAGTCGGCGAGAAGGGCGAGCACGCCCTCCTGACCGAGCTGCGCGAGCTTGTTGACATCGGTCGTGCGGCCGTCGATCGGCGTGGGGTCGAACTTGTAGTCGCCCGAGTGCACCACGCGCCCCTGGGGCGTCTCGATGATGATCGCCAGGGCGTCGGGCACGCTGTGGCTCATGGCGCAGAACCGCACCGTGAACGGGCCGAGATCGAGGACCGAGTCGTCGGTCACCTCGTTCAGCTCGACGACCTTGAGCAGGCCGTGTTCGTCGAGCTTCGACTTGGCGAAGGCCAGCGTCAGGCGGCTGCCGTAGACCGGCACGTTGATGTCGCGCAGCACGTAGGCTAGGGCTCCGAAGTGGTCCTCGTGGCCGTGGGTGATGAGGAACGCCAGAACGTCGTCGCGGTGCTCGCGCAGGTAGGTGATGTCGGGCAGCACGAGGTCGATGCCCAGCATCTCGTCGCGCGGGAATGCAAGCCCGCAGTCGACCACCACGATCTTGCCGCGGTACTCGACGACCGTCATGTTCTTGCCGATCTCGCCCATCCCGCCGAGCGGGATGATCTTCAGGGTGTCTTCATTCATAGTCTTTCGCTTGTCCTTGTGTTGTAACGTGAGGCCGCGCGCGTCGGCGGTGAGCCGGTCGCCCGCGACCATCCAATCCTTAGAGAAGTCCGAGCCGCTCGAGCTCGACCTCGACCCGTCGCCGTTCGTCGTCGGTGGCCTCGACCAGCGGCAGCCGCAAGCCGCCGACCTCGTGGCCGAGCATGTTCAGCGCCGCTTTGAGCGGTATGGGGTTGCTCGTGACGAACAGCGCCTCGAACAGCGGCGCCAGATCGCGGTCGATGGCGGCGGCGCGGGTGACGTCGCCGCCGCGCGCCGCGGCGACGAGCTCCTTGAGGCGCCGGCCGACCAGGTGGCTGGCCACCGAGATGCAGCCCCAGCCCCCCATCGTCGCGACCTCGAGCGTCATGTCGTCGTTGCCGGCGTACAGTCCGAGGTCGCACAGCTCCAGGAGCCGGCGCGACTGCTCGAGGTCGGGGTTGGCCTGCTTGACGGCCACGATGTTGTCGATGGCCGAGAGGTCGGCGAGCAGCTCGGGCGCCAGGTTGATGACGCAGCGCGACGGGATGTTGTAGATGATCACCGGCAGGTTCGTGGCTCCGGCGACGGCTTCGAAATGGGCTCGCAGACCGCGTTCGGGCGGCTTGTTGTAGTAGGGCGTGACGACCAGCACGGCGTCGACGCCGGCGTCTTCGGCACGGCGCGTGAGGGCCACCGAATGCTCGGTGTCGTTGGAGCCGGTGCCGGCGATCACCGGACCGCGGCCGCCGGCCACCTCGACGGCCTGGCGGAACAGCGCGACCTTCTCGTCGTCGGTCAGCGTGGGCGACTCGCCCGTCGTGCCCGCCACCAGAAGGCCGTCGGAGCCGTTCTCGAAAAGATGGTCGGCCAGCCGCGCAAAAGCGACCTGGTCGACCTGCAAGTCGAGGGTGAACGGCGTGACCATCGCGGTCAGGATGTCTCCGAAGGATTCCACGGCCTCTACCCCTTTGCCTCTTGGCCGGCGCCGGCGTCCGCCAACAGGTTCTCCAGCCCTACGGTGGTACCTTCGAGCGCGGGCGCCCGGCGGATGGCCAGCAGGGCGCCGGCCATGAACGATTCGCGCGACAGCGAGTCGTGGCGGATCGAGAGCGTCTCCCCCGCGCCGCCGAAGACGACTTCCTGATGGGCCACCAGTCCCGGCAGCCGCACGCTGTGGATGCGCACGCCGCCGCTCGCCAGGCCCCGTGAGGGGCGGGTCTCGCCGGCGCCGTGCGGGTGGGCGGCGCCGGCCGCGGTCATGAGCCGCGCCGTAAGCAGCGAGGTGCCCGACGGCGCGTCGACCTTGTCGAGCTCGTGGAGCTCGATGATCTCGGCTGCGGGGAAGTAGCGCGCCGCCTGCGCGGCGAACTGCATGAGCAGCACGGCGCCGAGGGCGAAGTTGGGTACGATGAGCAGAGCCGCGTGGCGCTCGGCCGCGAGCGCCGACAGGCGGGCGACCTGGTCGTCGGCGAGCCCCGTCGTGCCGACCACCGTGGGCAGGCCCGCGGTGAGCGCGGCGGCGACGCTGCCGAAGACCGCGCCGGGCACGGTGAAGTCGACCGCCACATCGGGCCGTACGGCCGCCGCCAGGGCCTCGTCGAGCGTGGCGAACAGCGGCGCGTCGGCCGCCGCAGCGACGCCGGCCTGTCCGTCGGGGCCGGCGGTCTCGCCGGCGGGGTCGACGCGGGCCACGAGGGTCAGGTCGTCCTGGCGGGCGATCGTCGCGCACAGCAACGAACCCATGCGGCCCAGCGCGCCCATCACGATCACGCCGGTCACTCGGGGTCCCACCACTTGTAGCCGCCCACCGTCGCCTGGAACGGCGCCGATTCGGGACCGATGCAGACCGCCGACCAGGTGCCGACGTCGTAGAACTCGCGCGCCAGGGCGACCACGGCCGCGCGGTCGACGGCATCGATCTGGGCGAGCATGCCGTCGAGCGTGCGGATCTCGAGACCCATCAGTACGCTGCGGCCCAGACGGTTCATGCGGGCCGACGGGCTCTCCATGCTGAGCACGATCTGTCCCTTGATCTGCTCCTTGGTGCGCTCGACCTCTTCGTCGGTCAGCGTGTCGGCGAGGCGCTCGAGCTCGACGGTGCAAAGCTCCATGACCTCGGCCAGGCCTTCCGGCCGCGAACCGAACGAGATCGCCACGAGCCCCGTGTCGGCGTAGAGCGAGGTGTAGGAATAGACCGAGTACACCAGGCCGCGCTTCTCGCGGATCTCCTGGAACAGGCGCGAGCTCGACGATCCGCCGAGGGCGGTGTCGAGCACCGACAGGGCAAAGCGCCGGGGGTCGTCGCGCGACATGGTCGGCGCCCCGAGGCAGACGTGAAACTGCTCGGTATCTTTGTGCATGAAGAAAGCGTCGTGGCGCCCCTTGGGCTGGCGCAGGTGCGGTTCGGGGACCATCGCGGGGCCGCCGTCGTGCCCGAAGTGCCGCCGGGCCAGCTCGACGATGCGCTCGTGGCCCAGGTTGCCGGCGGCCGCGACCACGATCGCCGGGTTGACGTAGTGCTGCCGGTGGAAGGCCGTGATGGCCGGCTCGTCCAGGCCCTGGAGGGTCTCGGCCGTGCCGATGATCTGGCGGCCCAGGGGGTGCTCCCAGAAGACGGTCTCGGCGAGGTAGTCGTGGATGAGCTCCGACGGGGAGTCTTCGTAGAGCGCGACCTCTTCGAGGACGACCTCGCGCTCCGCGTCGAGATCGGCCATGAGAGGCCGCACCACCATGTCGGCCATCACCGCGAAGGCCTCGTCGAGGTGCGCGTCGAGGAAGCGCGCGTGGACCAGCGTGTACTCCTTGGCGGTGGCGGCGTTCAGCTCACCGCCCATCTGGTCGAAGATGCGGGCGATGTCCCAGGCGGAGTACTCGGCCGTGCCCTTGAAGATGAGGTGCTCTATGAGGTGCGAGATGCCGGCCCGGGTCGGGTCCTCGTTGCGGGACCCGACCCCTATCCACATGCCGAGGGCGACCGACCGCACGCCGTCGATGGGCTCGGTGACGACCCGCAGCCCATTGTCGAGGGTGGCGCTCTGGAAGCCCTGGATGACCGCCTCCGTGTCCTAGTGCTCCGCCGGCGCTTCGAGCGGCCGCAGGCCGATGCGGTTGCGCGCCTTGTCGATCTCGACGACCTCGACGGTGATGGTGTCGCCGCGACTCACGACGTCCTCGACTTTGTCGACGCGCTTGCCGCCGCCGAGCTTGGAGATGTGGATGAGCCCGTCGACACCCTTCTTGAGCTCGACGAAGGCGCCGAAGTCGGTGGTCTTGACCACCTTGCCGGTGATGATGTCGCCGACCTCGATGTCCTTGGTCATCGAGGCGATGCGCTCGGTGACCGCCTCGCCGGCCTCCATGTCGGGAGCGGCGATGTAGATGGTGCCGTCGTCTTCGATATCGATCTGCACGCCGAACTCCTCGCAAAGGCCCTTGATGGTCTCGCCGCCCTTGCCGATGATGAGGCCGATCTGGTCGGGGTTGATCTGGATCGTGAAGATGCGCGGCGCGTACTGCGAGAGCTCGGCGCGCGGCGCCGGCAGCGTAGCCAGCATCTTGTCGAGGATGAACAGACGGCCGCGGCGGGCCTGCTCGAGGGCGGCGGCAAGGATCTCGAAGCTCACGCCCGAGATCTTGATGTCCATCTGCAGGGCGGTGATGCCGTTGCGCGATCCGGCCACCTTGAAGTCCATGTCGCCGAGGTGATCTTCGACGCCGGCGATGTCGGACAGCACGACGTAGTCGTCACCCTCCTTGATCAGCCCCATGGCGATGCCGGCCACGGGCTCTCTGATCTGCACGCCCGCGTCCATCAGCGACAGCGTCGAGCCGCAGACGCTCGCCATCGACGACGAGCCGTTGCTTTCGAGGATCTCCGACACCAGACGCATGGTGTAGGGGAAGCCCTTTTCGTCGGGTAGCATCGGCAGCAGCGCCCGTTCGGCGAGCGCCCCGTGGCCGATGTCGCGGCGCTTGGGACCGCGCATGAAGCCCGTCTCGCCCACCGAGTACGGCGGGAAGTTGTAGTGGTGGATGTACTTCTTGGTCGTCTCGGGGTTGATCGTGTCGATGCGCTGGGCGTCGCCCGTCGCGCCGAGAGTCGTGAGCGTGAGAGCCTGGGTCTGACCCCGCGTGAACAGGGCCGAGCCGTGGGTGCGCGGCACGACGCCGACTTCGCAGGTGATGGGCCTGATCTCGTCGGTGCCGCGGCCGTCGGGCCGCCGTTTCTGGACGGCGATGCGCCGCCGGATGACGTCCTTTTCGAGCTGCGCGAAGGCCCGCTTGACCTGCACCACGCGGTCGCGCAGGGCGAGCTCGTCGAGGCCCTCGGTGAGGCCGTCGACGATCCGCTGGCGCAGCTCGACGGTGGCTTCCTGACGAGCCTTCTTCTCTTCGATGGCGGTGACCCGGTCGACATCGGCGCCGAAGCTGCGCACGATCTCGTCGTAGAGCGCCCGGTCGACTTCGTAGACCGGCACCTCCCACTTGGGCTTGCCGGCCAGCTCGGCCAGACGGAGCTGGGCGTCGATCAGCTTCTGGATCTCGCGGTGGGCGATGCGCAGGCCTTCGAGGACCTGCTCCTCGCTGGCCTCGTTGGCGCCCGCCTCGACCATAACGACGGCGTCGCGACTGCCGGAGACCACCAGGTCAAGGGTGGCTTCGTCCAACTGCGAGAGCAGCGGGTTGACCACATACTCGCCGTCGATCAGGCCGACGCGCACGGCTCCGAGCGGCCCGAGGAACGGGATCTCGGAGATGGTGAGCGCCGCCGAGGCGCCGGTCATGGTGAGCACGTCGTAGGCGTTGTCCTGGTCGAACGACAGCACGGTGCCGATGATCTGCACCTCGTTCATGAAGCCCTTCGGGAACGACGGCCTGATCGGCCGGTCGATCTGGCGGGCGGTGAGCGTCGCCTTGTCGCTGGGTCGCGACTCGCGCTTGATGAACCCGCCGGGGATCTTGCCGGCGGCGTACATGCGTTCCTCGACGTCGACGGTCAGCGGAAAGAAGTCCTGGTTTTCCCGCATCTCCTCGCGGGCCACCGCAGTGACCAGCACCACGGTGTCTTCGCAGCGCATAAGTACGGCGCCGTTGGCTTGCTTGGCGAGCTTGCCGGTCTCGAGGGTGATGGTGCGCCCTCCGACCTCTACTTCAACGGTATGGACGGTTGTCATGAAAATACCTTCGGATCCTTCCGGCCGCCCCACACTCTTCGGGGCAGGCCCAGTCATGGTGTGAAGACCGCCCGCGCTATTTGCGCAGGTCGAGCTCCTTCACCAGGGAACGGTAGCGCTCCATGTCTTTGGCCTGCAGGTAGTCGAGCAGGCGGCGACGATGGCCCACCATCATGAGCAGCCCTCGGCGAGAATGGTGGTCCTTCTTGTGGACCTTGAGGTGCTCGGTGAGGTCGTCGATGCGTTTGGTGAGCAGCGCCACCTGCACCTCGGGCGACCCGGTGTCGCCGTCGTGCTTTGAGAAACGCGAGATGATCGCTTGCTTGTCTTCGCTTGTGATTGCCAGGGGAATCACCTCCCTTGCGGGATAATCCGGAAACCCAGTACCGGGTCGGCGGCCCGGAACCGAGTGACGGTCGTCCGGTAGGGTACCACACGGAGGGGTACCGACAAACTAGGAGGCCGCCCCGCGCCGCTCGCCGACCGCGTCCTCCCGGCCCGCGCCGCCGCCCTCAAAGGCCGAGCTCGAGCAACGCCGGGTCGCGCAGGGCGGCGGCGCGGGCGATGTCGTCGTGCATGCGGGCGACGAGCGCTTCGGGGCTGGGAAACTTCTCTTCGGCACGCAGTTTGGCCAGGAAGTCGACGGTCAGGATGGCCCCGTAGGCGTCGCCGGAGAAGCCCAGCAGGTAGGCTTCGATGCGCACGAAGGCCTCGTCGTCGCTCTTGCGCAGGAAGGTCGGGTTGTGGCCCACGTTGACCGCCGCCCGATACCAGTTGCCATGCAGTCTCACCCGCGCCACGTAGACACCCCTCCCGGGGAAGAGCATGCCGGTGTGGGCCTCGATGTTGGCCGTCGGAAAGCCGAGCGTGCGGCCGCGCTTGTCGCCGTGGACCACGGCCCCCACGAGGCGCGGCGGGCGGCCGAGGATGGCGCGCACCTCGGGCAGGCTGCCGTCGTGGAGCAGCCGCCGGATGCGCGACGAGCTGATCGGCCGACCATGCGACTGAAGCAGGGGTACGACGAGCGTCTCAAAACCCAGGCGCGCGCCACCCTGGGCGAGCGTCGCGGCCGTGCCGGCGCCCCGGGCGCCGAAGGTGAAGTTCTCGCCGACCGCCACGACCGCCGCCTGCAGGGCGTCGGCGAGCACCGTCTCGCAGAAGCGTTCGGGGGCGATGGCGGCCAGCGCGGCGTCGAAGTGCAGCACGACGAGCTCGTCGATGCCGAGCGCCGCGACGAGCTCCTGCTTGACCGCCGGCGGGGTCAGCAGCCGCGGCTGGTGGCCCGGGTCGACGATCGCCAGCGGATGATGGTCGAAGGTGACGACCGTCGCGGTAAGGTCGCGCTGGCGGGCCGTCTTGAGGGCCACGCCGATGACGAGCTGGTGACCCGCGTGCACGCCGTCGAAGGTGCCCAGAGCTATGCTGCGCGCCCGCCGCGGCGCCGCCGCGAGATCGTTGACGAGGTCCATCAGAGCATGACGAGCGGCCGCAGCCCCGGTCCGTCTTCGACCGGACCGTAGACCGCGAGAAGCTCGCCGCGGAACAGGAGGCGGACCGGGTGCGGCGGCCCCGCGGGCAGCCGGGCGCCGTTGCGCACGGCGGCCGCCTGGGCCGCCGTCACGGTCACCGCCGGCATGAACTGCAGGGCTTCGACGGGCGACACGAGGCCGGGGATGTGCTCGTCGTCGACCTCGCGTGAACCCACGGCCTCCTCGAAGTCGGCCAGCGATTGCGCGTCTTCGAGGCGGAACGGGCCGGTGGCCGCCCGGGCAAGGCTGGCGACGTAGGCGCCGGCGCCGAGGACCTCGCCGATGTCGATGGCGAGCTGCCGCACGTAGGTGCCTTTCGAGCACAGCACGCGGCAGGTCGACGACAGCGCCGCGGGGTCGAAGTCGAGCACGTCGATGGCGCTGATCTCGATCTCTCTGGTCGGGGTCTCCACCACCTCGCCGCGATGAGCCTTGCGGTACAACCGCTCGCCGTCGACCTTGACCGCCGAGGTCATCGGCACCCGCTGGGCGATCCGTCCCAGGAACCGCGGCAGCGTCGCCGAGAGCTCCTCGAGGCTCGTCGAGCGGCCGGTGGCCACCAGCTTGCCGGTCCGGTCGCCGGTGTCGGAGGTCCAGCCGAACTGCAGCGTGCAGACGTATTCCTTGGGCAGCTCGACGAAGAAGCGGGCCAGCTTGGTGGCGCGCCCGACGAGCACGATCAGCAGACCGGTGGCGAACGGATCGAGGGTGCCCGCGTGGCCGACCTTCTTGACGGCGGGCCGCAAGGCCCGCCGCACCCTGGCCACCACGTCGTGCGACGTGCAGCCGGCCGGCTTGTCGATCAGCAGGACGCCGTCGAGAGACGCTCGTCGAGTTCGGTACTGAGCCACTCCGTCACCCCCTCGACGGTGCCGGCCGTCGTCAGGCCGGCCGCCTGGCGATGCCCGCCACCGCCCTTGAGAGCGGCCAGCGCGCTCACGTCGAAGCCCTCGGAGCGCAGGCTCACCTTGACCAGGCCGTCGCCGTGGGGCCGCGCCAGGGCGGCCACCTCGACGCCGGACACGCTGCGCAGCGCATCGACGATGCCGTCAGTCTCGTCGTCGGCGGCCCCGGTCTGGGCGAAGTCGTCGGTGGTGAGCCAGGTGAGCAGGGCGCGGCCGGCGGCCGCCGGCCGCGCCCTGCCGATGGCGCGGGCCCACAGGCGCAGCGCCGCCAGCGAGCGCGTCTCGTAGAGCAGGCGGTAGACGTGGTTCGGGTCGGCGCCGTCGGCCACCAGGCGGGCGCAGCACTCGAACGTGGCGGCCGAGGTGCTGGCGTGCTGAAAGTGGCCGGTGTCGAACGAGATGCCGGCGTAGAGCGCCGTCGCGGCGCGGGCCGAGAACCGCAGACCGAGCGCGGCGGCGATCTCGCAGACCAGCTCGGAGGTGCTGCTGGCGTCGCCGTCGACGAGATTCAGGTCGCCGAAGCGCGTGTTGTCGTGGTGATGGTCGATGTTGACCGTGGGCCCGCGGCGCTCGCCCAGGGTCACGGCCAGGCGCGCCGCCGAGCCGCAGTCGAGGGCGTAGAGCGTCGCCGTGGCCGGTGGCGGCCCCTCGGCGACCACGCCGGGCGGCAGAAGCTCGGCGGCCAGCGGCAGCTCGACACCGGCGTCGATGTACAGGAGCGCCGCGGCGCCGAGCTGGCCGAAGAGGTCGAGCATGCCAGCGGCCGCCCCGACCGCGTCGCCGTCGGGGCTCTCGTGGACCGCCAGGGCGACTCGCGACTCGGCGCGCATCGCCGCGCACACCGCCTCGATCTCTCGCGTTCGGCCGCTCACGGCTGGTCCGGCCCGCCGGTCGCGTCGTCGCCGGCCAATGGTCCGTCGCCGGCGGTCTCGCTCAGAGGCCCGTCCTTCGCCGCACCGACCGCGCCCTCTTCGTCGTCGGTGTCGGGACCCAGCTCGCCTTCGTAGCGTCTGAGCAGCGTCTCGATGTGCATGCCGCGGTCGATCGACTCGTCGTAGAGGAACTGCAGCTGGGGCGTGCGCTTGGTGCGCACGTCGGCGCCGATGCGCTCCTGGAGACGGCCGTGGGCGGCGCGCAGGCCCGCCAGCGTGCGCTCGCGCTCGCGGGCGCCGCCGAGCACGCTGACGAAGACCTTGGCGTGGCGCAGGTCGGCCGACGTCTGGACGCCGGTCACCGTGACGAAGCCGATGCGCGGGTCCTTGAGGGCGGCGATCTCCTGCGAGAGCACCTCGCGCAGGGCTTCGTTGACCTTCAGGAGCCTGAGTCCCACAGCGCCTCGACCGGGTCGACCGACTTCACGAACACGCGCGACACCTCGAAGTCGCGACCGTGGAGATACCGGTCGATCTCGTCGATGCGCTCGTGGGCCTGACGGCCCGACGACGCGGCGAGAACGACGAGCACCTCGGCCAGCTGCCAGCTGTCCTGCCGGCCGACTTCGGCAAACGACGCCCGATACCGCCGCTGCAGGGTATCGCGCAGCGAGTTCAGCGGTTGCCGTTTGGCCTTCAGCGAGCGGTTCGCCGGAAAGTGCAGTTCGGCGAGCAGCACGCCGACGTGCGCGTCACCCGGCACGGGCGACTTCTTTGGTCTCGTACGCCTCCAGCGTGTCCCCCTCTTTGAGGTCGTTGAAGCCGTCGAGCAGGATGCCGCATTCAAACCCTTCGAGCGCCTCGCGCGTGTCTTCGTTGAAGCGCTTGAGCGAGGCGATCTTGCCGTCGTGGGAGACGACGCCGTCGCGCAGCACCCTGATGCTGGCCGAGCGCGTGATCTTGCCGCTGGTCACATAGCAGCCGGCGATCGTACCCAGTCGCGAGACCTTGAAGAGCTGACGGACCTCGGCCTGGCCGAGGACCTGTTCGACGACCTCGGGCTTGAGCAGGCCGACCAGGGCGGCCTGCACGTCCTCGGTCACCTTGTAGATCACCCGGTAGGTGCGGATGTCGACGCCTTCGGCTTCGGCGAGCGCCGTCGCCGGCACGTTGGGCCGTACGTTGAAGCCGATGATGATGGCCTTGGAGGCGGTCGCCAGCATGACGTCGGATTCGTTGATGCCGCCCACGCCCGAGTGGATGATGTTGACCTTGACCTCGTCGTGGCTGATCTGACCAAGGGCGTCGGCGAGCGCTTCGATGCTGCCCTGCACGTCGGCCTTGAGGACCAGGTTGAGCTCGCCGACTTCGCCCTCGGCGATGCGCGCGTAGAGGTCGTCGAGGGTGAGGGCGTGCTGCTTGGCAAGGCCCTCGGCGCGCAGCCGGTTGGTGCGCCGGTTGGCCAGCACGCGAGCGGCCTTTTCGTCTTTGACGACACGGCAGAACTCGCCGGCGTCGGGCACGGAGTCGAAGCCGATGATCTCGACGGGGACCGACGGGCCGGCTTCGGTGATGGGCTGACCGCGGAAATCGTGCATGGCGCGCACCCGGCCGCTGGCTTCTCCGGCCACGATGGCGTCGCCCACGCGGATGGTGCCGCGCTCGACCAGCATGGTGACGACCACGCCGCGACCCACGTCGACCTTGGCTTCGATGATGGCGCCGCTGGCCGGTGCGTCGGGGTTGGCCTTGAGATCGGCGACGTCGGCCACCAGCTGCAGCATGTCGAGGAAGTTTTCGAGCCCGAGGCGCTTCTTGGCGCTGGCTTCGACGAACACCGTGTCGCCGCCCCACTCTTCGGGCACGATGCTGAACTCGGTGAGCTGCTGCTTGATCTTCTCGATGTTGGCGTCGGGCTTGTCGATCTTGTTGATGACGATGACCATGGGCACGGCGGCGGCCTTGGCGTGGTCGATGGCCTCGACGGTCTGCGGCATGACGCCGTCGTCGGCGGCCACCACGATGGCCGCGATGTCGGTGACCTTGGCGCCCCGGGCGCGCATGGCGGTGAACGCTTCGTGGCCCGGCGTGTCCAGGAACGTGATGGACTTGCCCTCGTGCTTCACCTGGTAGGCACCGATGTGCTGGGTGATGCCGCCGGCCTCGCCGGCCGCCACTTCGGTCTCGCGGATGGCGTCGAGCAGGCTCGTCTTGCCGTGGTCGACGTGGCCCATCACGGCGATCACCGGGGGCCGCCGCTTAAGGTCTTCGGCCTTGTCTTCGGGGACCTCTTCGAGCTCGGCCTCGTCGTCGGCCGCGTGCGTGATCTCGACGGTGCGCTTGAAATCGTCGGCCAGGATGCTGATCGCCTCGTCGGACAGCGGCTGGGTGATGGTGGCCATCTCGCCGTAGCCCATCATCGTCTTGATGAGCTCGGCGGTCGAAACGCCGAGCAGCTGCGAGACGTCCTTGACGCTCGCCCCCGACGGCACCTTGATCTTCTGGCCTTCGACGGGCGCCGGCGAGGCCGCTTCGGCGGCGCCGCCCTGCTGGTGGCGGTCGCGGCGGCCACGGCGGTCGGACTGCGGCCCGGGCCCGCGGCGCGACGCCTGAGCGTCGATCACGACGCGACGGCGATGGCTGCCGCCGCCTCCGGGCCGCGCCCGGCGCGGGCCGCCCGGGGACTGGGTGTAGGCCTTGTCGACGACGTCCTCGTCGACCTCGAGCTGACCCTCGGCGAGCGCCACGCCGGCCCGCCTGAGATGGGCGAGCACGTCGGCGACGGTCGTGCCGCGCTGTTTGGCGATCTCAGCGACGAGTCTCATGCGGGCCATCTACCTCACCGCCTTTCGCTGGTCGCAGACGTCGGTGAAGCGTCTGCGCAGATCGTCGTCTATGGAGACATGGGCGCGCAGGGCGCGGTCGAGCGCGCGCCGGCGCGTGGCTTTTTCGAGACAGTCGGGCTCCGGGCACAGCCAGGCGCCGCGCCCGCTCGGATGCCGGTCGGCGAGGGCGATGTGCTCGCCCTGCAGCGTCAGCCGCACGAGGGCGTCGCCCGGGGCGACTCGCCGGCAACCGACGCACGTGCGGCGCGCTGCGCTGGTCTTGCCTGCGGCCGTCACTCCGCCGTCACCTGCCCCGCGGTCTCGGACTCGGCGAGCTTCTGATGGGCCGGGATGCCGCAGTAGCGACTGCCGGCCAGGGCGATGTTGGGGCAGCGCTTGCCGTTGGCCATGACCGCTACGCAGTGGCCGCTCACGTCGTCGCCGTCCTCGGCGTAGACGAGCTCGGCGTCGTTCTGGGCCATCTCGCTCTGGCTCTTGATGTCGATGCGCCAGCCGGTGAGCTTGCTCGCCAGACGGGCGTTCTGGCCCTCTTTGCCGATGGCCAGAGAGAGCTGGTCGTCGGGCACGATGATGGTCGCCGAGCGACCCTCGTCGTCGACCAACACCTCGCGAACGCGAGCCGGCGACAGCGCCTTGGCGACGAAGCGCGCCGGCTCGTCGTTGTAGGGCACGATGTCGATGCGCTCGCCGCGCAGCTCGCTGACGACCATGCGCACGCGCGAACCGCGCGGCCCCACGCAGGCGCCGACGGGGTCGACCCCGTCGGTGTGGCTGATCACCGCGATCTTGCAGCGAAAGCCGGGCTCGCGAGCGACGTTCTTGATCTCGACGAGACCGTCGGAGATCTCGGGGACCTCGAGCTCGAACAAACGGCGCACCAGGTCGTCGGAGCGCCGCGAGAGGATCACCTGCGGGCCTTTGGTCGAGTTCTGCACCTTGATGATGATGGCCTTGACGCGGGCACCGTGCTCGTAGCGCTCCGAGTCGATCTGCTCACTCTTGGGCAGCAGCGCTTCGACGCGGCCCAGGTCGACCAGGGTGTAGCGCTGATCGCTCTGCTGCACGATGCCGGTGACGATGTCGCCGACGCGATCGACGTACTCGTCGTACATGAGGTCGCGCTCGGCCTCGCGGATGCGCTGCAGGATGACCTGCTTGGCCGTCTGGGCGGCGATGCGCCCGAAGTTGTCGGGCGTCACTTCGTGGCGCTCGATCTCGGATTCGTCGACCGACGACAGGTCGATGCCGATCTCGTCGCCCTCTTCGTTGCGCACCTTGAGGGCCTCGACGTCGACGTGCTCGGGAAAGATCAGCTGGAAGACGCGGATATCGCCGGTCTCGGGGTCGATCTCGACCTTGGCTGTCTCGACGGCATCGGGGGTCTTGCGGTAGGCGGAGTGCAACGCGTCTTCGAGCGCGCTCAGGAGCGTCTCGGCGCTGATGCCCTTCTCCTTTTCGATCTGGCGTAGAGCTTCGAGGATCTCTCTGCTCACTGGTGCCCTCCGTTGTCGTCGAACTCGAAGATCACGTGGGCCTTCGCTATCGTGTGGAACGGGATGTCGACCGCGGCGCCCTCGTCGAGCGTCAGCGTGACGACGTCGGCGCCGGACCCGGTGAGCCGGCCCCTGAAGACCGCCCGCCCGTCGAGGCGCGGGTCGGTCTTGACGTACACCCTCTCGCCCGTCGCCCGGGCGAACTGAGCGACCGTGCGCAGCGGGCGATCGAGACCGGGCGACGAGACGTCGAGCGCGTACCGGTCGCGCAGGTCGTCGAGGGCTCGGGTCACGGCCTCGCAGACGGCGAGGTCGACGCCCCCCGGACGGTCGACGTAGACGGTCAGTCGTCCGCCGCGGCCGCCGTGCACGTCGATGTCGACGACCTCGAGCTCGGGGAACTGCCCCGCGAGGGTCGTCTCGATCGTCGTGACAAGCTGCCGATGCTGATCGCTCTCACCCATCTCCACAAAACAAAAGTGGGCGACTTCGCACCCACTTCTCGAAAGCCTTCGCCTCCTGGTTGTCCGTGTTTGTCCGGGTAAGTATATACCACCGTCCTGAAAGACGAATCAAGCACCACGCGTCCTTCGCTTTCGCTCATTGAGCGGGGCAATCGTGCCGATACCGCACAGACAGCACGGAACATCATGTCGTCGACGGAAAAGAAGGACTGCGGGCATGGGAGAGTACACGACCTTCGTCTGCCGCGAGTGCGGCTATACGGCGGACAAGATCCGCTGGGGAGTCAGCGCCAACGACTCTCGCAAGCGCTTCATGCCGGCCGTCTGCGTGGAGTGCAAGGCGCTCACCGAGGTCGACCTGACCGGCGCCGACATCCTCGTGGACGAGTTCCACTGTCTCACCTGTGGCAGCCAGCTCTTCTTCCTGGAGAAGGCCTACTCGTACACCTGTCCCAAGTGCCGGGCCAAAGACATGCAGCTCATCCAGGGCGAGTACTGGTAAGCAGCGCCCGCAAAGACGAGGGTCCCGCGAGACGGGCCCGCGGCCGCCGGCAGGCGGCCGCGGGCCCGTCTCGCTTTGGGCGATCGTCCCTACTTGACGATGACGACGGGACTGCCGGTCGGCACCAGGGCGCTCACCTTGAGCACGTCGGCGTTGTGCATGCGGACGCAGCCGTGACTGACGGCTTGGCCGATCAGCGAGTCCTGGTTCGTGCCGTGGATGGCGACGGGACCGCCCTGGGGCCAGTTCGGCAGCCTCGGCTGGTAGGCGCTGATCCCCAGGGCGAGCACCCCGTAGGCACCGCCGGGGGTCGGTGGCCGGAGCTTCTGGTTGACGTAGTAGATGCCCGTCGGCGTGGGCAGCTGCGACATGCCGACGGCCACCGGGAAGCTGCCGACGAGCAGCCCGCGCCGGTAGACCAGCAGGCGCCGCTGCGAGAGATGGATGACGATCTTGGCGGTCGTTGTGTAGATCGCCACGCTGCCTTCCTTGACCCAGCCGTGACTCTCGTTGGGGCGGATCGGCAGCCAGACGTCGTACCAGGTGGTGTCGCCGACCTGACGGACGGAGCGCACCAGGAACACCGCAGGGAAGTCGTTGGCGTTGACCTTGTTGAAGCGCTGCCTGACCGTGGCGGAGGTCGAGGGTGCCCGGTAGGCGACGACCGGGCCCACGGCCTTGGCGACCTGCCAGCGCGGTACCGGCGCGGCCGTCGGCTGCGCGGCGCTCGTGCCGCTCGCACCGGGCGACGGGCTGGCGGCGGGCTGACCGGTGCCGCCGCCGCCGGAGCGGGCGTGCACCACACCGTAGCCGACGGCGCCCAGCACGACGAGCGCGATGACGACCATCCCTATCCTGATCAGTGCGCGCCTCAAGGCTGCCTCTTCCACACCTCTCCGTCGGCCTCCACATGCCTCAGCATAGCATCTCGCGGTAGCGGGCAATCTGGGAACGAGCGCCGTCGGCGATCTCGGCCGCGGACAGCCCGCTGCCTTCGGTGCTCAACTTCGTAGCGTAGAATGACGATACCGCGCAGGCCGAAAACGCAAAACCGGGAAAGGGAGCAGACGTTGTGATTGCACTCATCGTCGTGATCGTCATCGTGGTCGTGCTGGCCATTGGGTTGTGGTCGACCTACAACGGACTCGTGCGTCGCCGCAACCAGGTCGACAACGCCTGGAGTCAGATCGACGTGCAGCTCAAGCGCCGCCACGACCTCATCCCCAACCTGGTCGAGTCGGTCAAGGGTTACATGCAGTTCGAGCAGGACACCCTGACGAAGGTGACCAACGCCCGGGCGGCGGCCGTTGCCGCCGGCGCCCAGGGGCCCGCGGCCCAGGCCCAGGCCGAGAACACCCTGACCCAGTCGCTGCGCTCCCTGTTCGCCGTGGTCGAGAACTACCCCGACCTCAAGGCCAACCAGAACGTCATGGCCCTCCAGGAGGAACTGACCACGACCGAGAACAAGATCTCCTTCGCCCGCCAGTTCTACAACGACAGCGTCATGACCTATAACACGAAGATCCAGCAGTTCCCCAGCAACGTCATCGCCGGCATGTTCAACTTCAGCGCCCGCCAGTTCTTCGAGGCCGAGGCGGCCGACCGTGAGGTCCCCAAGGTCGACCTCGGCATGCAGGCTCCGCAGGTGCAGATGCAGCAGCCGCCGGTCCAGGCGCAGCCGCAGCCCCCGGTCCCGCCGGCTCAGCCGCCGAGCCCGCCCCAGCAGCCGGGACAGTAGAGCGGCGGCCGGCCGGACCCATGTACGAACAGATCGCCCGCAACAAGCGCGACTCGATCCTTCTGGTCGCGATTATCGTGCTGGTGCTGCTCACGCTCGGCTTCGCCATCGGTGTCGCCTACTTTCGCACCTACACCGCGGGCCTCGGGCTGCTCGGCGTGTTCGGCGTCGTGGCCATCGTCTGGAGCCTGATCGGTTACTACGGCGGCTCCAGCATCGTCCTCGCCGCGAGCCGGGCCCAGCGGGTCACCCGCGAGCAGGCGCCGATGCTCTGGGACGTGGTCGAGGAGATGTCGATCGCCGCCGGCACCCCCATGCCGGCCGTGTACGTCATCAACGACCCGGCTCCCAACGCCTTCGCCACGGGTCGTGACCCCCAGCATGCGTCGGTGGCGGTGACGGCCGGGTTGCTGCAGATGATGAGCCGCGACGAGCTCCAGGGCGTGATGGCTCACGAGATGTCGCACGTGCGCAACTTCGACATCCGCTTCGCGATGCTCGTCGGCGTGCTGGTCGGCATGATCGCCCTCGTCGCCGACTTCTTCCTGCGCTCGACCTTCTTCGGCGTCGGGCGTCGCGACAGCAACAACAGCGGCGGCGCCGGGGCGATCTTCTTCGTGATCGCCATCGTCCTGGCCATCCTGGCGCCGTTCTTCGCCCTCATGGTGCAGATGGCGGTCTCGCGCCATCGCGAGTACCTCGCCGACGCGTCGGGCGTGGAGCTCACGCGCAACCCGCTGGGTCTGGCCCACGCCCTGCAGAAGATCGCCGGCGACCCGCGTTCGCTGCAGGTGGCGACCAGGGCCACCGCGCACCTCTACATCGCCAACCCGCTGAAGGGCAAGAAAGACAAAGAGGCGGTGGGGCTGTTCGACACGCACCCGCCGATCCAGAAGCGCATCGCCATCCTGCTGGCCATGGCCCACGCCGGACCCGACGCCCTTACGGCGCCTCAGTCCGCCGCGCCCCAGGGCGCCCCGCAGCAGCCTGCTCCGGGCGCGTCGAACCCCGGCTAGCTCGCCGCCAGGCAGTCGTCGAGCGCCCGTCGGTAGTCGGCGTTGCCCGGCACCATGGCCACGGCCAGACGGGCCGCCCTCCGGGCACCGGCCACGTCGTCGAGCCTGAGCAGGCAGCGGGCGAGGGCGAACTGGGCGTAGTCGTTGGCGGGAGCGCGGCGCACGATCTCGGCAAAGGTCTCGGCCGCGCTGTCGAACCTGCCGAGGGCGTAATACGAGCGTCCCAGCGCCTCGCGCACGGAGGTCTTGTCGGGCGCCAGCAGCACCGCCCGCTCCAGGTACATCACCGCTTGACCGGGGTGGCGCTCGGCCAGAAAGCGGGCACCCGTCTGGAAAAGGTCGTAGGCGCGCTCGCCGTCGGCGGTCTCGGCGGTCGGCCCACCGGCGGCGGGCCGGCTGCCCGGAGCGCGGTCCGACGATCCCGTGGTGGTCACTGCCCGGCCAGTCCCAGTTCGGCGGCCACGCCCTGCATCGCCCCCAGAGCGATGGCGAGGAACTCGTCGAGATCGAGGCCGAGCTCCTCGCAGCGCAGGATCGAGGCACGATCGACACCGCGGGCGAAGGCGCCCTCACGCAGGCGCTTGCGCACCGAGGACGCCTTGACGTTCGGCAACGACCGGTCGGGGCGCACCAGGGCGGCGGCGGTGATCAGTCCCGTGGTCTGGTCGGCGGCGATCAGGGCCACGTCGAACGGACTTTCGGCGGCCACGCCGGTGGCGGGGTTGTGGGCGGCGACGGCGTGGACCAGGTCGGCCGGCAGACCGAGCTCGGTGAGCCGCTGGGCCGCTCGGGCGCCGTGGCGCGAGACCTCGCCTTGAGTCTCCTCGGAGTCGAGGTCGTGAGCAAGACCGGCGAGGCCCCACACGTCGGGATCGTGGCCGAGGCGCAGGGCCAGGGCGCGCATCACGGCCTCGGTGGCCACCATGTGACGCCGCAGATTGGCGTTGCCGACCGCGCCGTCGATCAGCTTGACGATCTCGTCGCGGGAAGCCGGAGTGTCGCTCATGACGGTAGCCTCCTTGTCGGGGCGGCCGGCGGGCCGTGCGGGCGCCCGCTCGAGTGCCGGGCGCGGCGCGCCCGCGGGCATCACTGGGCCGTAAGGACCGTCTCGACCTCGTCGAGGATGGCGCGCGCGCAGGAGGCCTTGCTCGTGCGCGGCACGTGCACCTCCCGGGCGGCGGTGAGGATGGTGATCTCGTTCTCGTCGGAGCCGATGCCGATGCCGGCCGCCAGGATGTCGTTGAAGACCAGAAGCTCGACGCCCTTGGCGGCCTTCTTGGCCCGCGCGCGGTCGATGCGGGGCCCGGCTTCGGCGGCGAAGCCGACACGCACCAGGCCGGCTCGTCTGGTCTGGGCAAGGATGTCGACCGTCGGCACCAGCCGCAGGTTCAGCTCGGGCGCGTCGGCCCGCGACAGTTTGCCTTCGCTCACCGCGGCCGGCCGGTAGTCGGCGACCGCCGCCGCCATGACCAGGACGCCCGCGTCGGCCGACTCGCGCTCGACGGCAGCGGCCATCTGGGCGGCACTTTCGACCACGACGCTCCGGTAGGCCGTCTCGTCGCCGGCCCGGGTAGTGACCAGGACGACGTCGGCGCCCCGCAGATAGGCTTCGTCGGCCACGGCGCGACCCATCTTGCCGCTCGAGCGGTTGCCGATGTAGCGCACCGCGTCGATGGCCTCGCGGGTGCCGCCGGCCGTCACCACGATCTTGCGGCCGGCCAGCGTGCCCGCGGCCAGACCGGCGAACGCGCGGCGCACCGCCGCCATGATCGTCTCGGGCGAGGCCATGCGCCCAGCGCCCTCCTCGCCGCAGGCGAGGTCGCCCGTGCCGGTCGGCAGCACCTCGACCCCGCGCCCGGCGAGGATCTCGAGGTTGCGCTGGGTGGCTGCGTGTTCGTACATCGCCCAGTTGGCCGTCGGCGCCACGATCACCGGGCCGCGAAAGGCCAGATAGATGGCCGACAGCAGGTTGTCGGCAAGACCGGTCGCCAGCTTGGCCAGGGTGTTGGCCGTGGCCGGCGCGACGACCATGACATCGGCCCGCCGGGCGGCTTCGATGTGCTCGAACCAGCCGCCCGACGCCTGCCACGAGCTCTCGTCGTCGAGCACCCCGGCGCGGGCCACGGCGGCGAAGGTCAGCGGCATGATGAAGCGCTTGCCCGCGGCGGTGAGGACGACGGTCGGCGCGAAGCCCTCCTTGGCGAGCAGACGCACCAGCTCGACCGCCTTGTAGATGGCGATGCCGCCGCACACGCCCACGAGCACGTGGCGCTGCGGCGGGTGAGCGTCGAGCGCGGTCATGCCCGCCGGGCCTGGCGCCTCAGCCCTTGCTGGTGAAGTGGATCTTGCCCTCGGCGATCTCTTCGAAGGCGATCGTCAGAAGGTTCTTGCTGCGCGAGTTCACCAGCGGCGGCGGGAACTCGTCGAACAGGCCCTCGCCGAGGGAGTTGTAGTAGTTGTTGATCTGTCGCGCCCGTTTGGCGGCGATGATGGTGAGCGAGTAGCGCGAGTTGCCGGCCTGAGCCAGGAGCTCGTCGATGCGGGGACGGTCCACTAGTCTCCTTCGTGTCGTGTCTCGTTGCTGCGTCGTGCCACGATGACGGCGGCCACCTCGGCTGCCGCCCGCCGGGCCTCGTCGTTGACGACGACCTCGTCGAACTCGTGCTCGGCGGCGATCTCGGCCCTGGCGATCTCGAGCCGGCGGGCGATGGCCGCTTCTGAGTCGGTCGCCCGGCCATGGAGCCGGCGGGCCAGCTCGCCGACCGACGGCGGCGCGACGAAGATCAGTGTCGCCGCCGGGATCGCCTTGCGGATCGCCCGCGCACCCTCGAGGTCGATCTCGAGGATGACATCATAGCCCGCGGCGAGCTTTGCATCTACGTCGCTGCGCAGCGTGCCATACAGGTTGCCACCGTAGTCTACCCACTCGAGGAACTTCCCCTCGTCGACCGCGCGCCGGAACTCCCCGATGGACAGGAACCGGTAGTGGTGGCCGTCGGTCTCGCCGGACCGCGGCGCTCGCGTGGTCGCCGACACGGAGGTCACGACACCCTGCAACGCCTGGCACACCAGGCCGATGACGGTCCCCTTCCCGGCGCCCGACGGCCCCGCGACGACGTAGACCGACGGGATGATCAGCTCCCGAAGAAGCCCAGCAGTTCGGCGCGCTGACGGTCGGACAGACCGCCGACCGTCTTGCTGGGGCTGACGCGGCACTGCTCCATGATGCGGGCCGACTTGACGCGACCGCACTTGGGAGCCGCCATGAGCAGGTCGATCACCTTGGCGGTCAGCAGGTACTCGGGCGGCTGGCGCAGCACCGACGCGATGGTGACCGCGCCGCGCTTGAGGTCGACCTTGAGCCCGGCCCGCAGGCTGCGCACGCGGTTGGCGCGCTTCAGGGCGTCCATGCGTTGGTCGAGCGAGCGTTCGGGGGCGACGTTGAGCTGTTTGGCGGGCGTCTGCATTGAGAGGCAGTATAAGGAACGCCGACGGCCGGTTCAAGCGCCGTCCGCTGCCCAAAATGGCGACGCTAGCTGCGGAATCGCGTTGTCCGCCGCACGGCCGGGCGCCCGTCGACCGGGCCGCTAGGCGCGCTCGAGCGCGCGGCCGCGCACGGCCGCGAGGTCGGCCAGGCCGCGCCTGCCCATCTCGGCGGAGAGCTCGGCGACGATCCTTCGTGCCGCCGCGGGCTCGGTGAAGTTGGCCGCTCCGACCGCCACCGCCGTGGCCCCGCAGGCGACGAACTCGAGCGCGTCGAGTCCCGTGACAATGCCGCCCATGCCTATGATCGGCACCTCGAGGGCGCTGGCGATCTCCCAGACCATGCGCAGGGCGATGGGCTTGATCGCGGGTCCGCACAGCCCTCCGGTGCGGTTGCCCAGGAACGGCGCGAGACTCTGGGGATCGAGCACCAGCGCCCGCAGCGTGTTGACCAGCGACACCGCGTCGGCGCCGGCGCCGGCGGCCGCCCGCGCCACGGACACGATGTCGGTGACGTTCGGCGTGAGCTTGACGATGACCAGGCGCCGGGTCAGGGCGCGCGCGGCGGCGGTGAGGCGCGCGGTCTCGGCGGGCTCGGTGCCGATCGCCAGGCCCCCCCTCCCCACATTGGGACACGACACGTTCAGCTCGTAGCCGACGACGTGCGGCAGGCCGGTGTCTGTCGCCTCGAGACGCTCCTCGATGCGGCGCAGCACCTCGAGGTAGTCCTCGGGCCGGCGGCCGCCGATGTTGACCAGCACGGGCACGGGGATGCCGGCCAGCAGCGGCAGCTCGTCGAGCCAGGCGGCGATCCCCGGGTTCTGCAGGCCGACGGCGTTGATCATGCCCGCGGCCGTCTCGGTCACCCGCGGCGGCGGGTTGCCGGCGCGCGCCTCGAGGGTGACGGTCTTGGGCACGTAGGCGGCGAACGGGAACGGCTCCAGAGCGCCGGCGCCAAACCGCCGCGCCGTCTCGAGGGCGTCAAAGGTGCCCGAGGCGTTCAGGACGGGATGCTCGAGGCGTACCCCGGCGAGCGTCACCGCCAGGTCGGGAAGCGACGCGGCACCCGGCGTCGTCACGGCGACGCCTCGCCGCCGCCGAGCGGCTCGACGGCCGGCGCCAGCAGGTCGAGCGGGAACACCGGGCCCTCGACACAGACGCGCAGGTAGCCCTCGCGGGTGGCCACCACACAGCCGTGGCAGGCGCCGGTGCCGCAGGCCATGTGGGCTTCGAGCGACGCGTAGCCCGACAGTCCGGCGGCGGCGGCCCAGGAGCGCACCGCGGCGAGCATGGGGGCGGGGCCGCAGGCGAGCAGGCTCGCCTGCGGCCCCGCCCCCACTTCGCGGGCCAGCTCGACGGCGCTGCCGCGGCGGCCGACCGTGCCGTCGTCGGTAGCCACCCAGAGGTCGTCGATCTCGAAGGCACCGGCCAGGCGGGCCTGGGCCTCGTCGCGAAACCCGAAGGCGGCTGTCACAGGCACGCCGCGGGCGCGCAGCACGTCGGCCACGAACTGCAGCGGCGCCGTGCCGATCCCGCCGCCGACGAGCAGTGCGGCCTGCACCCCCTCGAGCGGGAAGCCGGTGCCCAGCGGGCCGGCCAGTGAGAGAGAGTCGGCGACGCCGACCTCGGCCAGCTCCCGGGTACCCTCGCCGCGCGGCTCGACCAGCAGTCGCAGACGCTCGCCTTGAACGGAGTGCAGCGACAGGGGGCGCCGCAAGTGGAACGCCGTGCCCGGCACGGCGACCATCACGAACTGACCCGGCCGGGCCGACGCGGCGATGTCGGGCGCCACCAGGGTGAGGAGAGCGTACGGTCCGAACGACCGGCGCTCGACGACGCGGTAGCGCCCGCTCGTCGCAGTGGCGCAGCCCCCCTCGCCCGGCGAGGGCATGGCGGCGCTCGTCGACGGCACCTCAGTCCTCCCCGTCGTGGTGTAAGTCCTGCAGGCAGTGCACGGTCACCCGCGGCCGTCGGGCCGCCTCCATGGCCGAGACCGCCGCCGAGGCGCCGGCGAGGGTCGTGATGCAGGGCACGCCCTTCTCGAGGGCGGCGCGGCGGATCTCGTAGCCGTCGCTGCGAGCGCCGCGACCGAACGGCGTGTTGACCACGAAATCGACACGACCCTCTTCGATGAGGTCGACGATGTGGGGCGTCCCCTCGGTCACCTTGTTGACCTCGATGGTGGGCACGCCGAGGCTCTGCAGGGCGCGCGCCGTGCCGCGGGTGGCGAGGATGGTGAAGCCGAGGCCGTGCAGGCGCTGGCCGAGGATGGTGGCGGCCGACTTGTCGGGATCGCACACCGACACGAAGATCGTGCCCTCGGTGGGCAGCGGCGCGCCGGCCGCGGCCTGGGCCTTGGCGAAGGCCTGCGGGAAGGTGTCGGCGACCGCCATGACCTCGCCGGTAGCTTTCATCTCGGGCCCCAGCCGATAGTCGGCGCCGGGGAAGCGGTTGAAGGGCATGACCGCCTCTTTGACGCTCACGTGGCGCGGCACCCGGCGGTGCGGCGGAGCGAGCTCGGCCAGCGTGGCGCCGAGGATGATGCGCGTCGCCAGCTTGGCGAGCTGCACGCCGGTCGCCTTGCTGACGAACGGCACCGTGCGCGACGCCCGCGGGTTGACCTCGAGCACGTACAGCTCGTAGCTCTGATAGGCGAACTGCACGTTCATGAGACCCTTGACGCCGAGCGCCCGGGCCAGCGCCCGCGTCTGGCGGCGGACCTGTTCGAGCGTGCCCTCGCCGAGCGAGATCGAAGGCAGCACGCACGACGAGTCGCCGGAGTGCACGCCGGCCTCTTCGACGTGCTGCATGATGCCGCCGATGTACACCTCGTCGCCGTCCGACAGGGCGTCGACGTCGACCTCGATGGCGTCTTCCAGGAACTTGTCTATGAGGATCGGGTGGTCGGGGCTGGCGCTGACGGCGGTGTCGACGTAACGGCCTAGCTCGGCGCTCGAGTAGACGATCTCCATGGCGCGCCCGCCCAGCACGTACGAGGGGCGCACGAGGCACGGATAGCCGATGCGATCGCCGATCTCGAGGGCCTCGTCGCGGGCGCGGGCGACACCGTAGGTGGGGCAGCGGATGGCAAGCTCGTCGAGCAGCTTGCCGAACCGCCCGCGGTCCTCGGCCAGGTCGATGGCGTCCTGGGGCGTGCCCAGGATGGCAATGCCGGCAGCCTCGAGCTCGTGGGCGATGCGCAGCGGCGTCTGGCCGCCGAACTGGACGATCACGCCTTTGGGCCGCTCGTTGGCGCAGATGTTGGCCACGTCTTCGAAGGTGAGCGGCTCGAAGTAGAGGCGGTCGGAGATGTCGTAGTCGGTCGACACGGTCTCGGGGTTGCAGTTCACCATGATGGCGTCGAAGCCGTTCTCGCGCACGGTCATGGCGGCGTGCACGCAGCAGTAGTCGAACTCGATCCCCTGGCCGATGCGGTTGGGCCCGCTGCCGAGGATGACGATGCTCTCGCGCTCGCCGGGCAGGGCCTCGTTCTCGTCCTCGTAGGTCGAGTAGAAGTAGGGCGTCTCGGCTTCGAACTCGGCGGCGCAGGTGTCGACCGCCTTGTAGACCGGCACGATGCCGGCCGCGAGGCGGGCGCCGCGGATCTCGGCCTCGCTCGAGCCCGTGAGATCGCCCAGGCGGCGGTCGGAGAAGCCGTAGCGCTTGAAGCGCCGCAGGGCGTCGGCGCCGGGCGCCGGACCGCCGCGGCGGGCCTCGCCTTCGAGCTCGACGATGTCGGCCAGCTCGGCCAGAAAGAAGCGTGGCACCGCCGTCAGGGCGTGGATCTCGTCGGGGCTGAATCCCTGGCGGTAGGCGTGGAGGATGAGCTCGTAGCGTTCGCACGAGGGCACCGACAGGGCCGCGACGAGCGCCTTGCGCTCGAGCGGCAGGGCCGGCGCGGCGTCGAGCTCGCGCGAGCGCAGCGCCTTGAGAAAGGCCTCTTTGAACGTGCGTCCTATGGCCATCGCCTCGCCGACGCTCTTCATGTGCGTGGTCAGCTCGGTGTCGGCCATGGGGAACTTCTCGAAGGCCCAGCGCGGCATCTTGACGACGATGTAGTCGAGGGCAGGTTCGAAGCTCGCCGGGGTCTTGCGAGTGATGTCGTTGGGAATCTCGTCGAGGGTGTAGCCCACGGCCAGCTTGGCGGCGATCTTGGCGATCGGAAAGCCGGTCGCCTTGGAGGCCAGCGCCGAGCTGCGCGAGACCCGCGGGTTCATCTCGATGACCACGAACTCGCCGCTGTCGGGATCGACGGCGAACTGCACGTTGGAGCCGCCGGTGTCGACCCCGATCTTGCGGATGATCGCCTTGGCGGCGTCGCGCAGCTCCTGGTACTGGCCGTCGGTCAGGGTGAGGGCGGGCGCCACCGTGACGCTGTCGCCGGTGTGCACACCCATCGGGTCGACGTTCTCGATGGAGCAGATGATCACCACGTTGTCGGCCCGGTCGCGCATGACCTCGAGCTCGAACTCGTGCCAGCCGGCCACCGACTCTTCGAGCATCACCTGGCTGATGGGGCTCAGCCGCAGGCCGTTCTCGGCGACCCGCCGCAGGCTCTCGCGGTCGTGGGCGATGCCGCCGCCGGCGCCGCCCATGGTGAAGGCCGGCCGCACGACCAGCGGCAGCCCGAGATCGTTGGCGGCGCGCTCGACGTCGGCCAGCGAGGTGGCGATGACGCTGCGCGGCACGCGCAGGCCGATCTCCTCCATGGCGGCGCGAAACTCGGCGCGGTCCTCGGCGCGGCGGATGGCGTCGGCGTCGGCGCCGATCATCTCGACCTCCCAGAGGTCGAGGATGCCGCTCTCCTTGAGCTCGATCGCCAGGTTCAGGGCGGTCTGGCCGCCGAGGGTGGGCAGCAGGGCGTCGGGGCGCTCGATCTCGATGATCCGGGTGAGCGTGGGCAGGTCGAGCGGCTCGATGTAGGTGCGGGTGGCGAAGTCGGGGTCGGTCATGATGGTCGCCGGGTTGGAGTTGACCAGCACCACCTCGTAGCCCTCTTCGGCGAGCACCTTGCAGGCCTGCGTGCCCGAGTAGTCGAACTCGCAGGCCTGGCCGATGACGATCGGCCCTGAGCCGATGATGAGGATCTTGTGGAGGTCGTCGCGGCGCGGCACGGCTAGCCGACCCCCGCCGCGGCGTGCTCGGGCCCGGCGGCGAAGCGCCGCATCTCGGCGCCGAAGCGCTCGAAGAGATGGAGCGAGTCGTGCGGCCCGGGCGTGGCTTCGGGGTGGTACTGCACCGAGAAGGCGTAGTGGGCGGGCGCGGCGAGGCCCTCGACGGTGCCGTCATTGAGATTGACGTGGGTCACCCCGACCGCGGGGTCGTGCGACGCCGCGCCGTCGTCGCGCACCGCGAAGCCGTGGTTCTGGGTGGTGATCTCGATCCTGTCCGTGGTCAGGTCCTTGACCGGATGGTTGGCGCCGCGATGGCCGAACTTCAGCTTGTAGGTGGGCATCCCCAAAGCCAGTGCGAGGAGCTGATGGCCCAGGCAGATGCCGAACAGCGGCGCCTTGCCGAGCAGCTTCTGGATGGTCTTCACGGCGTAAGTGACGGCCGCGGGGTCGCCGGGTCCGTTCGACAGAAAGACGCCGTCGGGAGCGAGCTTGAGGATCTCGCGGGCCGGCGTCGCCGCCGGCACCACGGTCACCCGGCAGCCGGCCGCCGCCAGGTACCCGACGATCGAGCGCTTGATGCCGAAGTCGAGGGCCACCACGTGGAGCGCCTGGCCGCCGTCGGGCGGCGCGGCGGCTGCGGGCGTCTGCGCCGCCTCGCCGCAGGTGACCACGCTGGCCAGATCGAGGCCCGCCATGCGAGGCAGCTTCTGGGCGCGCCGGCGCAGCGAGCTCACGTCGGGGTCGTCGGTCGACACCACGGCGCGCAGCGCGCCCTCGCTCCGGATGTGCCGCGTGAGCGCCCGTGTGTCGATGCCGCCGACGGCGAGCACGCCGTGGGCGGTCAGCCAGTCGAGCCAGCTCGAGCTCGAGGCGCGGTTGAAGGCGTAGTTGACGAGCTCGCGGGCGATGATCGCCCGGGCGTGGGCCTGGTCGGACTCGTCGCGCGCCGGGTCGGCGCCGTAGTCGCCGTTCAGGGGGAAGGTGTAGGTGATGATCTGACCGCAGTACGAGGGGTCGGTGGCGATCTCCTGGTAGCCGGTCATGGCCGTGTTGAAGACGATCTCGCCTCCGACGGTGCCGCTGCCCGCCAGCGCTTCGCCGCGGTAGACGGCGCCGTCTTCCAGGACGAGCAGCGCCGGGCTAGGCACGGTCGTCGAAGGCCACGCGCCCGGCGGCGACCGTAAGGGTCACGCGCCCCTGCAGCGTCTGGCCCAGCCAGGCCGAGTTGCTCGATCTGGAGTGCAGCCCGGCGGCCTCGACCACCCAGCGCGCCGTGCCGTCGACGAGGCAGAGGTCGGCCTGCCGGCCGACCGCGATGCTCGGCGCCGGCAGCCCGGCGATGCTCGCCGGCGCCTGGCTCATGCGGGTGACCAGGACGGCCAGGGGAAGCTCACCGGTCAGGACCAGCCCGCTGTAGAGCGCCGCGAAGGCCGTCTCGAGCCCGGTCGTGCCGAACGGCGCCGCCTCGAAGGGGACCTCCTTCTCCTGCTGGGCGTGCGGCGCGTGGTCGGTCGCGACGCAGTCGACGAGGCCGCTCTTGAGCGCCTCGACGAGCGCCCGGCGGTCGCTCTCGGGCCGCAGCGGAGGGTTCATCTTGAGGTTCGGGTCGAGGGTCGTGACCCACTCGTCGGTCAGGGTGAGATGGTGGGGCGTGGCCTCGGCGGTCACGGGCAGGTCGAGATCGCGGGCCCGCGCCAGGTGCTCGAGGGCCAGCGCCGTGCTCAGGTGACAGAGGTGCAGGCGGCCGTGCTCATAGCGGGCCACCTCGAGGGCCCGGGCGACGTCGGCGCTCTCGGCGATGGCGGGGATGCCGCCGAGTCCGAGCTTGGCCGAGACCGCGCCCTCGTGCATGACGCCCGTGCCCATCAGCGAGTCGTCCTGGGCGTGCACGGCCACGAACCGGTCGGTCACCTTGGCGTACTGCAGCGCCCGCCGCAGGAGCTGGGCGCTGGCCACCGGCCGGCCGTCGTCGCTGAATCCCACGGCGCCCGTCTCGGCGAGCTCGTGCATCTCGGTGAGCTGCCGGCCGGCCAGACCCCTGCTCATCGCGGCGAAGAAGCCGGTCGGCACCGTCGCCTCGACGGCGGCCTGTCGCGCCAGCCCCTCGAGCACCGGCGCCGAGTCGACGACCGGCTCGGTGTTGGCCATGCCGAAGACGGCCACATAGCCGCCGGCGGCGGCGGCGGCCGAGGCCGTCCGCAGGTCCTCTTCGTCCTCGCGGCCGGGCGTGCGCAGATGGGTGTGCAGATCGACGAAGCCGGGCAGCAGCAGCCGGCCCTCGCCTGTCACGACACGCACCCTGGCGGGCGCCTCGAGGCTGTCGCCGATCTCGCTGATGCGGCCCTTGCGGACCAGCACGTCGACGACCTGGTCGAGACCGGCCAGCGGGTCGACGGCGCGGGCGCCGCGGATCAGCAGATCGGCGCCCGCGCCGGACCTGCACCACGTGCGCACCGTCATGCCGCACCCCTCTCGTCGGTGGAGCGCTCGTCGTAGCCGGCGATCGTGCGGTAGAGGATCGCCATGCGCACGGCCAGGCCGCTTTCGACCTGCTCGAGGATGAGCGTGTCGGGGTGATCGGCGACCGCGGGACTGATCTCGACGCCGCGGTTGATGGGTCCGGGGTGCATCACCTTCTGGCCCGGCCGCAGCCGTTCGAGCGTCATCCCGTAGAGGGTCGAGTACTCGCGCAGCGAGGGGATGAAGTTGGCGCCCTCCTGCATGCGCTCCATCTGCATGCGCAGCAAATAGACGACGTCGGCCTCGCCGAGACGATCGAGCGTGTACTCGACCTTCACGCCGAGGGCTTCGACGTCGCGCGGGATCAGCGAGGGCGGCCCGGCGATGGTCACGTCCATGCCCAGCAGCCGAAAGCCGGCGATGTCGCTGCGCGCCACGCGGCTGTGGAGGATGTCGCCCACGATCCAGACCTTCGTGCCGTCGAGCTCGCGGCCCAGCGCCTGACGCATGGTGAACAGGTCGAGCAGACACTGCGAGGGGTGCTGGAATTTGCCGTCGCCGGCGTTGATCACACTCGCCTGGGTGTAGCGGCTGGCCAGCCGGCAGGCGCCGATCAGCGGGTGGCGCATGACGATGATGTCGGGCTGGTAGGCCGACAGCGTGAGGATCGTGTCCTTGAGCGACTCGCCCTTGTCGACGGCCGAGCCCGAGGCGCGCACGTTCATGGTGTCGGCCGACAGCCGTTTGGCGGCCAGCTCGAAGCTCGTCAGGGTGCGGGTCGAGGACTCGTAGAACATGTTGATGATGGTGCGGCCGCGCAGGGTGGGGACCTTCTTGATGTCGCGCTGCAGCACGGGCAGGAAGCTCTCGGCGGTCTCGAGGATGAGCTCGGCGTCGGCGCGAGTCAGATCGTCGATCGACAGCAGGTCGCGCTTGGCCATCTCAGCTCTCCCCGGCCGGGCTGACCAGCACGACCTCGTCGCTGCCGTCGGCCTCGGCGAGGCGCACCTCGATGCGCTCGCGCCGGGCGGTCGGCAGGTTCTTGCCGATGTAGTCGGGCCTGATGGGCAGCTCGCGGTGGCCGCGGTCGACCAGCACGGCGAGCTGCACGCGGGCCGGCCGCCCATAGTCGAACAGGGCGTCGATGGCCGCTCTGATGGTGCGCCCGGTGAAGAGGACGTCGTCGACCAGCACCACGGTGGCGCCGTCGACCTCGAAGTCGAGGTCGGTGCTCTTGACGATCGGGTTGGGGGTCGCCGGCACCACGCCGTAGGCCCCGCGAGCGGCGACGTCGTCGCGGTAGAAGGAGATGTCGAGCTCGCCGAGGGGCACGTCGCGCCTCGCGATGTCGCGCAGGATGGCGTGCAGGCGGCGTGCCAGAAAGGCGCCGCGAGTGTGGATGCCGACGATTGCCAGGCGATCGTCGCCGGTGTTCTTCTCGAGGATCTCGTGGGCCATGCGGGTGACCGTGCGGGCGAGCTGCTCGCCGGTCATCACGACCCTGTCGCCGGCGTCAGACATAAAAAAACACCGCCCCTGCCCGGGCGGCGCGGCTGCTTGTCTGGTGCATCATGAGAACCCCTTTCCGGTCTCACAGGACCTGGACTTAAAGGTTTTCCCGACTCTAGACCGCGGCGCCGGGCCGGTCAAGGGTCGGGCGGCGCGGCGCTCACGTCGCCCTCGAGAACGGCCAGGAAGCCCGCGAGATCGTCGGGCAGGGGCGCGTCGAACGAGAGCGGCTCGCCGCTCAGCGGATGGGCGAGCTCGAGGTGGGCGGCGTGCAGGAACTGGCGGGCCAGACCGGCGGGACGCCGGCCACGGCCGCCGTACGTCGTGTCGCCGGCGACCGGGTAGCCCAGGGCGGCGAAGTGCACCCGGATCTGATGAGTGCGGCCGGTCTCGAGGCGCACGTCGACCAGCGTGTAGCCGGGGAAGCGCCGTCGCACCCTGAAGTGGGTGACCGCGCGTCGCGGCCGCGTGGTGTGGATCGAGATCCGCTTGCGGTCGCGCACGTGCCGGCCGAGCGGCGCGTCGATCGTGCCTTCGTCCTGGGGCAGCGCTCCGACCAGCAGCGCCACGTAGCTGCGGGTGATCTCGCGGCGCGCCATCTGGGCGACGAGTCGGCGATGAGCTTCGGCGGTGCGGGCCACGATCAGCAGGCCCGAGGTGTCGCGGTCGAGGCGGTGCACCACTCCCGGTCGCGATTCGTGACCGCCGGCGATGCCGCGACCCAGCAGCCCCTGTACGAGCGTGCCGTGTTCGTGGCCGGGCGCCGGATGCACGACCACGCCGGCCGGCTTGTCGACCACCAGCAGCGCCTCGTCTTCGTAGACGAGGGTGTAGGGCACGTCTTCGGCGGTGAGCGTGGCCGGACGGGCCGGGGGCAGCTCGTAGGTCACCCGCTCCCCCCCGCGCAACACGTGACCCTTGGCCGCGGCGCGGCCGTCGACGGTGACCGCCCGCGACTCGATCAGGCGCTGCGCGGCGGCCCGGCTGACGCCGAGCCGCCGCGCCAGGGTGGTGTCGAGCCGTACGCCGACGTCGCTGTCGCTGGCCGCGAAGTCGGGCACAGCCTCAGGCTCCCAGGTCGACGCCGCTGCTGCGGTCGGCGCGCAGCACTGCCAGCACGACCAGCACGGCGCCCACGGCGATGGCCACGTCGCCCACGTTGAAGGTCGGCCACGGGCCGATGGCGACGTAGTCGACCACGTAGCCGAATCGCAGGCGGTCGATGAGATTGCCGGCGGCGCCGCCGAGCACGAACGCCAGCGGCAGGGCGAAGCGCGCCGGAGCGCGCCAGATGGCCACCGCCAGCGCCGCGCAGACCAGCGCGATCAGCACGCGAAGCCACTCGCCGCCGCCCGACAGGCGGCTGAAGGAGATACCGGTGTTGTGAGCCAGGCGGATCGCCAGCTCGCGGCCCAGCGTCCACGGCAGCCGGGCGGCCTGACGGCGGATCGCCCAGCCGACGAGCTGGTCGGCGGCGGCGATGGCGAGCGCGACGACCGCCGCCCTGACGCGGACGCCGCTCACCGCCGGCCGTCGTCGCAGACGAACGCGGTCATGGCCCGCCCGGCGCCAGGCCGAGGCGACGGGCGGCGAGCTCGACGCCGACACCGCTGATGCGCACCGTCTTGGCTCGCCCCCTCTGCCCCGCGCTGATCGCTACGGCGCTCGGCGGCACGCCCACCGTGGCGGCCAGAAACCGGCACAGCTCGCGGTTGGCGCGACCCTCGACGGCCGGCGCCGCTAGGCGCACGCGCAGGCGCCCGTCGCGCACGCCCAGGATCTCGCTGCGCCGGCCGCCGGGCGAAGCCCAGACGGCGAGGCGCAGCTCGTCGCCGGCGCCGCGCAGCGGGCCCGCGTCACCACTTGAAAGCGTTGTCGTCGACCTCGCTCTCGACGTCGGCCAGCAGGTCGTCGGGCTCGCCCAGGAACGGCGCCCGCGGGTCGCCGGCCGCCCGCTCGGGCGCTGGGGCGGCCGGAGCGACCGGACGCTCGGGGCCGGCATCCGGCGGCCTGCTCGCCGGGGCCGGTGTCGGCGTCGTCGGTGGCGGCGGGCTGACCGCAGCCGCGGTGGGTGCCTGAGAGCTCGGCGCGGGGGCCGCCGGCCGCGCCGCCGGCGGCGGCGTGGGTGCGGCCGGCTTGGCTGCCGGGGGCGGCGCGCTCGGACGGCTGGCGGCGTCGTGGGCCATGGCCTCTTTGATCTGCTCGGTCTGAGTCGCGAAGCGACCGGTCTTCTTGGACTGCTCGTCGACCTCGCCGAGCTGCTTGACGTAGCCTTCGAGCAGTGAGCGGAACTTGAAGCGGAAGTCTTCTTCGGAGCTCTTGAGCACGACGATCTGCTTTTCGACCGCCTGCTTGTCGGCGTAGGACTCGTTGACCATCTCGCGTGCTTTGAGCTCGGCCTCGCTCAGCATGAGCTGAGCCTCTTTCTGGGCGTTGGCCCTGAGCTCCTCGGCGCTACGCTGGGCGGCCACCAGGGTGTTCTGCAGGGTCGCTTCGAGGTTGCGGTACTGGTCGAGCTTCTCCTGGAGCGCCTCGCCGCGTTCGGAGAGCTCGATGTTCTCCTTGAAGAGGCGCTCGAACTCGTCGGCGATCTCGTCGAGGAACTCGTCGACCTCGCCGTCGACGTAGCCCCGCATGCCGCGCTTGAACTCCTTGTGGCGGATGTCGAGCGGTGTCAGCTTCATCGGGCCTCCAGTCCTCGCGTCCCTACAGGAGCGCGACGAGACGTTGAACGATGAACAGGACCGCCAGGCCCACCACCGGACTGAGGTCGAGGGCGGCGTTGCCGACCCGTACGTGCGGCAGGAACCGCCGGAAGACACGCAGGTAGGGTTCGGTCACATCATAGAGGATGCCGTAGAGCCTGTAGGCAAACGTCCCCGAGCGCAGCGGCAGCCAGCTCATGACGATGCGCGCGAAGATCGCCAGCGAGTACACCGACAGCGCAGTCTCGACGACGGCCAGCACGAAGATCATCGTCCGCGCCCGGCCCGTTCGACGGCGGCGGCCACGGCCGCCGCCAGCGCCGTCCTCATGCCTCTTGTCTCGAGCACCTCGATCCCTTCGGCAGTCATGCCACCCGGTGTCGCGATCGCCGCGCGCAGGCTCTCGGGGTCGCCGTCGCGCGCCACCAGCGCCGACGCCCCGGCGACGGCGGCGATGGCGAGCTGCCGGGCCATCGGCTCGGCGAGCCCCGCCTGGACTCCCGCAGCGGCCAGCGCCTCGATGAACAGGGCGGTGAACCCGGGACCGCAACCGGCGACCGCCGTGGCCGCGTCGAACAGCCTCTCCGGGACATCTACCACCGTTCCGGCCAGGCCGAACAAATCGCGCACCTCGCCGGCCTGGACGGCGCTCAGCGTGCCGGCGACCAGCAGAAAGACGCCGCGGCCGATGGCCGCCGCGACGTTCGGCATGACGCGCGCCACGCGAGCCCCGGGCGCCAGCCCGGCGCGCAGGTCGTCGAGGGGCACGGCCGCCGCCAGCGAGAGCAGCGCCCGGCTCTGCAGGACCGGCGCCAGCTCGGCCAGCGCAGCCGCCACGTCGGGCGGGCGCATGGCGAGCACGACGGCCTCGCTGCCGGCGGCGAGGGCGGCCACGGAGTCACAGGCCCGGGCGTCGAAGTCGGCGGCAAACGAACGGGCGCGCTCGGCGACCGGGTCGTAGACCAGCAGGACGGGGCGAAGTTGGGGTTTGGGCAGGGGCTGTCGCCAGCCCTCAGCGAGGGCCCGTGCGATGTGCCCGGCGCCGAGGAATCCTGTGCGCATCGTCAGAACTGGTTGAAGAAGCCTTTCTCGATCAGCCGGGCGCGCTCTTCGGCCGACACCTCGACGTTGCGCGGCGTGAGCAGGAAGACCTTGTCGGCCACCCGCTGCATGCCGCCGTCGAGGGCGTACGTGAGCCCGCTGCCGAAGTCGATCAGACGCTTGGAGAGATCGGTGTCGGAACCCTGCAGGTTGACGATCACGGGGATGTCGACCTTGAACTTGTCGGCGATCTGCTGGGCGTCGTTGAAGTTCTTGGGGATCACCAGATGCACTTCGACGCGCTGCGGACGAGGCGCTTCGAGGGGACGCACCACGCCGGCCCGCTGCGGGCGCGCCGGCGGTTCGTCGGCGAAGATGTCGTCGTAGTCGGCCTGCCGGGCACGCGCGCCACGGCTCAGCTTGCGCACGTTGGGCCGGTCCTGGTAGGAGCGCTCGAGCTCCTCGGGCGGGGCCAGCGTCTCTTCGTCGTCGTACTCCTCGTCTTCGGAGATGCCGAAGTAGATCATCACCTTGTGCCAGCTATCGCCTAGGCCCATCGTCCCTCCCGGTCCGGCGTCAGAAGAGCACGCTCCCGACGCGGACGATCGTGGCACCCTCTCGGACCGCCACCTCGTAATCGACACTCGTGCCCATCGACAACTGCGCGAAAGTATACCGTCCGGCCCACCGTGCCGAAAGGTCGGCCGCGAGCTGCCGGGCCCGCGCGAAGTGCGGCGCCGTGAGCTCGGGATCGGCGTACAACGGCGGCATGCACATCAGGCCGCCGAACGACACCTTGTCGCAGCCCGCCGCCTGGTCGAGAAAGCGCTCGGCTTCGCCGAGCGCGATGCCGGCCTTGGATTCCTCTGCGGCGATGTTGACTTCGAGCAGCACCGTTACAGGGTTCTGCGCGCGGCCCTGCAGTTCCTCTACAACGCTCGTCGTCGAGACCGAGTGGATGAGCCGCACGAGGGGCAGCACCAGCTTCACCTTGCGGCTCTGGAGGTGGCCGATGAAGTCGAACACGAAGTCGCCGGCGAAGCGCTCGTGCTTGGCGACCAGGTCCTGGGCACGGTTCTCGCCCACCAGCGTCACGCCGGCGTCGCGCAGCACGCCCATGTCTTCGGCGGCCACGTACTTGGTGGCCACCAGGATCTCGACCTCGCCGGCGGCCCGCCCGGCCTGCCGGGCAGCCTCGTCGACTCGCTCGCGCACCTCGGCAAGTCGCTCTCGCACGTGATCGGCCGTGCCGTTGAACTGCTTCACTTACATCCCTCCTGTGAGCCAGGCGACAGCCGCCTGCCTGCCGGTCGCCCCGTGTTCGCGACGGTGCGAGAAGAACTCCTGGTCGTGGAAAGTGCACAGTCCGCTCGAGACGATGTCGGCCGCCGCGAAGCCGCCGGCCGCGAGCTGGCGGCGGGCGGCTTCCCACAGATCGACATGCCCCTCCCGCCACGTGCCGGGAAAAGCCGCCTCGAAGCGTTCTCCGACGTCGGGCGAGACGGCAAAGCAGCAGGGCCCGATGCTCGGGCCGATGACGGCGACGGCCGGCTCGGCGCCGGCGCCGACCGCCCGCGCCGCCCCGGCGACGATGCCGGCCACCATGCCGCGCCAGCCGGCGTGCACCAGCGCCAGGGCGCGCGCCGGCCGGCCGGCGACCAGCAGGACCGGCACGCAGTCGGCAAAGCTCACGAACAGCGGTACGCCGGCCTCTCGGGTGAGCAGGCCGTCGGTCTCGGGGATGACGTCGCCGCGAGCCCGGGCGCCGCGACCGCGCTGCCCCCTCCCCACCTCGGCGACCACCGTGCCGTGGACCTGGCCGGGCACGACAAGGTCGTCGGCCGCGACGCCGGCGGCGGCGGCGAAGGCCATCCGGTTGCGCCACACACGATCGGGATCGTCGGCCGTGGCGATGCCCAGGTTGAGCGTGTCGAAGGGCGCCGGCGAGACGCCGCCCAGCCTCGTCGAGAAGGCGGCCCGCCAGCCGTCGCCGCGGGCCTCGTACCACACCGGCCCGCCGTCGTCGTGGCGCACCAGGGCGCCGCCGGGACGCGGCCGGCTCGCGCGGCTGTCGTCGGCGACGGGCACTGCGCTTCCGCTCAGCTCGCGCGGCGCATGCGCCGCGCCGCTTCGAGCTCCTGGCGGCGGCCCGAGATCACGCCGTTCAACTTCATGCGCAGCAGGCTGTGCAGGACGGCGCCGAGGTCGGCCGACTGCCGATAGCCCATCTCGAGGAGATCGCGACCGTTGACGGCCAGCCGGACCTTTCGCGAGCTGCGCAGGAACCCCGTCAGGCGCTGCTCGGCGGGTCCGCCGGCGCCCACGGCCATGGCCACCAGCAGCGCTTCGAGCGGCTCGCCGTGAGCGATCTCGTAGAGGTCGGCCTCGCTGAGCACCCGCCCCAGGCGCCGCTCGAGCCGCGTGCCGACCAGCCAGGCCCGCACCAGCACGCGGGCATCGCCGCGGCGGAACTTCATGCGGGCCACCCACTCCTCGAGCTCCTCGGGTTCGAGGTCGCGCAGCGTGACCACGAGACGCGCCCGCCAGGCCGGCACCTCGCGCCCGAGATCGCAGCGGCGGCGCAGCGCGTCGACCGCGTCGATCAGCTCGGCGCTCCTGTCGTCGAGAGCCAGGCGGGGATGCAGGGCGTGCTGCAGACCGAGCTCCCGCAGACGGCCCAGCGTGAACGAGATGCGGGGCTCGTCGAGTAGCAGCACGAGCTCGTCGCGCAGGCGTGCCGACGACAGGTCGCCGATGAGGTCCATCTCGCTGCAGGCGCGCGCCAGGGCGAGCGTGTGGCGGTCCATGCGAAACCCGTAGCGGTCCTCGTAGCGCACGGCGCGAAAGATGCGGGTCGGGTCTTCGATGAAGCTCAGGTTGTGGAGCACCCTGATGCGCCGCTCGCGCAGGTCGTGGAGGCCGTCGAAGAAGTCGAGCAGGGCGCCGAAATCGCGCGGGTTCAGCGACACGGCCATGGCGTTGATCGAAAAATCGCGCCGCGCGAGGTCGCCACGGATGGTGGCGTGCTCCACCTTGGGCAGCGCCGCCGGGTAGTCGTAGAACTCGGTGCGGGTCGAGGCGACGTCGACGCGCAGCGGCGCCCCCGCCTCGCCGACGGCGCGCTCGACGACGATCACCGCCGTCTGGAACTTCTGATGAGTGCGCACGCGCCCGCCGAGGCGCGCGGCGAGCTCGCGGGCGAACTCGATGCCGTCCCCTTCGACGGCGATGTCGATGTCGGAGACGCCTTCGTCGAGCAGCAGGTCGCGCACCGCTCCGCCGACCAGGTAGGCGCCACGGTAGGCCGCCGCCACCGCCTGCACCTCGGCGAAGAGGGCGTCGAGGCCAAGGCGACCGATCTCCTCCGCCAGCGAGGCGCCCGACGGGCCGTCCTCGGTCGGGCCGCCGGCGTGCAGGGCGCGCAGCACGTCGCTGCGCGTCACCACGCCGACCACGTCGCTCACCGCGACCGGTCCCTCGCCGCCCTGGCCGACGACGAGCACCCGCCCCAGCGGGTCGCGGGCCAGGACGTTGGTGACCTGGTCGAGGGTACTCGCGGCCGGCACCACCGTCGCCGAGGTCGTCATCACCGCCTTGATGGGGGCGTGACCGAGCTTGTGGCGCACGGCCCGGTCGAGATCGCGCCGCGACACCGAGCCCACGAGATGGTCGCCGTCGGCGACCGACAGGCCGCCGTACCCGTGGCGCTCGCAGATGACGCGGGCGGCGTCGACGGTGGTGTCGACGGTCACCCAGCGCACCGGCTGCGACATGAGCCCGGCGGCCGTCGGGGCCGCGGCGCGCGAGCGCTCGAGGGCGGCGATCAGGCGCCGCCGGGCGGTATCCAGCGTCACGTTCTTGACGATCGCCGAGGCGGCGGCGGCGTGGCCGCCGCCGCCCACCGCCGCGAGCACCTTCGAGACGTCGAGCGCCGCCACCCGGCTGCGGGCGGTCACAAAGACGCGCTCCTCCATCTCGACGAGCAGCACGAGGGCGTCGCAGTTGGCCACGTCCATGGCCTTGTGGACGACCAGGCTCACGCCCTCGACATACTGGTCGCCGGTGAGTGCCGCGACCAGCACGTCGAGGCCGCCGGCCTCGACGGGACGCGCCTCCTCGAGGACCCGCAGGAGCAACTCCCGCTGGATCGCGCTCAGCGGGCTGTGGAGGAAGCGTTCGATCACTTGCTGGTTGGCGCCGCGGCGCATACAGAAGGCGAGCGCCTCGACGTCGCGCACGGTCGTCGTGGGGAACGTCAACGAGCCCGTGTCTTCGTGGATACCCAGGGCGAACACGGTCGCCTCGAGCGGCGTCACCTCGAGCCCGCGTTCGGCGACGATGCGCAGCATCAGCGTGACGAGCGAGCCGTCCTGCGAGGTCACCACGTTGGCCGGGTCGACGAACGCCGGCAGGCCGCCGGCCGGGCGGTGGTGGTCGAACACGACGATCTCGACGCCCTCCTGCTCGGTCAGGGGACCGAGCTCTCCGAGCCGGTTGGCGTGCACGGTCTCCACCAGCACGAGACGGGTGACGCCGGCCAGGTCGACGGCGCCGGCCTCGACCACCGGGATCTCGTCGGCGAACAGCGTGCGGAACTCCCGCACGTTGCGGTTGACGGCGCCGCTGAGCACCATGTCGGCTTCGGGGTAGAGCTTGTGAGCGGCGACCATGGCGGCGAAGCCGTCGAAGTCGGTGTTCGAGTGCGTGGCGATGAGTTCGGTGGCTCTCATGTCAGGCCCACCATACCTCGCCGCTCACACCTTGAGCAGCCAGGCCAGCTCGTCGCCGAAGGCGGCCCGCACCGCGTCGGCCAACGGCACGTCGACGGGCGACCGCAGCAACGGGTCGGCGGCGAGGATCTCACGCGCCAGGCGCCGCGCCCGGATCACCGCCTCGCGGTCGCGCGTCAGCTTGGCCAGCTTGAGGTCGGGCAAGCCCGATTGGCGGGCGCCGAAGAGCTGTCCCTCGCCGCGGATCTCGAGATCGCGGTCGGCCAGGGCGAAGCCGTCGGAGGTCGCGCGCAGCGCCTGCAGCCGGGCGTCGGAGCGATCCCCGGCGACGCGCTCGCGCCGGGGACTCGTGAACAGCAGGCACGACGACTTCTCGGGGCCGCGACCCACCCTGCCGCGCAGCTGATGGAGCTGCGCCAGGCCGAAGCGCTCGGCGCCCTCGACGATCATCACCGTCGCGTTGGGCACGTCGATGCCCACCTCGATGACGCTGGTGGCGACCAGCACGTCGGTCCGACCGGCCTTGAAGGCGGCCATCGCGGCGTCGCGCTCGGCGGTCTTCATCTGCCCGTGGAGCACGCCCACCTGGTAGGCGCGAAACTCGCCCGACGCGAGTCGCTGCGCTTCGGCCACCGCAGCGGCCGACTGCAGCGCCTCGGATTCCTCGATCAAGGGGCACACCACGTACGCCTGGCGGCCCTTGCCGAGCTGCTTGCGCACGAACTCGTAGCCGGCCGCGCGGCGACCTTCGGACACGAGACGCGTGACGACCGGCGTGCGTCCGGCCGGCGCGCCGGCGATGACGGTGACGTCGAGGTCGCCGTAGAAGGTCAGGGCCAGCGTGCGCGGGATCGGCGTCGCCGTCATGTAGAGGGCGTGCGGCGTGCGTCCTTCGACGGCCGCGCGCCGCGCCATCTCGTCGCGCTGCACGACCCCGAAGCGGTGCTGCTCGTCGACGACGACCACCGCGAGGTCGGCGAACTCGACGTCGCCCTGGATGAGGGCGTGCGTGCCCACGACGATCGCTGCGGCACCCGAGGCGAGCCGGCTCAGGGTCGCGCGGCGCTCGGCCGCCGTCAGGCGGGAGGTCAGCAGCTCGCAGGAGACGAGCGGCCCGAGCAGCGCCGCCATGGTCTCGAGGTGCTGTTCGGCGAGCGTCTCGGTGGGCGCCATGAAGGCGCCCTGATGGCCCTTCTCGAC
>Ga0182027_10001222_pt1 | contig 42973 bp, 24 predicted proteins | sample 712E1DmetaG_FD_121300 | JGI IMG/M metagenome (GOLD analysis project Ga0182027, IMG submission 121300) | Permafrost microbial communities from Stordalen Mire, Sweden - 712E1D metaG (Illumina Assembly) | ecosystem: Environmental > Terrestrial > Soil > Wetlands > Permafrost | place: Sweden...
GAAGGGCAGATAGCTCAGTCGGTAGAGCAAAGGACTGAAAATCCTTGTGTCGGCGGTTCGATTCCGTCTCTGCCCACGTTCGTGTGCGAATATTACCGGGTATTCGCACTTTTTATTTTAAACAGGATAGATACTTTTCTACTTAAATACATTTATAAAATTCAGAGTCAATATCCACAAACATAGACAGTATACTAATTCATTAATTTTAAACAAGTTATGGAATAATAAATATTTTACAAGTTGATTAAATGACGTTGTAGGGATTTATAAAACATTAAGAGTAAGCCCGGTAATGGAAGCAGGATTGACTAAAAAGCTATGGAATATTAAAGAATTAGTAAATTTAACTGAATATAATTATTAAAGTTTATCTATTAATATTGATTTGGGGATATTGAGGAATGTCTATTGTATATGCAAGTCCCGTAGTAATTTTCTCCATTTTTTCCTTTTCTAACTCTCCCAACTTTTCCCTCAAACGAGTTTTATCGATGGTCCTCATTTGCCCACAATGTACAACACTATCTTTTGTCAACCCACCTTCTCCCGGGAATAAATATATGGATTGGACTATTCTTGCCATAAGAATCAGTAATAGGGCAAATTATTATTCCTAGTGTTGTGCCCCTAAAGTTTCTTTACACTTAATAACCCAGCATATTGGTAATAATATTCGATAACAACCTGCCTGCAATAGGGTCGGTTGTCGCCTTCTCCAATGACATTGTTGATATCAGTAACGAACCATTATCGTTAATTTTTACAATAGGGAAACCCTTAATTGTTTGCATATATTGCGAACGGCTCTCCATATCTCCATTTATATAGCCATGAATTTTAATGTGGGCAGCCAGTTCCTCAACATTTGGGTTCCGGTTAGTCGTTAGGGCTACATGGCATACCGTTGGGATTTCCCTTTTGTTATTGTTAAAGTACTGCAGTTCCATAGGCGCAATACCATCGAACAGGGGAGATTCCGGTATTTCCATGCTTACAATATCCCCTTCGGTAGGTACAATCCATCCCCTAATGTACTCGGTGTACATTTCTTTGGCTGCCCCTTCGGAATCAATTAAAAATACTTTTCCACCTTTGGCAACAAACTTCCTTATTTGTTGTATTTCCTTTGCTGTACAATTTTTTGTTTGATCCAAACCTGCAAATACATACAGATCGGCTTTAGTCTTTAATGCATCCCCAACCGATGAAATGGCTGTTGTTGTTATTTGTAGGGAATCGAAAACAGCTTTCATATTTTCGAAATCGACCAAAACTATTTTTTTCTTTATGACAGGCGATGGCTGGCTCCATTCTTTTGTAGCAGCAAGCAACCGGTATTGGTTCCCGGAAATAGTTTTACCACTTTGGGTGAGTTTCAGCATTAAGTTAAACTCGGTTTTATTTTCGGGCAAACTCGCCGGAACCATTATTTCAGGTGTAATCCATTCGCGCGAATAATACTTTACTTCAGGTACTACTTCATTTCCCGATGCCAATTTTGTCCCATTATTGGTTACAAGTTCCCACGATAATGTTAGCGCCTTTAAATCTGCACCATCGTCGTTATCGTTTACAATACAAATGCGTATAGGCAGTTTTTGTCCGGCATAAAAATGGCGACCCCAAATTTCGGCACTTACCAAAACCGGCTGCATTGCCCGTTTTAAAGCATAATAAGTTGGGTAAGGCTCTATGGTTTGCGGATTATAAACATTTCTAAACCAGGTTATTAAAGCAAAATGAAGGAAACCGGAGCATTTATCATCCGATCTGCGTAAAGCTTCCGCCAACTCACCGGTTATAAAAGAATTTACATTCAAAAAATATGCAGGGTCGCAATTTTCATAAGAATAATTGCCAATTAAAGATTGCGGATTTTGATGTACCAGATTATAAAAACGGGTGGCATGACCTGTTTCATTATTAGGGTACCCGGTTGACATTTCCTGGCTTATAAGCGGCCGGCCTTCATTCCAGTTACGTTTTTGAAATTCGCCGTTAAAGTACTGGAATATTGAGTTGTCATACCAATTTGTATAAGCATGCACATCATCCATATCTCCATCATCAATATCTTTAAAAAAGTCCTTACCAAATTTCTTTATGTTACGCCTGTAATTCGAATCGAAGCAAATAGGTCTTGTTGAATCTACTTTACGCATCCTTTTAACAACGTCTGAAATAATTTTCATTTTCAGTTTTGTTCTTTCGAAGTCCGGATCCAAATCATAAAACTTCATTTCGTTATTTACTGTCCAGAAAAGAAGCGATGGGTGGTTCCTGTACTTCTTCAACAAATCGAGAAATTCGTCAGCCCACAAATTTATTAACTTCATATCGGGCATTGAACTGCCAATCATTAACCAGGGCCAGGTTCCCTCAAAACTAATTCCTATTCCATCCCTGTCTGCGGCATCCATCCACAATTCATTGTAAGGTGTTGTATGCGTTCTGGTAACTTCAAGATTACCGGCTTTCATAAAATTAAAAAAGGTATCGGCAAGTTCAGCATTGTTAGGAGCCAGGGCAAACGGGGTTTGATCAGCGCCCCGTAACCAGTATTTACGGCCATTCAACCAGAAATAGCCATCTTTGGCTTCAAAAGTTCTGAAACCTGAACAAATTGTAATTCGGTCTATTTCTTTTTTCTTGTTAACGAGAGTAAAAGTAAAGTCATAAAGATTTGGCGTATGCGGGCTCCATAGTTTCGGTTTTAAATTTTTAATAGAAAAAGTAAACACCTTTTCTTCGCCTGCATTAAGCTCGCTTTTTCTCAACGAAACCCCCTCGTAAAGAACTTCGCGGGTTTGCTTGTCAACAATATTAGTAGTTAAATCAAAACTTTTTTTCTGCATGGCATTATTTTTTACAGTTGCTTCAAATACAGCCCCTTCGAGACCGGGTTTAATGTAAACATCTTCTATATTAATAGGGTCTGAAATAATCAGTGAAACCGGCTGCCAAATGCCGGCAGGGTTGTCGTCATAAAAGCCATGTGCAAGGTCTTTCAGCATTTTGTTCGTTACTTCCACACTAACGGCAATATCAACCACTTTATTGGCGTCGCTAATATTTTGGGAATAATCGCGAATTACTTTAACTACAATAAGGTTTTTACCAGGTTTAAACATGTTTGTGCCATTAATTCTGAAGTCACCAAACATGCCAATATGCTTTCCGGCAAGGGAGCCGTTAATCCAAACTTCGGCAACCTTGGAAACTGCATCAAATACGAGTTCGAATTCCTTTCCCTTTATGTTTTCCGGAAGTTCTACCCACTGACGGTACCAGGCGGAACTTGTTTTTTTGTAGTCAAAGGTATATCCTTCACAACGATCAGTTTCCTGCTGGTAATAAGTATCGGATACACCCTTAGGAAAGGGACCAAATGTTTCGCCATGCAGCCAGATACGAATAGGGTTCCAAAAGGACGGCACCGTCATGGTGTGCCAATTGTTATCGCTTTCCGAAGGCGATACAGCTTTTGCTTCGTCAGACAATTCATATTCCGGCATAAAAAGCCATTTCCCATCTAACGATACCCCGGTACGCGAACCTTGCAGTGTATCAACTATTATAGATAGGTAAGCATTGCGTTCTGCTTCACGTTGTTTTTCTTTTTCTTCTTTGGTTGTTACTTTTGAATACTCGGCAGAATCAGCATTATTCAAATAATCTCCGGACAGCGACTCTATGGAAAGATTTTTGAATTCCGTTTTAATCCAGCTCCCGCCAAGCGTTACGGGTCCGGAAGGAGCAAAATCACTGTTTTTGTCAGTTACATCAATACGCGGTTTTGGTTCATCATTCAAAAACACCCTGATTCGCGGACCGCAAACTTCAAAACGAAAATTATACCATGTCCCCGGTTCCGGATGAAAATCGAGTGTACGCAGGGCAAGAAATTCATCGGTTCCCATGTACCCCATACGGGACAAATACAGGTTATTCTGCAAACCGCCCCTAAAACCAAATAAATAGCGGTCGTTTCGGTTATAAGCCCTGAAACCAGCCCAAATTTGAACCTGCTGCTCGTTTGGCGGTGTTCTTGCACTAAAACTAACCTTGTAATTTTTCCAATCTTTTTCTCCGAAACAAGCATACGCATCTTTGGTAACCAAAGTACCATTTTCTGCTTTAACCACACCTCTGCCGATAGTAACAAATTTTGAAGTATTGGAGTCAAATTTTTCAATTTCATTGAAGCTTGTTTGAGCATGCAATGCTATTGAAATAAAAATTAACAAAAAACAACTTTTGAAGAATTTCAATTTTTTCATTTTAATATTTTCTAAATGTGTAGATATTTAAGATGTTAAAATTTTTATACAAAAAATTATTTCGGATAGATTCCTGTTTTTGAACTAAAATGTAATTAACAATAATTTATGATATTATTTGCATATAAACAATTTGAATAATTAAAACTCCCGTCTCTTTTTATAAAATTTAAATGAATCTTCAAACCTTACAAGAAGAACTTAATTTGATTTTTTATTTTTTAAAGAAATTTTTTCTTAAAATAATTTAAAATTTACTTTACTTAAATAGAAGGGAAATTGTATATTATCAGCTTGTTATCAAAAAAATAGTGTAGATCAATTATCTGGTTGTCTAAAAGCTATTTAAAAGGAGTCTGATGGTGGAAATAACTAATCATTTTAATTGGAGAAAAAATGAAAATTAAAACATTCCCTGTGCTTCTCGCATTTTTAGTTATGGGCATTGCCGATGCAATGGGACCTATGGCATCAGCTGTTGAAAAAAACTATGAATTAAGCGCCGTTGTTGCAACTTTACTTACATTTTTTGTATTTATTGCATTTGCTGTTTTTAGTGTGCCGGGTGGAACTTTTGCCGCACGCATTGGTAAAAAGAATTTGTTATTAGTGGGTTTGGGGTTGAATATTATTGCGATGGCTATTCCAACTTTTGTTAATCCCGGATTTGTTCTTCTGCTATTTTGCATCTTCCTTCTGGGTATCGGCACAACATTTCTTCAGGTTGCCGGAAACCCCTTAATGAGGGATGTTAGTGAGAAAGGAAAGTATAGTAAAAACCTGGCGCTGGCTCAAGGGATTAAAGGGGTAGGCTCATCCGGTTCGTCATATTTGGTTGGCTTGGTATTAGTACTTCCTATTTTTGCTACTATGGGTTGGAGGGGAGTATTTCCGGTATTTTTATTATTGATGTTATTAGCGTTTTTATTTGTAGTTTTTTTAAAGGTAGAGGAAACTAAAGCTGATGTTCAACCAAGCATAGCCTCTTCACTTAAATTGCTTAAGGAACCTGTCTTTGCTTTGGCTGTAATCGGTATATTTTTATATGTGGGGTCAGAAGTAAGTATGGCACGTTTTCTTAAGCCAACTTTAGAAAGCTTTAGTTTTGCAACCGATAAAGCAGCATTGTTAGGCCCGACCTTCTTTTTTGGCGCTCTTACTGTTGGAAGACTAATTGGAGGAAGCATAAATATTAATGCCCGTACTTTTTTTAGAATATCGGCAGTATTGGGATTAGCGGGAATCCTGCTCGTCCTGACCGGATCGAACTATCTGACATTAGCCGGTATTTTGATTAGTGGTTTAGGATTCGCAAACATATGGCCGATGTTATTTGCCATTACAATTGAAGAAAAACCTGAGAGAGCAAGCGAATTATCCGGGCTAATGGTAATGGCTATAAGCGGAGGAGCTATTGTGCCCTTAGTAATGGGAGGAATTATCGATAAGGGTATGCTGACCTTTGCTTATATTGTTCCTGCACTCTGTTTTGCATATCTATTTGTGCTGTCGATGAAAAGAAAGAAAATAATTGCATAGTATAAAATCTTTTAACAAACTTAACTTGAGATTAAAAATTTTTAGGTAGAAAAATGGAATACGCTAATGATGATAGAGTTGTAATGACTCTGGATGCCGGAGGTACAAACTTAGTATTTACTGCTATTCAAGCTAATGAACAATTAGTAGATGAAATAAAAATACCATCTGTCCCGGGTAACCTGGAGAAAATGTTAGATTCATTAGTTGATGGTTTTAACCAGGTAAGATCAAAAATAAAGGAAAAACCTGTAGCGATAAGCTTTGCCTTTCCCGGTCCTGCAAATTATCCTCTCGGTATAATCGGGGATCTTCCCAATTTGCCTGCTTTCAGAGGGGGAATTGCGCTGGGTCCGTTTTTAGAAAATCAATTTCAATTGCCTGTATTTATAAATAATGACGGTGATTTATACGCTTATGGTGAAGCAATCTCCGGATTTCTGCCCTATATAAACGAAAAATTAAAGGAAGCAGGCAGTCCCAGGCAATTTAAAAACTTGTTAGGCCTTACTCTGGGTACGGGTTTTGGCGCCGGAGTTGTTAGAAATGGGGAACTATTTATAGGAGATAATTCCAGTGCGGCTGAAATATGGCTTGTCAGAGATAAACTTTCACCTAATTTGAATATTGAGAATCATGCAAGTATAAGAGCTGTTAAAAGAATTTATTCGGAATTATCAAATGTAGATATTAAATTAGTCCCTGAGCCTGCGGAAATTTATAAAATTGCTAAAGGCGAATCAAAGGGCAATAAAGATGCAGCCGTAAATGCTTTTAAAGATATGGCTGTTGCAGCCGGTGATGCAATCTCTAACGTCATAACAATTATTGATGGGCTGGTTGTTATTGGGGGTGGATTATCCGGCGCATCAGATTTATTTCTTCCGTATTTGGTTGATGAAATGAACAGCAACTTTAAAAATGATGACGGTTCAGAATTCAGAAGACTTGTTCAAAAAGTATATAACCTTGAACAAGAAGAAGACCTGAATAAGTTTTTAGCAGGCTCAACAAAAACTATTACAGTTCCCGGTTCACACAAAACTATCATGTACGATCCGGATCCAAGAATAGGTGTTGGAATTTCAAAAATTGGGACAAGCAAGGCTGTTTCTCTCGGCGCTTATGCTTATGCACTAAACCGGTTGGGAGAATAATAATGGTACATCTTTAAATATTGTATTCCTAAAAAAAATATTGTATTTTAAAAATGATGATTCTACATTATTGTATAGTATATAGGTTTTCTATTAAAGATTGTATTCCTAAAAAAAATATTGACAAACTAAAAAAGATATTGTATTTTAAAAATGATGATTCTACATTATTGTATAGTATATAGGTTTTCTATTAAAGATTGTATTCCAAAAAAAAAATATTGACAAACTAAAAAAGATATTGTATTTTAAAAATGATGATTCTATATCGTTGTATAGCTTATAAGTTTTCTATTATTTTATATTCATAAATCGTTATCAATAATTTAATAAAAAAAACAGAGGGATTATCGATATGAAAATTTTTACTGTGCTGCTTTTTCTCATTTCTCTTTTAGTAATATCAAATAGTTCAATAGTAATAGCCCAGGAAGGCTCTGGTAAAATTCAGGGCAAGGTTACTGATGCTAATACGGGAGAACCGTTATATGGATCAAATGTAATCTTACAGGGAACCAGCTTTGGTGCGGCAACCGATATTGATGGTGTGTACCAGATTACTAATGTTCCTCCGGGTACATATACAGTTAATTTCACATACGTTGGTTATAAAAGTTATAAAGCAGAAACTGTGAAAGTTTTACCTGGAAAAACACTTGTTCTGAATGCCAGACTAACGCTGCAATCAATTGAAGGTCAAACTGTGGTGGTTACTGCACAAAAACAAGGTCAAATTGGCGCGATAAATCAGCAGCTATCTTCCAATACAATACAGGATATTGTTGCAAAAGATTATATTCAGGAAGTGCCTGATTTAAATGCCGCTGAATCTATCGGCAGGCTACCCGGAGTTTCGCTGGAACGTGACGGCGGAGAAGGTAATAAAATTATTATCGATGGATTATCTCCTAAATATAATAATATTGAAGTTGATGGAGTGCAGCTTAATGGAGTAGACTTTGACCGCAGCGCCGGACTTGAAATAATCCAGAATGATATGCTCGAGGGTATTGTGCTGTCTAAAAGCTTAACTGCGGATATGGATGCCGATGCACTTGGAGGTGTTGTAAACCTTACATTGAAAGAAGCAGCGCCGGGTTTCCATTTCAATGCTTTTGGGTCAGGAGCTTATGATAGTTATAATAAAAGTACCAGCAATTACAAATTAGCATTTGGACTAGGCGACCGTTTTTTTGATAACAGTTTAGGTATAATTGGAAATTTCTCAACTTCAAAAATTGACAGATCTAATGATCAATTTGGTGCAGGCTATAACTCATTTACTCCCCACAATGTGCAATGGGGACTCTATACTAGTTCGGCTAATGTAGCTCAGAACATTGATGAAAGGTTTCGTTCAGAAGGGGATATCGTAATAGACTATCAAACGAGTTTCATGAAATTGAAGTTTGATAACGAGTTGATGCAGCAGATGGATGAGAACCAGACACGAAATAATCAATTCATATTTACCGGTGTAAGTGAATATGACCCCGAAGATAATCAATCTAAACCGATAACAACAATTCGTACTCATGCCATATCCGGCGTATTTTCATTTTTGAATACAGAATTGACCCTAAATGCCTCTTACAGCAGAACTAATTATAATATGTTTAATGATTGGTTTTGGGAACAGGATCTAAATCTCGTTCCCGAAATAGCTAATACTCAATTATTAGATCAGCAGCCCTCTTCTGTTATTGCACAATATTTTAATATTACTAAACCCGTAACCGCAGACCTGGAACAAAATGAGAGGCAAACTACTCAAAGAAAAGATGAGACGTATACATACAAAGCGGATTGGAAAATACCTTATAGTTTAGGCTCTGAAATTTCCGGTAATTTTAAATTAGGCGCTTTTTTATCCGATAAAGATCGCAATGCAAATTACCTTGAACCAGTTGATAGTTTTCTAGGCGGCAAAGGCAATCAATTTTGGGAAGAGATGGAATCTTCCGGTCAATTTAGTGATATATTATTTAATGATAGTCCGGGAATTAAAATAGCCCAGGCAAACGGGATTCCGGCAGTTAATTTTGAACAGCTTAATTATAATTGGGGAAAACTGTTAGGTGGAAAATTTAATATGGGATATACCCTGAATTTTGCTGCGCTGGACGCTTTTTTTAATAAAGTGAATGCTTTCAGTCCTGCCTTCTATTATTACAATGGAATTGACACCTATCAAAATGACTATTCAAACACAGAAAAAAAGTCGGCCGTGTATATAATGACTGAATTGCATTTAGGGCAAAACTTAATGATACTTCCGGGTGTTCGTTATGAAGACTTTCACTCTGTATACAAAGCCTTTTTCATTCAGCAAGAAAATGAAGCCACTACCGGCGTAAAATATATACAGCCGGATTCGTCGTATAATGGTAATCATTATTTGTTTCCAAGTGTAAATGCTAAATATACTATAAATAGCTGGAGCGATCTAAGAGTTGCTTATTTCAAAAGTTGTACCAGACCTGATTATTCGCTCCTTTCCCCCGGCGCAACAGCGGATGAAGGTGATCAAGCTTTAACAGCACAAAATCCGTTTCTTACTCCGGCAATAGATAATAATTATGATGTGATTTTTTCTGTGCATAATAATGAAATCGGTTTGTTTTCGATAGATGGTTTTTATAAAGAGATTACTGGTCTGATATATGGGCTGGGAGGATATGAACCTAATTTATATAGCAAGATTACAAATGCGCCTGCCTCATTAACTAATCAATTATTAGCAGACCGGGCGATATATAATAATCCGGTATTATTTGCGAACTCAAATGCAGTTTTCTCAAGTTTCCCTATTAACAATCCTAACTTAGCCTATTTCCGTGGAATTGAGCTAAACTGGGAGACTAACTTCTGGTATTTGCCCGGTTTTTTAAGCAATTTAATTCTTGATGTAAACTATACGTATATTCATTCCAACACTCTATACCCTTATTTAATTGTCGGTACTAAAGGTTTCCCTCCAAAACCCTCTGCTTCTTATGCAACAGGAGAAGGTGCAATGCAAGATCAACCAAACAGTATATTTAATATTCGTTTTGGCTGGGATTATCAAGGATTTTCCACGAGGCTTTCTCTTGAATACCAGGGACAGGTACTAAATTCACCAGATTTTGTACTTCAATTACAAAATGTATATACACAAGCTCAGTTTAAAATAGACTGGTCAGCGAAACAAGCATTGTCTAAAAATTTATCTATCATGGCAGATGTATCAAATATTAACCAATTTATTGCTGAGTCAGATATTCATCTCAATGGTGTTCTTTACCCTACGAGTATGAGTTCTTATGGTCTTTTGGCTGATATTGGCTTTAGGTATGAATTACAATAATTAAAAGGTAATAATTAAAAAAAGTTTTAATAATCAAAATAAGGAGGTGTTCAAAGGATTGATTACAAAAAAACAATAGTTACAAAATTTAGTTCACTAAACACTAATTAATTTTAGTAAAACACAAAACTGGAGTAAAAATGAAAAAAGTTATTTTCTATGTCGCTTCTTTGATTCTCTTTACGACAAGCTTAGTATTAGCCCAGGTTCCTGCCAGTCAGGATACTATCTGGATTCCTGGCGGTCAAGACAATATTGGCTCACTCGAAAATACGATTAATGGCGATACAGTATTAGGCGGTGGAAGAATAAACCCAAATCGCGTTTATGGGTTATTAGGGAATACTATTTATTACGCACAAGCTCCGTTTTCCTTTGGAGTTGCAGCAGATAGTAATGCTACGTGTGAGATTTATGGTCAAGCAATAGCAGGAGAATCTTTACCGGTTATATTGCAAGTTCCTGTTTCAAGCACCGGTAATTCGTTTACAGACCAAATTAACGCTAATTTTAAAGTATCAAATGTTTACTGGGAAGCAATATCTCTGGTTAATAATAATAAATCAGATATATTTGGCGTAGGTCGTATTGGCAGAAGACTTACTATGACCAATGTAATTACACAATATGGTGGAAACAATTTGTTTGGATTTCAGAATCACGGAGGAGAACTATATTTATATAATTGTTACTTCAGGGATATGAACTGGTTCCAGGATTCTTGGAATTCAACTATTTATTCCAATAGCGGTATGGATACTGCCTGGATTGAAAACTGTACTATGACACATTCAGGTTTGGGATACTATTTCAATAACACTGTTAACTTTATGTATTTCAATCATAATACTATTGTTGACGAAACAAAGTATGGCGTTACTCACGTTCAATACAACAAAGCATTTTTTGCAAATAACGTATTTGTTAATGTGAACTTTGAAGGTGAATGTTCCGGTACTGAATATACTCAAAATGATGCACATGTATTTTTAGGTTGTGCTAATATCGATTCAACTACTGGAAGTACACAGGAATCTACGTTGTGGCAAACTGAACAAGGTTATGTACCTACTCAGACAGCTGTACAATATCTAAATTCAAATAACATTTGGTATACAGATACTGCTTTGAACCAATATTATACCGGGAAGTTTAACACTGCAGCTCAAATAGCAGCGGGTTTCACTGTTCCAGCTTCTAACCGTAACTGGGCTCCTGCTTCCTGGCTTGCAGATTCTACAATAATAAAGGTACAGAATATTCCTCCAATGTTCATAAATAGCTTTACTCAAAATTTAGCAAACGCCTATCCAAACATTGTACTTGATAAGGCAACCATTTCCTATGCAGATCCTCAATTGGTAACTCCTGCTATTCACAACGAAAAAGCGCTTGAAGAATTGGTATATTATGCAGAATCTGATTATGGTACAGCTCCAACAGGACAAGTTTATGATCCTGCATACTTTACTTTTGGTAATTATAATAATCCGGATACAGCAACTGGGAAAAATGGGCAATGGATTACACAGATAAGCGACTTACCGGAAAACTTTAGTTACGCATCAAATGTCCGATCAACTATTGATTTCAAACCACTTGGTGCATTGACCTGGTGGCCAAGCGGATTATCAGGATGGGACTCTCAAGCTGAATATCAAAAAGTTGTGGCATATTATAAGACATTATATACTGGGGTTAAATTAGCTAATAACACTTTACCTGCTAAATACAACTTAGCACAAAACTATCCGAATCCGTTCAATCCAAGTACAATTATTAATTATTCAATTCCACAGAGTGGAAATGTAACCCTTAGAATATACAACATACTTGGTCAGGAAGTTGCTACAGTATTCCAGGGATTCCAAAAAGCAGGTTCTTACAATGCAAATTTTGATGCTTCAAGACTTGCAAGCGGTACTTATTTCTATAGATTGCAATCAGGCCAGTTCAATGAAACAAAGAAAATGCTTTACATCAAATAGTGTAATTACATTATAATGTTTCTTTAGTTGGTTAAAATTACAAAGCCCGGTTTCTTTAGAAGCCGGGCTGTTTATTAGTTCTAAAGAGAATAATAATTCTATTTTTAATGTAAGTCAGAAATCCACCTTCCTAAAATGTGGTTCTTTAATCATATAATAGCTAAAATCATGATAATAAAAAAACATTTGATTCATTTGATAATGTGTTTATTTTTGTTTTCAATTGGAATATCTGCTCAGAATAAACATTCAAAAATAACAGATTATCCTACTTATAAAGGGCTGGTAATGGCAGGTTATCAGGGTTGGTTTAGGGCTCCAAAGGATGGCCTGATGTATCCTGATGAAAACAGGATCAGCATCGACATGTGGCCCGATGTGACAGAATATGAAAAAACATATCCGACAGGTTTGAAATTAGCAGACGGAAGTACTGCGCGTTTTTTCAGCTCGACTGATAAAAGCACTGTTGACCTTCATTTCAAGTGGATGAAAGAATATGGACTTGACGGCGTTTTTATGCAGCGCTTTTTTAATTCAACAAAACCTGGTTATGAGAGAGAAGCTTCAAATACTGTATTGAAATATGCTTTAGAAGCAGCTTCCAAATATGACCGGGCTATTGCAGTTATGTATGATCTTTCAGGTCTAAAAGGAAATGGTGAAGACTGTTCTTCGGTTATTGAGGATTGGAAATTTCTTGTTGATTCGTTAAATGTAACTAATCAGCCGGGTACTAAAACATATCTTCATCACAGGGATAAACCCCTGGTAGTAATCTGGGGATTAGGCTTTCCTGACCGGCCATATGATATTAGAAATATAGGTATAAAACGATTAATAGATTTTCTAAAAAATGATCCTGTATATGGCGGATGTTCCGTAATGCTTGGAGTGCCTACATTCTGGCGGGATCTTAATGCAGATTGTGTTCATGATCCTTATTTGCTTGATATTATTAAACAGGCGGATATAGTAATGCCGTGGATGGTTCAAAGATTTAGCCCTCTTCTGCATCATGATATGGATCGTTATCGCGACGATATTATAGCCGATATGAAATGGTGCAAGGCAAATAATATCGATTATGCACCTTGTGTTTATCCGGGATTTAGCTGGCACAATTTAAGTACCCATGCATTTTCTGAAGATGTAAAACCGGTTGGTTCGATTCCCCGTCAAGGCGGGAAATTTTATTGGGATTTAATATCTACAGCAATAGGCGCCGGCGCTGATATGTTGTACGTAGCCATGTTCGATGAAGTCAACGAAGGAACTGCTATTTTTAAATGCACAAATAATGTTCCTGTCAGCAAAGTAGCACAATTCAATGGTTTGGATGGACGACCTTCTGATTTCTATCTATGGTTGACGGGCAAGGCTGCTAAAGCGCTTCGCGGAGAAGAATCTTTGTCTTTGAAATTACCGGAGAGAAATTAGTTCTCATTTTTTTATTGAATTACCCCGCCGCAAATGGATGGGGTATTCAATAATTTATTAGAATAGTGTCAATTGTTTTGTGTAAGAATTTATATTCTTTTTCTTTTGCTTGTTCTTTCACATACTTTGTAATTGTTTCTTCATTTCTGATTTTACTTACTGTATTTACGAAATATCCATCACTCCGGAATTCTCCTCATCATAACAGTTATTTTACTTCTGGATGCTTCTTCAATATGATTTGGCTGTTAAATTATTGATCATAGCTGCTATTTTCGTCGGTATATATTTGGAAACCGATTGCAACAGAAAATGAAGATGGTTTTTAGGTGTTCATATTTTAAGAAAATTTATTTGATATCGTTTGGATATTTCTAAACTGGTTTCTTTCAATGAATTATTAACTTACTGGCTAAATACTACTTTTCTATATTTTACTGATAGTACAAAATTATAATGAAGAACTGATACATTATGTGCTTTATGTATGTATGAACTTTTTGTCATACACTAATATGATAAATTCGCCGTAAGAGGCGGGGAATTTACTCTAAGAGATTAAAATTATATTTTGATGAAAAATTTATTCATACAAACATTTCTATTGTTCTACCTTTGCGTCAATGTTACAGCATCAAATTTAAATAGCATCAGGGATTTTAATGTTAAACCTGAAAATAGCGCCTCTGTAAATAAGATTAATTTACAGAAAGCTATCGATTGGGCTTCAGAAAGAGGCGCAGCACTGTTTGTTGATCCTACAGATGAACCTTATCACATTGACGGGGGAATAATTTTGAAAAAAAATGTTTCACTTATTGGCGTTAACGGTCCAACACCCAGGGGAACTTCGCATCCTACAAAAAAGCAGCCTGTAGGGAGTGTATTTAAAATTACCGACAGGGAAAATGCATTTATTACTGTCGAATCAAGTACGCAGATTAAAGGTATCCAGTTTTGGTATCCTGATCAGACTATAGACAATCCGAATGACATTATTCCTTATCCCGCAACTATTCAGGTATCAACAACCACTTATACTCAGGGGGTTTATTTATCCTGTCTGACATTTTACGGTGAATACCTCGCTATGGATTTTGATGCCTCCGGGAGATATCCGTGTGAATTAATGACTTTTGAGGATTGCTATGGTTATCCCTTGAGCGGTGAATTTATCAGGATAAATTACTGTTATGATATTCCGCGAATTTTACATTGTCATGTAAATCCTGCTGTTCAAAGATTTTTCAGGGGAGGGTTCAGTCGTGCAGTTGTGGATGCAGTCATTGCAAAAAGAACCTTCGCATATTCCATAAATCATACGGATAATGCTCAAATTATGGATCTTTTTACTTTCGGTACTTATGGGGGCATTTTGTTAGGCGAAGAATCTTACGGACAAATGACAAATTTCAATTTTGATTGTATCTCGGTTGGAATCTATAAAAAGGGAAATAATACGAAGAATAGAAACTGGGAAATAGCACAGGGATCTATTATAGCCAATTGCGGTGATACTGTAAAAGATGTTCATCCTTTCATTGTGGAAGGAGAAGGGCATACGGCTATAAGTAATGTGGAAGCATTTTCCGGAGGTAATGCGGCATTGACTACGGTTCCGGAGAATCAATCATGGGATTATATGCTTGTCAAAGGTGATAAAAAACTTACTGTCACAATAATAGGTTGTCGTATGAGAAATTATGTTTCTGATCTGCCGATAACTATTGAGAATAAAAATGCAGTGATACAGGTAGTTGCCTGCATCGATAAAAATGAAAATCTTTATAATTATGTACATTCTCCTTAACAATTATAATTTAATGAGTTAAAGGTCGTGGCAATTTAATTCTAAAATACTGCTTAACTTCAGCAATTAAGTAATTAATACAGTATAAAAAATAAATAATAACATAAAAGTATAGAGAATATGAAAATGAAAAAAAGAATTATGATTTTATTGGGGGCAGCACTCCTTATTTTAGGAAGTTCTTATCCTCAGACAGAACAAAAACAACCTGTGGATTATGTAAATCCTAATATGGGTAATATCAGCCAATTGCTGGTACCAACCTATACAACAGTTCATTTGCCTAATAGTATAATGAGAGCATATCCTAAACGTGAAGATTATACTTCAGACTTATTGAGTGGTTTACCTCTTATTGTTGTCAGTCACCGCGGCACTTCTGCTTTTGATCTTTGTCCATTTCAGGGAGATGAGTCAGGAATAAAGCCGGTAATAAAATACAGTTACGATCAGGAAAAGGTTAAACCATATTTTTATTCCGTATATCTTGATGAGCAGGAAACAGAGGTTAGTTTTGCTCCTTCACACCAATCAGCTGTTTATGAATTCAAATTTGGACAGGATAAGCCTCAATATCTGATTATTAATTCTGAAAAGGGAGAATTAAAGTGGGACGGAAATGCTGTCTCTGGGTATCAATCCCTTGAAAACAATACTATTGTTTACATTTATCTTCAAACTGAAGAAAAACCATCCGGTGTTTTTGCAATTAACGATGGAAAACTCAATGAGCTGAAGAACGATGAAGAAGTTGCCGCCGTCGTTTTGAAATTTGAAAATAAGGATCTTACTAAGCATGTTCGCTATGGCGTTTCTTTTATAAGTACAGATCAGGCAAAGAAAAATCTGGAACGGGAAATCCTGAATTATGATGTGAACGCACTGGCTGCGAAAGGCAGAAAAGTATGGAATGATGCATTAGGAAAGATTGCCGTGCAGGGAGGTACCGATAACGATAAGGCAGTATTCTATACTTCCTTTTACAGGGTGTATGAGCGTCCTGTGTGCATCTCGGAAGACGGACACTATTTCAGCGCTTTTGACGGAAAGGTTCACGATGATGGCGGAGTCCCTTTCTATGTCGATGATTGGATATGGGATACATATAGGGCAGCCCATCCTTTACGGACTCTGATTGATAGGAAGAAAGAAGAAAACATACTTCATTCTTATGTTGAGATGGCAGAACAAATGAAAAATTTTTGGATACCAACTTTTCCTGAAGTGACCGGAGATAGCCGTCGGATGAATTGCAATCACACGGTTGCAACATTTCTGGATGCCTATGTAAAAGGACTTACCGGATTTGACATCAATAAAGCATATGAAGCCTGTAAAAATGCAATCACCGAAAAAACATTGGCCCCCTGGTCCGGCGATAAAGCAGGTGATCTAAATAAGTTCTATGAAGAACACGGTTATATACCGGCTTTGCATGAAAATGAAAAAGAGACAATTCAACAGGTTAATCCTAACGAAAAGAGACAAGCAGTTGCCGTAACGCTGGGAACAACTTACGACGAATGGTGTCTTGCTCAGCTTGCGAAAAGACTTGGAAAAACGGATGATTACAAGCAATTTTTAAAAGCTTCGTATAACTATCGCAATCTCTTTAATCCTCAGACACACTTCTTTCATCCAAAAGATAAGGATGGTAAATTCATAGAACCTTTTAATTACACATTATCAGGAGGAAGAGGGGCACGCGATTATTATGACGAAAACAATGGCTGGACATATCGGTGGGATATTCAACAAAATATTGCCGACTTGATTGACTTAATGGGAGGAAGGGCCAACTTTGTGAAGAACCTTGATTCTACTTTTTCTACGCCTTTGGGAGAAAGTAAATATGATTTCTATTACCAATTCCCTGATCAGACCGGAGATGTGGGTGAGTTTACGATGGGAAACGAGCCTTCGCTTCACATCCCATACCTTTATAATTATGCCGGTCAACCATGGAAAACACAGAAGCGCGTTCACAGTCTTTTGGATGAATGGTTCCGTAATGACCTGCAAGGAGAACCGGGCGATGAAGACGGAGGCGGTATGTCGGCTTTTGTAGTGTTCTCTGAAATAGGTATTTATCCTGTAACTCCCGGTACGGGAACATATAATATTGGAAGCCCTTCGTTTGAGAATACAATCATTCATCTGGATAATGGGAAAGAATTCAAGATAATAGCTAAAAATTGTTCCAGGCAGAACAAATATATCCAATCAGCGAAGCTAAACGGAAAAGAATGGAATAAACCATGGTTCTATCACAAAGACATTCAAGATGGTGGAGTGCTGGAACTAATTATGGGCGATAAAGCAAATAAGAAATGGGGAAGCGATCCAAATGATGCTCCTCTTTCTTCTGAACCATTAAATTATTAGAGCCTGAATTAATGAAAGTAACGATCATGAAAATTGTTAAACTTTTAATTGCAGCATTTATTGTTCTGAGCTTCTTAAATCAATCAGGTCAGTTATATGCTATGACTGGAATTTTAAAAGCCGGAACAGCCAAAGTAAATATAACACCTGTAAAAATTGATGAGCCGGTCCATGATTCATTATATGTACGAAGTTTAGTACTGGAAATAAATGGAGAGCGGATTGCTTTTGTTTCAGTTGATGAGGCAATATATACCAATGAAGAACTGGAGAAGATTTGCAGGGATAAGTATGGAATTACTCAGGTTATGCTTTGTTCTTCTCATACACATTCAGGGTCACCGAGGGGCGATGCTGATTATATTAGAGATCAGATAGTCAAATCTGTGGATATGGCTGTGAAGGATATGTTCCCCGCAAAAATATGTGCAGGTCGCAAAAGTTTTTCGCAGTTGGGTTTTAACAGACTGGTTGTTCGTGAAGATGGACATTCTCGTGAATCATGGTATGGCGATGATCATTATTTATCTGAAAATCCGGATAGGATACCATTTGGACCGGTAGATCCTGAAGTTGGAGTGATTAAGATAGAGGATTTGAACGGACAGCCTCGTGTTATAATGATGAATTATGCTTGTCATGCCGATGTAGTTTGCAGCAATTATGCTGTTTCAGCGGATTATCCGGGAGTTGCCTGCAGATATGTGGAAAAAGCTTTCGATAATAAAGTGAATTGTCTTTTCGTGCAAGGCGCCGGAGGAAATATCGAATCATTGATAATAAGTTCCCGTAGAACCGGTCCTGATGACCCATTTCAAACTGATTATAATTCAATTGAAAGAGTTGGTTTTCTGCTTTCATATCAGGCAATTGAACTTGCAAAATCGCTGGAATCAGGGAAGAGCGATTCAACCGATTTAAAATTTATGGATGATTCACTGAAGTTTACGGGACGGTTTGATAAGACGGCTGATTTTAATCTCCATATTGCCACTATTCTAATAAATAACCATATAATAATTGCTACGTGTCCGGGTGAACCGTTTATTCAGCTTCAACTTGATTGGAAGAAAAAAATGGAAGAATGTTCAACAAATCCGTTTTTGTTTGGCTATACATGGTATGAGGGTACATGGCCGAATTATATTCCGGATATAAAATCGGCTGCTCAGGGTGGATACGGAGCCGATCAACCGGGTCCGAATCCAATTCAAGTAGGCGCCGGAGAAGCTATCATGAATCACCATTTCGAAAACTATTTTATTTTGACGGGTTTAATGCGTGAAAAGCCGGGACCTGTAGGATTTACGCCTGGTTTAAGGTGGCAATACATACCGGTGCCTCGTGATAAATAAGGAATAAGAACTTGTTGATAATAAAAGAAGTTTGAAAGTCGGATAGAAGAATTTAATTACATTTAAATTATTTAACAGGATTACGACTATGATTAAACAACGTAATAATTTATTAATCATTGGATTATTCTTTTGTGCGGGGGTAATCTTATCGATAAATGTATGTTTTGCACAGCAAAATCCATTTATAACCAGCATGTTTTTAGCAGATCCTTCTGCACACGTATGGAATGATGGGCGGCTTTATGTTTATCCTTCGCATGATATAGCCCCGCCAAGGGGTTGCGACTTGATGGATAAGTATCATGTTTTTTCAACAGACGATATGATTCACTGGAAAGATGAGGGTGAAATCCTTAATGCAAGCCAGGTTCCCTGGGGCAGAAAGGAAGGCGGTTTTATGTGGGCTCCGGATTGTGCCTATAAAAATGGAGTATATTATTTTTATTTTCCACATCCCAGTGAGACAGCTTGGAATAAAAGCTGGAAGATTGGAATTGCAACAAGTACGAGTCCGGATAGCGGCTTTAAATGTCAAGGGTATGTCCCTGGTTTAGAGTCTTTGATAGATCCGCAACCATTTCAGGATGACGACGGCCAAAATTATTTTTATTATGGCGGCGGCGGCATCTGTAAAGGCGGTAAATTCAAAGATAATATGATGGAAATAAACGGGGCTATGAAGGATATGGTTGGTTTAGTCGATTTTCATGAGGCTACCTGGGTGTTTAAAAGAAATGGCATATATTATTTAACATATGCAGATAACCACTCTGACTCAACAGGAAATAATCGTATGTGCTATGCCACAAGTACCAATCCTCTGGGTCCCTGGACTTACAAAGGTGTGTATATGGATCCTACCGACAGTTATTGCACTCATGGTTCGGTTGTTGAATATAAAGGACAATGGTACCAGTTCTATTTTAATAGTTCCATCTCTCATAATGATTGGTTGAGATCAATTTGTGTTGACAAATTATATTTTAATCCTGATGGTAGTATTCAAAAACTTGTACAAACAAAATAAAAAAGTATAAATAAATTGATAAATAGTTCGTATTTATTAATATTATTTTATAGTTCTAAGAGAAAACATTGTCACGAATTCAGATATTTTTTTCTCTGTTTTTGAAATAAATAAATCATAAAAAATGAAAATAAAATATCTGTTATTCTTATTTTTATTGACATTTTATACTGAATTAATTTCTCAGACTACCGCCGGGAATTTGAATGAAATTCAGCCTGCTATTTTGCGAACCGGGAAAATAACTTCAGAGTGGTTAGACAGAGCTGCAATCGCAGGGAAGTCAGACTTCCCTGCAAAGCAAAATGTTTTGTGGTACCGTGAACCTGCCGGAATATGGGAGGAAGCTTTACCTATTGGTAATGGTGAAATGGGTGCGATGATTTTTGGAGGAGTAGCTGATGAGCGTATTCAGCTTAATGAAAGCACGCTTTGGGACGGTTATCCGCTGGATCCAAACAATCCTGAATCATTGAAAGCTTTGCCGGAAGTGCGCCGTCTTCTTTTTGAAGATAAGAATAATGAGGCTGTTTCATTAGCCGAAAAAACGATGTTAGGGCATCCTTCAGGTGTTAAGCCATATGAATCATTGGGAGAATTGTGGTTCGATACTCCAACACTAAGCGCTTCAGACTATCAGAGAAGTCTTGATCTTTCAACAGCCGTTACAACGACCAAATATGTTTCCGATGGAGTGGAATATACCCGTGAATGTTTCGCTTCTCTGACTGATAAAGTAATTGTTGTTAGATTTACAGCAAATATAAAAAAAAAGATCAACTTTGAGTTAACATTAAAACGAGAACAGGATGCAGTCTGTATTGCAGATTCTTCTGATCCGGTTTCGTTAATGCTTAACGGACGATTACCGATAAAAGATAAACAGGGAAACCCAAGAGGGATTAAGTTTGCTGCCCGCGTTAAAGCAATCGCAAATGAGGGTAGTGTAACAGTAGATGGTAACATACTTACTGTTAAAAACGCAACTTCTGTTATTTTATATATATCCGGAGCTACTAATTATCCGGGATTAAAAAACCTTTCAAATGGAATAACAGTTTCTGAAGTTGATCCTGTACAGGTATGTGCAGATATGATCAAGAAAGCAGCAGAGAAATCTTATTCTGATCTTAAATCTGACCATATAAAGGCTTATCAGCGTCTTTACAACAGGGTAGAACTCAAACTGGGGGCTGTTCCGGATTCAATATCATCATTACCAACCAACAAACGGCTGGAACGAGCAGGCAGTGCAGATTCTCCTGATGCCGGTCTGGTAGAAATGTATTTTCAATTTGGCAGGTACCTGCTTATAAGTTGTTCAGAGCCTGGAGGAATGCCTTCCAATCTACAAGGACTTTGGGCCTGGCAGATGGACCCGCCATGGAATGCCGATTTTCATACGAACATTAATGTTCAGATGAACTATTGGCCTGCCGAAATAACAAACCTTTCGGAATTACACATGCCGCTGTTTGACCTTGAAGAAGCGCTTGTAAAGCCAGGTGAACGGACTGCACAGGAAATGTATGGCGCACGCGGTTGGGTAGTACACCATCTTACGGATGCATGGGGATTTACCGCGCCTGCTGATGGTCCGCAAGGAATCTGGCCTATGGGTGCAGCATGGCTGGTGCGTCAGGCTTGGGAACACTATTGCTATACCGGCGATACGATTTTTCTTTCGGAACAAGGATATCCGCTGATGAAAGGAGCTGCCCTGTTTATAATGGATTATTTAGTTGAAGCTCCTGAGGGAACAGCCTTTGCAGGCAAACTGGTTACGAACCCTTCATATTCTCCCGAAAATTCTTTTTATCTCCCGAATGGAGAGCAATCTGAATTTACCTACGGCGCTACAATGGATCTGGAAATTATTCATGATTTGTTGACAAGCTGTATACAAGCAAGTAAAGTTCTGGATACTGATAGTGTTTTTCGTTCAGAATGTCAGGAAACATTATCTCGTCTTGCTCCGGTTCGGATAAGTCCAAATACAGGTCGTATTATGGAATGGGCAGAGGATTATAAGGAAACGGATCCGCATCACAGACATACATCTCATTTGTTTGGTTTATATCCAGGCAATCAGATTACTGTAGTAGGTACTCCTGATTTAGCCGCAGCAGCTCGTAAAACATTGGAAGCACGTGGAGATGGCGGTACAGGCTGGAGCCTGGCATGGAAGATCAATATGTGGAATCGTTTGTTCGATGGCGACCATGCTTATAAATTGCTATCGGTTCTTTTAGCTCAAAAAACTTTGTCCAATCTTTTCGATAATCATCCGCCTTTCCAGATTGACGGGAATTTTGGAGCTGCAGCAGCTATTGCTGAGATGCTTGTACAAAGTCAACACCAAACACAGGATGGCAGCTTTGAGGTTCATCTATTACCTGCACTTCCGTCAGTTTGGCCTGATGGCTCGGTAAAGGGGTTGCGGGCTCGTGGTGGATTTGAAGTTAATCTGTCATGGGAAGACGGACATTTGACAAATGCAGCTATAATCTCCAAACTCGGAGGGGTTCTTCATGTGCGTTTAGAACAACAAACAGCAGTGTTTGTAACAAAACCCGGGGAGATGTTGATATTAAACGGAAAACTTGAAAAAATATAAGGTTTAAATTATAAAATAATATTTCGACAAAATATGCGGAATTTTAAATCAAAAATAGGGCAACATATCATGGATATTCCATTTTCTTTAACCAAAAAAAATATGATAATACAAATCTTTCTTTTTTGTTTTATCATTCCATTTATACTGACGGGATTTTCTCAAGTTAAAACGACGAAAATACCCGGGCAAATTGTTATAAACTATGATTCAAGTGATTCTACGTGTACATATGCTTTTAATGAATTAAAATATTTTTTAAATAAAGCGGGTGTAAAGGATATAAGGGAGAATACAGATGCAGGGACAGCCGATTCCTACCTGATTCAATTGAGAACGGATGAAAAATTAAAACCTTATTCATTCCGGGTAGAATACCAGTCTAAAGGAAATAAGAAAAAAATATTGTTGTCAGGGAATAATTCTACTTGTGTACTGCATGCTGTTTATACTATGCTTGAGAAAATAGGTTATACGTTTGAAATTACGGGCCCTGTTGAAAATGATATTGATTTTAATAAACTTTCAGGATACAAAGAAACGATAACTCCGTCAGTACTGAACAGAGGAATAAGACTGCATCTTAATTTCCCGATGGATATTTCAAGTTACTCTTTAGAAGACGCAAAGGAGTACATTCGTAACCTGGCGCGTATGAGGTTTAATAGTATTACCTTCCATAGTTATGTAAATCAATGGATAGAAGGTCCGCAAAAAAGCAGAGATACATTAGCCGGTCATTTCTTTTACGGGATAAATTTTCCAATACCTGATTCTCCTTCAGTATACAAAAAACATATAGATAATAAAAGTTTTTATTGTATTCCGGAAATAGAACCATTTTATAATCAGCCGATTGAACGCAGCCATTTGGCGGTGCAATGGCTGCAACAGGTTATGAAGGAGGCTAAGAAAGTTGGAATGACCATTCAATTTTCATTTGAGCCAAGAGAAATTAAGCCAAGATATGATTTGACTATTAAAACTGCACAAAGAATATTACAGGATTATCCTTTGGTAGATAAATTGGAACTTATTTCAGATGAATCTGCTGGTGATTTAGGTAAAATAATACCGCGAAAAGAAGCAGAGGATATTCTAACGAGTTTTTTTGATAGTTCAGTTTTGAAGATTAAATCAGTTCAGGAAATTCTTAAAAGTCCTCAGAGAGGTTTTATTGGAATTTTTGGCGATGTATGCCACAACATTAATGCAGTAAAACTATTGCTTCAAAACCCGGATTTCCCAGCCAAAATAAAGTTATGCACAGGTGTCTATTGCATAACTCCAAAATATATGAGGGCCTGTCTTGATATTATGGAGAAATATAATCCTCCCCAGGTTAGTATGGCGCTTTTACCGGGGCACAGTGCCCAACGCGTTGCGAATTATGTAAGGGAGATAGGAATAAAGGCTGAGGAGTGGAAACGGATAATGATGTATAGTTGGTTAGAATTTGACGGGCTAATGTTTGTACAACAGAATGGATTGGCAGGTAATCGAATGTTGATTGAAGATGCACAAAAAACATTAGGAGGCAGACCAATACCGGCCATTTGTTTTAATGTTTGGCGCACGAGCGAAAATAGGACAAATGCAAGATTTGCTTCACTTATTACTTTGAATGGAAAGCTTAATGAAAAAGATTTTTATAATAAGTATGCATTGAACCTGGGGATAGGTTCAAGAGAGAATTATGCAGAAGCAATGAATGAACTTAATAAAGCTGATTGGAAGATGACCACGTCCCTTCCTAATTTTGGATTCTGCTGGAGCGGGTCATGGGGCGGAAGTTGGGGTGAATCCAGTAAAGATGGCCGTCGGAATATTGGATATTTCGGAATGTGGCCTGCCGATAGTATTTTATTTGCAAAGCAGCAATTTGAAGATGCGAGAAAAAAGCTTGCCGTTTGTATTAAGGAAACTCAGAATGAAAATGGTAAAAAATATCTTAGCTTTTTGGATAACCGTTTACGAACGACAATTATTTACATGAAGGCTATGCAGAAAGGTACGGAGTTACAGCCTTTATTTTTGGAAAAAGAAACTGCAAAGTTTACTAAAACAGATAGAGACACCATTGTTAGATTATGTAATGAGTCATTAGCTTTATTGTATCAATGCGTTGATGTGTTTTCGGAAGCCATGCCAGATAGAGGATGCCAGGGGACATTAATAAGCTATTATTACACACCAAGAGCGTATCTGTTAGAGTTAAGAGAAAAATTTGGGCTTATTCCTCAAAACGGTATCATACCAAAGGATACTAGAATTGATGAGCCGCCCTCACCCAATTAAATTAAGGCAATTAAGATTTTTATATAAATCTTTTTGTATTCTATTAAATAACTATATTATAAGGTAATGGGAAAGAATGTATTATGAAAAATTTTAATAATAAAATTACCGTGAAATTTTTAAGTAAAATTTTGATCTATTTTTCTGTAATTATAATTGCTTTTGCAAATTTGCAGGCACAAACTTCCATGGAAAAACCAATACGATTGGCCATAGCGGGAATGACACACTCGCATATTGCATTCTTCATGGGAAGAAAGAATAAATCGGATTTTGACCTGGTGGGAATTTATGAGCCAAATCGTGAAATGGCTTTACGGTACGCTAAAAAATATGATTTCGATCCAAAGCTGATTTATGATAATTTGGATAAGATGTTGGATGCAGTAAAACCTCAAGCCGTTGCAGCATTCGGTTCCATTCTGGGACATACAGCTGTTGTGGAAGCTTGTGCGCCGCGAGGAATAGATGTAATGGTTGAAAAACCATTGGCAACTACGGTTGAACAGGCAGTAAGGATGGAGGGGCTTGCCAAAAAGTATCATATTCATTTGCTCACAGACTATGAAACTTCCTGGTATCCAAGCACCGCAAAATCATTCCAGTTAGTCAATGACAGTGATTTTGTCGGTAATGTGCGAAAAGTAATCATTCATGATGGACACCAGGGACCGAAAGAGATTCATGTAAATCAGGAATTTCTGGATTGGCTTACAGACCCGGTTCAGAATGGTGCTGGCGCATTATATGACTTTGGTTGTTATGGTGCAAATTTAATGACATGTCTGGAGAAGGGACAGGAGCCTCTTTCTGTAACCGCCGTTACCCGGCAGTTTAAGCCTGATGTTTATCCGAAAGTAGACGATGATGCAACTATTATTATTGATTACCCTGATGCACAATGCATATTAATGCCGTCATGGAACTGGCCTTTTAACAGGAAGGATATGGAAATATATGGTGTCTCCGGCTATATTATCAATGTAGATAATAGCACAATGCATTTGAGAAACAGAAGTATGGATGCGGAAAAAACAATAATGGTTACTTCAAAAGATGTCCCTGTCTATGAGGATCCCTTTGCATATTTTGCTGATGTTCTAAATGGGAAAATAAAAGTGCCCGAGTACGGTTTATATTCCCTTAAAAATAATGTTTTAGTAGTTAAGATTCTCGAAGCAGCTAAGAAATCAGCTAAAACAGGTAAAACAGTGAAGTTTGGTAAGTAACAGGTGAAAATAATTTTAAGTCTATCGGTTCCTGAAAAAGCCAGAATTCTTTTAAAATTTAAGCAATGGTAAAGTACAACATTTTTTTGTTGTTAATCTGTTTGGGATTCATCAATCCTGTTGCCGGTCAACATACCGTTTTTACACATGACTTCGCACCATCAGATGATTATGTGAAGCCTGTGGAAAAGCCATACAGAGACGGTGTTTGTTTAAACGGTTCGTGGAGTTTTTTCCCATTATATCAAGCCGGGAAATTGTCCAGGGAAGAACTTATGAATCCTGCAATTCCGGAAAATCCCGTATGGGAAAGCATTCCTTTAAAAGTGCCTTCTCCGTGGAATGTAAACAGTTTCGCAAAGGGTAATGGCGGGGATTTTATTACCTATCCAAGCTATCCTCAAAAGTGGGAATCGGTAAGGGCAGGTTGGTTAATGCGAAAGATCCCTTCGCCGATGTCTGCGTACGCCCGTACTTTACATGTCGCCCTGACTGGAAACGACTCGAATGAGGGGACACTGACCGCACCTCTTCGAACGATTCAACATGCAGCCGATCTGGCGCAACCCGGCGATACCGTCGAAGTGCACGAGGGGGTTTATCGGGAATATGTGAATCCGCCGCGCGGTGGAATTTCCGATTCAAAGCGGATTGTTTATGAGGCAGCACCAGGAGAAAAAGTGGTTATCAAAGGATCGGAGGTGATCAGGAACTGGACAAGAGTTCGCGGCAACATTTGGAAGACGGTCATTGCCAACGATTTTTTCCATGACTTCAATCCGTATAGCGATCTAATCCACGGTGATTGGTTCGACCCGGGACATCGCGTTTACCATACAGGTGCAGTGTATCTCAACGGGCGATGGTTGATGGAAGCCTCTTCGAAGAATGAGCTGATAGGTTCGAGCGGGATTGAACAACTCTGGTTCGGCAATGTGGACTGCGACAGCACAACTATATGGGCGAACTTCGGAGGAATGAATCCAAATGATAATGAGATCGAGATAAACGTGCGGAGATCGGTGTTCTATCCAGAACGAACAGGCGCTAACTTCATTACCGTCAACGGCTTCACGATGGAGGGTGCGGCTACACCATGGGCGCCGCCTACAGCGCAACAGATCGGTCTGATTGGAACTAACTGGAGCAAGGGATGGATAATTGAGAATTGTTTGATTCGTTATTCAATTTGCGCCGGCGTCACGCTTGGCAAATACGGCGATAAATGGGATAACACTTCCAGCAACACTGTCGGCGGGTATGTCAAAACGATCGATCGGGCTCTCAGGAACGGCTGGTCGAAGAAGAACATCGGCGGTCACATCGTCAGAAACAACGTTATTTCCGATTGCGGTCAGGCTGGAATTGTCGGAAGTATGGGTGGAGCTTTCAGCGTCATATGCAACAATATGATCCACGACGTGCATTTCATACAGACATTCGGTGGCGCCGAGATGGCTGGTATCAAGCTTCACGGCGCGGTCGACGTCCAAATAATCCATAACCAAATCTACAGAACTTGCATGGGCATCTGGCTTGACTGGATGGCTCAGGGGACTCAGGTGAGTCGCAACTTCTTGCACGACAATACTGGGCCCGATTTGTTCTTAGAGGTCGACCACGGACCATTTATTATTGACGACAACCTGTTTCTGTCTTCGCATTCGCTTCTTGACAGGTCGCAAGGCGGAGCATACGTTCACAATTTATTTGCTGGTGCGGTCGATATGCTTGGATACGACGACAGGCAGACGCCGTACCTGAAGGCGCACTCGACCGAGATAGCAGGATTCCACGACAATCCGATTGGAGATGACAGGATTGTAAACAATATCTTTGTGGGGCCATCAAACCTATCGATCTACGATCATGTCGGCCTTCCAGTTGAGTTTGACGGTAACGTTTATCTCGAAGGTGCAAAACTTTCCGGATCCGAAAAGAGTAATGCCATCGTTGAGGATTCCGATCGGACGTTGAATCTGGTTGTGACCGATACAGGTTCATTTTTGAAAATGAGTTTTGAGCGAAGATGGCTGGAGGAAAGAAAGCGTAAACTTATCACGACGGAGTATCTGGGCAAAACCTCGATATCCGACTTGCCTTTCGAGCAACCCGATGGGAAAGCGATTAGCATATCCAAAGATTATTTTGGAAAGAAAAGAGACGAATCGAATCCATCGCCGGGACCGTTCGAAGCCCGTGAGAGTGGACCTCTCACGCTTAGAGTATGGTGACCGGTGATTGCGAACTGGCTAGACGAGTCGAGTTATCCGAAACCGGGAAGGTTTGCATTGGTTACATCGTTGACATCACATTAGTTTGGATGGATATAGTCCATCTATCGGGCTCATTGCTAATTTAGTATCGAAATTGGCGGTTTGTATTCCCTTGAAAATAATGTTTTAGTAGTTAAGATTCTCGAAGCAGCTAAGAAATCAGCTGAAACAGGCAAAACAGTGAAGTTTGATAAGTAACAGTTGAAAATAATTTTGAGTATATCAATTCCTGAAAAAGCCGGAATTCTTTGCTATCAAAATTAAAAGTTTGGAAAAGCAATGGTAAAATATAAAATGTTTTTGTTGTTAATCTGTTTAGGATTCATCAATCCTGTTGCAGGTCAACATACCGTTTTTACACATGACTTCGCACCATCAGATGATTATGTGAAGCCTGTGGAAAAGCCATACAGAGTTGATGTTTGTTTAAACGGTTCGTGGAGTTTTTTTCCATTATATCAAGCCGGGAAATTGTCCGGGGAAGAAATTATGAATCCTGCAATTCCGGAAAATCCCGTATGGGAAAGCACTCCTTTAAAAGTGCCTTCTCCGTGGAATGTAAACAGTTTTGCAAAGGGTAATGGCGGGGATTTTATTACCTATCCAAGCTATCCTCAAAAGTGGGAATCGGTAAGAGCAGGTTGGTTAATGCGAAAGATCCCATATAATACCAAATGGAAAGATAAAAGAATTATTCTGCACTTTGATGCTGTTAATGGTTATACACAGGTATTTGTCAATAATCAGAAGGCAGGTGAGAATTTTGATCTTTTTCTTCCTTTCGATTTAGATATAACAAATCTGATTAAGGCTAATGGCGATAATGTACTTATGGTATGGGTTGCTGATGCAAAATTACTTGATCAGCCCGGGAGATATGGCAGAAGACCTTACGTAGGAGGATCTTTCTGGGGTAGTATGATTACAGGAATTTGGCAGGACGTCTATTTAGTTGTAAAACCGCAGATAAACATTGAAAGTACATTTGCTGAACCTTTTATCGATCGCGATGAATTGGATGTACAAGCAGTAGTATCCAACGAGTCATCAAAGGAACAAATGATTAATGTTTCCGGAAGTATCAAGCCATGGATTAATTTATCGGGAAAGGGTACTATGGAAGCGCCGGTTCCTACATGGAAACTCGGAGAAGAAGTACTCGAATTGCCTGAAAATAAGATAATGTTGGCGCCTAATACCACCAGGACAATCTATTTTAAAGTAAAAGTTTCCGGCAAACTAAAGGCATGGACACCCGAAACTCCCAATTTATATGGGATAGTTATGAAGATTGATTATCATGGAAAAACTATTGATCAATCTTATAGCCGGTTTGGTTGGCGGCAGGTAACCTTGCATGGTGACAAAGTTTATCTCAATGGGGAACAGATTCGATTTAAAGGAGATTCCTGGCATTTTATGGGAATACCCCAGATGACAAGAAGATATGCATGGGCATGGTTTACAATGTTAAAACAAGCTAATGCTAATGCCGTTAGGTTACATGCAGAACCGTATCCTTCATTTTATCTTGACATGGCAGACGAAATGGGTATGCTGATATTAGATGAAACAGGTATGTGGGCAAGCGATGGAGGACCAAAAATTGATTCCAAAGAATATTGGGAAAGATCAGAAGATCATTTGAAACGATTTATTAAAAGGGACCGTAATCATCCGTCTGTATTGGGATGGAGTGTTTGTAACGAAAACATTCCTGTAGCTGTAAATGTACTGCATGCACCCGATTCTTTGGTTAAGAAGCAGTTAAGCGAGATTAACAAATGGGTAAGCATTACTCAAAAGCTCGACTCTACAAGGATGTGGATATCAGGAGACGGCGAAACGGACCTTCCAACAAACCTGCCTACTATTATAGGACATTATGGCGACGAAAACTCATATAAAACATGGTCGTCCCAGGGTAAAGTTTGGGGTGTCGGCGAGTGCGGGATGGCTTATTACGGAACACCTCGTCAGACTTCAGTATATAATGGTGAAAGATCCTATGTCTCTCAAGAGGGCAGGATGGAGGCTTTAGGAATAGAAGCTAAGAAATTATTGAATCTGCAAAAAAAATATGGAGCTTCATATTTATCAGTATTCAATATAGTATGGTATGGTCTTAAACCTCTGGAACTGGGTTTAAAAGATACTACGAAGCCTCCTGGCGCCGATGACGGGATATTTTTTGGGCCATATAAGGAGGGGCAACCCGGAGTGCAGCCTGAAAGATTGGGACCTTATACTACAACGTTTAATCCGGGATATGACCCTTCATTACCGTTGTACAAACCATGGCCGCTATTTTATGCTGTTAGGGAAGCTTTTTCCAACATTAAAGTGGAGACAACCACAGGTGATAAAATCAAAAAAAAGCAGGCTCCTATAACTGTGAAAAATACCGGCACACTATCCTTGATGCTTATATCCGGCGATAAAGATTCTTTGCTGTATAAGGCATTCCGGGACATGGGAATTGATATTATGACAGAGATGAAGACCGGTAAAGAAGTAAGTACCCTGATAATTATTGATGGTAAGCACCCTGAAGTTACCTCTCAAACGGTATCCATTGTAAAATCTGGTTTGGAAAAAGGAGGGAAAGTTTTTGTTTTAGGCGTTCAGCCGGAATCACTCAATAACCTGAATGAATACTTTCCGGAGCCCCTGGAACTGACGTCGAGGCCTGCATATTCATTTATAACAAATAATCAGGACGATGTTATTAATACTTTAGAGAATTCGGATTTTTATTTTGCGGAAATATCAAGACAACCGATGATGAATTATGGATTGTCCGGTCAATTTACCAATAACAGTATAATATTATTAAAAGCTTGTAATACAGATTGGAGACGATGGAATAATAGACCTGAATATATGAAAACCGGCTCTGTGATAAGAAGTGAACGTGAAAGTAAAGCTGCAGGTAATACGATGGTTGTTCAAAAATCCGGTAATGGAAAAATTTATGTTTTATCTTTGGACCCGGAAACGTTATTTAAAATTAATCCCCTTATAATTGGTAAGATGTTAATGAATCTTGGAGTCAAGATAAAAAATGTTGATCCGGGAAATATTAGCGCATTAAATGCAGATGGGGTCCTTGAAAATAGTGTAGTAATAGGATCATTTAATATAGAGGGCAAGGATTCTCTTCAGATAGCCGAGGCAGATTTTTTAAAGGGTGTGGAGGACGAAAAGTTAGCTGCCGGAAATGACATTCATAATCGTGCTGCAGTTATGGGAAGATCATTAGATGGAGTATTTGATTTTAAAGCTATGAACCTGAAGGGACCGGAAGAACATGCAGTGGCATACCTGAGTTTTTGGATCTATAGTCCCAGATCGCTTGTTAATCTTTTAGCTGAACCTGATATGCCGCGTCTTGATATGTTGATTGGCGCCGATGACGGATACCAGGTATCTCTAAATCAAAAACAGCTTGCATTATCGTTGAAACCCGGAGGCCTGGTAAAACGGGAACATACTATCAGCGCAATACCACTGGAAAAAGGATGGAACCATTTTATAATCAAATCCATTAAATATGGGGGAGATTGGAAAATGTCGGTTGAATTTACCAGCAACAATAAAGCATTTATGCATGAGATTAAGTCACAAGCAGCGCATTAGTTGTTTTGGAGAAGCCGGTTCGTTAACCGAAGCGAAGGCAGTTACAGTATTGCAAAAAGTTCAGGTCAATGATTATATTTTGAACGGAGGATGGGAATTGGCAGATGCTTCAAAACCATTAAATAAAATTGGAATGATTAATACAAAGAATAATGTATAATAATTTAACAGAGATAGGCAATAGAGAGAGGTTTCTAATACTGAAAAAACTAGTATTCGTTGTTGTGTTCTCCGGATTGTCTTTTATTTTAAACAGCTATGCCGGGGAATCACCCCAAAGAATGGGATTGTCGCACAGTTATCCAGTCAAATTTAGTGATTGGGAAAACGCCTATTTGTCCGGTAATGGGAAGATGGGAATTATAGTGTTTGGGAATCCGTTAAACGAAACCATTATATTCAACGACCGTGGTTTTAATATGGCTAAAACCAGAGAAAGGTCTTTTGCACAAGTAAGTGCTGCGGATATTAATGCGATCAGGAATAATTGTGCTGCGGGAAATTTTGAGGAGGCAAACCGATTGGCAGTGACATCCGCACAATGGCACGACGGCGGCGAAGGAAATCGCCACCCGGGGTTTAAAATGTCAATAACAATTCCAGAAGCTGGAACTATAAGCAATTATTCCCGGATATGCAACTACAGAACAGGTGAGATAATAGTGAAATGGACTGATAGTAGGGGAGACTGGGAAAGGAAATCGTTTGTATCACGTAAGAACAACGTAATTGTGCAGTACCTTACAGCACCAACCAGGGGAAAACTTACCTGTTCGATACAACTTGGTATCGATCCGGGAATGAATTTTCCCTCCGATATGAGCTTTTCGAATGAATCAGACAGTAACTATTTGGTAATACATGCTCATTATCCACCCGGCACCGGAGATGCCGGTTATGAAGGTGTGGTCAGGGTGGCTGTGTTAGGAGGTTCCAAAAGCATAAACGGTTCTCTACTTAATATTTCGGGTGCAACATCGGTGGTAATGCTTACGCGGACTAAAAAGTATTACCATGATTGTGAAGATCAATGGAATGAGAAAAAGCTACAACACCAGTTGGCCAATATATCATCAGATTATCAGGAGCTTCTTGAAGGGCAGATTGCAACACATGGAACTATTTACGATCGTGTCAGAATTGATTTAAATGCCAGTGAAGCTGACCGGGCTCTGACAAACGAAGAATTGCTGGAGAAGCAAAAAGAATCTGATCTGCCGGTAAAAGCATTGTGGAAAAGATTATTTGATGCCGGACGCTATTATTACTTGTCATCAAGCAGCGACCAGGCACCACCTGATCTATTGGGTATCTGGACAGGAGATTGTAATGTGGGATGGGGAGGATTTTATCACTTAGATGCAAATCTTAATCTGCAGGTCAGCGGGGGGAATATTGGCAATATGCCTGAAGCAATGGAAGGTTATTTCAAACTTATTGAAGACTGGAGAAAAGATTTTCAGATTAATGCCCGGAAACTACTTGGGTGCAGGGGGATGCTTGCTTGCGGCAATAGCCCAGGTCCTACTTCAGGGCTTATGGCAAGTATTAATACATACTATCCATATCAGTATGCTACCGGAGAAGAAGCCTGGTTATTGTATCCTTTTTGGGAACATTATCTCATAACAGGAGACCTCAAATTTCTAAAAGATCGCCTTTATCCAATGTTAAAAGACATGGGATATTTCTATGAAGACTTTTTAACACATACAGATAAAAACGGCAACTACATTTTTGCAGGTTCCGTTTCTCCTGAAAACCAGCCGGCAAATTTAAAAGTTTCGTTATTGAATAACTCGGATTTTGACATCTCAGGAGCCAGGTTTTTACTTACAGCTTTAATACAAACCTGCAATATACTTGGACTTGAACAAGGCAAAGGGCAAGGAGTAGAAAGATGGAGCAATATGCTTAAAAAATTTCCTCCGTACCTGATCAATGACGATGGAGCTCTTCAGGAATGGTCCTGGCCCGGTTTGCAAGACAATTACAATCATCGTCATTCCAGTCAACTGTTGATGGTATGGCCTTATGACGAGGTTTCTCCTGAAAAAGATACTATCCTTTTTAAAGCTGCTGGAAAAACATTGAAAAAAAAGGATGCTTATAATTACGAGAATGCCGGACATGGTTTGCTGCATTCCGCACTGATAGCCGCGAGACTGAAAAATTCCGGTTCCGTAAGTAATAAATTACTGCGTTTATTCAAGGAAGATTTTTACTTCAATAGCCTAAGTTCATCACACTACAACGGGCACGGTGTTTTTTGTACGGATGTATGCAATACGGTACCTGCAATAATGATGGAAATGTTGATTGCATCGGGTCCCGGTCAAATAGAATTTTTACCGGCATTACCCAAGGGACTTGAAAATGGAACTATTTCAGGAGTAAAAGGAAGAAACAAGATTACCATTGAAAGTTTTAGTTGGAATTTAACTTCTAATTCATTATTGTGCACATTGAAATCAGATATTGACCAAAGTATTACTTTAATTGAAAGGGATGGAATTAAAAACATCAATACAAAAGCGAAAACAACTCCATCGCCTGTGGGACAAATAGCGAGAAGAATTTATTTAAAGGCAGGAGAGTATACCAGTATTGCACTAGAATTAGACAAGCTCCGAAAAACATAACCCGGAAACAATACAATAAATTGAAATTAAAAATAATATGTAAAAAATATAAATACTCACTTATTAATAACATAAAATAAAAAATGAAAAAATACCTTTTAACTATTGTCTGTTTACTGTTAGTTACACTGCAAATTAATGCTACTGGCCGTGATTACGAAATAAAAGATCAAACAGTCTTGATAAAGACAAGTACCCTTGATTTCAATATTGAAGTTTTCAGCCCTAAAATTATCAGTATTGTAAAATTCCCTTCCGGGGTAATAAAATCAAAAGTTAGCCTTTCAGTTATAAAGGTTCCCGAAAAGACAAAGTTTAAAGTATATGAAAGCAAAGGCATTATAACTGTAAGAACTTCATCTTTGAAGATTTGTTTAAACATGGATAATGGATTAATTGCTTTTTATGATCTTAAAGATCATCAGCTTTTAAGAGAAGCTGAAACCCCGGCCATGTTCACCCCAACCCTTGATATTGATAAAAAAACATTTGCTGTAAAACAATATTTTAAATTAAGTAATGAGGAAGGGATTTACGGGCTCGGACAGGATCAAAAGGGTGTTATGAACTACCGAAACCACGAAGTAACGTTAAAACAATCCAACATGTTTGTAGCCAACCCGTTTATGCTGTCAACCAAAGGTTATGGCCTTTTGTGGGATAATTATTCAGCCTCTCGTTTTTCAGACGATACAAGCAGAACATCTTTCGAATCGGTAATTGGCGATTGTATTGATTACTACTTTGTTTACGGCTCAACTCCTGACAGTGTCATTGCAGGATACCGCGACCTTACCGGACAGTCACCTATGTATGGCAAATGGGTATTTGGTTTCTGGCAATGCCGGGAACGTTATACAAGTCAGGATGAAATTGTTGGAGTGGTTGAGAAATTCCGCAGTTTAAAAGTTCCACTTGATAATATAGTTCAGGATTGGCGGTATTGGGGTGAAACTGAAAACTGGAATTCCACTGAATTTGGAAATCCATTATACCCTAACCCAAAAGAAATGATTGAGAAAATACATAAAAACAATGCACATATCATGATTTCGGTATGGCCTTCGTTTGGCGAAAATACTGCCATTTATAAAGAACTGAAGGAGAAAAAACTTCTTTACGATTTTAAAACATGGCCGCCCGAAGCGGGTGTTCGTGTTTATGATGCCTTCAACCCACTGGCCCGCAATATTTATTGGAAATACATGAACAAGAACCTGTTTTCCATTGGTATTGATGCTTGGTGGCTGGATGCTACGGAGCCTGAACAAGCTGACAGGCAAGGGAAAATTGATTCTACGCTGACATTCTTAGGGAGTTTCAAAAGGTTCCGAAATGCCTTTCCTCTTGAAACAAACAAGGGAGTGTATGAGAACCAACGACAGACCTCTTCCGACAAGCGTGTATTTATATTAACCCGGTCAGCTTTTGCCGGTCAGCAGCATTATGGCGCCTCTACTTGGTCGGGGGATATTGATGGGAAATGGGATGTTTTAAGGCATCAGATTTCGGGAGGATTAAATTTCTCCATGTCCGGCATCCCTTACTGGACTACCGACATAGGCGGTTTTTATGTGCGCAATGAATTTTATCCTCAGGGTGTGGCTAATCCTGCATACCAGGAATTATATGTCCGCTGGTTTCAATTCGGGGCATTTTGCCCATTATTCAGATCGCACGGAACATCCACTCCGCGGGAAATCTACAATTTTGGTTCAAAAGGATATTGGGCGTTTGATGTACAGGAAAAGTATTTAAATCTACGGTACAGATTATTGCCATACATCTACTCTACTGCTTGGAAGGTAACCCATGAGGCATATACAATGATGCGTGGATTACCAATGGATTTTGCCGATGATCCTAAGGTATTTAATATTGACAATCAATACTTGTTCGGCCCTTCTATTTTAGTCTGCCCGGTTACGGAAGCGCAATATACCAAACAGGCAGAAGATGGTAAACAGATTGGAACAACTGATTTTAGCGCCATTCGTTCCACACAATTGTATCTTCCAAGATGCAATGGTTGGTTTAATTTCTGGACTGGAGAAAAAATAGACGGCGGACAGGAATGGTCATGTAAGACTCCAATTGATATTATACCGCTTTATGTAAAAGCAGGCTCAATAATTCCTTTTGGCCCTTATTTGCAATATGCGGCAGAAATGCCTGCCGATCCTATAGAATTACGAGTTTATACAGGAGCAAATGCGACTTTCGAAATTTACGAAGATGAAAATGATAACTATGACTATGAAAAAGGGATATATGCCGTCATTCCGCTAAAATGGGATGATAAATCCCAAACTCTTACAATTGGAGAACGTAAAGGCAGTTTTCCGGGTATGAAAAAAGACAGAACATTTAACATCGTTTTTGTAAAAGAGAATCATGGAATTGGCGTAGACATAGAAAAACAACCGGATAAAACAGTTCAGTACACAGGCAGCCGGATATTAATACAAAAATAAAATATAATCGAATTCTATTATTCAATTTAATTATAGGATAAAGTTGAAGGATTTAATAAGGTTTGAATTCAATGTTATTAACATAATGACTATTAAGAGAACGAAAATACTATTTTTCTTTTTTTTTATTTACTTTTTGTCTGTTAATTTATTTGCTCAAAATAATGATAGGCAAACCATCAAAACTATACTGTTAAGGGATAGTTTATTTTGGGTAGCTTATAATACTTGTGATTCTGCTAATATAGGAGAATTTTATACTGATGATGTGGAGTTTTATCATGACAAAAACGGATTTTCAAAAGGGAAGAACAATATAGTTTCATCTTTTAAAAAAAATCTTTGCAGTGATAATTTCCGTTTACGAAGAGAGGCTATTGATAGTACTATTAAAGTTTATCTATTGAAAAATAATGATACCACATATGGAGCTATCATAAATGGAGAACACTTGTTTTATGTAGATGAAAAGGGCAAGAAAGAAAGATTGGATGGTTGGGCAAAATTTACCCATACCTGGATACTACAAAATGGTACATGGGAAATGACACGCATTCTGAGTTATGACCACAAACCGGCTCCATATATTAATAAAAGAAAGATGGTCGAAATCTTAGCTACAATTCTTGATACATATATTGGACAGTATAAGGGTCCTTTAACAGGTATTATTACGATCAAAAGAAAAAATGATAATTTAATACAATTTATTAACGGTAAAGAATTTACCATATATCCTGAATCATCAACATTATTTTTTAGCAAAGAACGTGACTTAACATTTGAGTTCTTAGGTAAGAAGACGACTGATAGAAAAATGGTAGTTCGTGAAAATGGAGAAATCGTAGAAGAGCTTACTTTTTTAAAATAAATAACTACAAAACGTAAATAAAAATAACAAACAGTGAAATTTATGCGGCTTAAAATTCTATTTATTTTTTTCTTAACTTGTTTTAGCCTGTTTGCTCAGGTACATGACAAAATTGAAAAAAATAAAAAAAAAATCATCCATACCTTTTGTAATCCGCTTGACCTGGCTTACCGGTTTCAGCTTGACGGAAGCCAGCGTGAAGCTGCTGACCCGGTAATTGTTCTTTATAAAAATATTTACTGGTTGTTTGCATCGAAAAGCGGCGGTTATTGGAGTTCAGCAGACCTTGTTCATTGGAAATTTATTGAAGCTGTTGGATTACCGCTTGAGGTCTATGCTCCAACAGTGGTTAAGATGAATGGTAAACTTTATTATCTTGCAGGCAATGGAGTTTTTACAACAAACGATCCCGGCAAAGGCATATGGAACCAAGTAGCCACACTCAGCCATAGCGCCGGTGACCCTGACTTATTCCTGGATGATGATGGTCGTCTTTATCTTTATGAAGGTTGTAACGAAAATAAACCTCTGATGGCAGTAGAGCTTGATACTCAAAAATTTCAGCCAATTGGCAAAGAATTGGAAGTGATTGATCCGGATATGCAGAATCGTGGATGGGAAGTAGCTGGTGACGATAACCTCGGAAAAAGTGCAGGTGATACTGCACTAAAAAATTTCTTACCCTGGATAGAAGGCTCCTGGACGAACAAAATCAATGGAAAATATTACCTGCAATATGCCGCTCCAGGTACCCAGTTCAAATCGTATGCCGATGGTGTGTTTTTATCGGATTCGCCAATGGGCCCTTTTAAGTATGCCCCTTACAGTCCGTTTTCTTATAAGCCAACTGGCTTTGTAACCGGTGTAGGCCATTCTGCTACATTCTTGGATAAAAATGGACAGCTCTGGCATATTACAACTGCAAACATTTCGGTACGCCAAATGTTTGAACGAAGGCTTGCTCTCTTTCCCTCGGGGACTTTACCAGACGGACAATTAGTTACAAACACTTATCTTGGTGATTATCCTCAATTTGCCAACGGGACTGTAAAAAATACATTACAGAACAATTCACCGGGATGGATGTTGCTTTCTTATAATAAACCTGCAAAAGCATCTTCAACACTGCCGAATATCGGGCGGCAGAATTTCAATCCGTCAAATGCATTTGATGAAGAAATTAGAACCTGGTGGGCAGCAGCTACAGGTAATCCTGGTGAATGGCTTGAGGTAGACCTTACTAAAAATTGCCGGATCAATGCTATTCAGACCAACTTTGCCGATCAGGGTGCAAAAGCTTTTGGTCGTTTACATAACGATGGATATCAATATTATATAGAAGCATCGGTTGATGGCAAAAAGTGGAAAACAATTATTGACCGAAGTGATACCGCCCGCGATGAACCCCATCATTATGTACAACTGGATGATCCCGTAAGAGCACGATATATAAGGATAACCAATGTACATTCTCCGGCAGAAAGTGTATTCTCTTTATATGATCTGCGTATTTTCGGTTCCGGGTTAGGCAAACTCCCGCCTAAGGTCAATGGACTTACTGCCAGGCGTGATCCTGCGGATCAACGCCATGCAAGTCTGTCGTGGACAGCTGCACCAAATACCGATTTCTATATTGTAAGGTACGGCATAGCGCCGGACCATCTTTTTAGCAATTTCCAGGTGTATAAATCGAACCGTGTGGATATAAATTCACTTAATGCCGGTGTTGATTATTATTTTACAGTTGATGCAGTAAACGATACAGGCATAACTCAAGGCGATAAAACACTTTTGATAAAATAACTATTTATATTATAAACAAGCACCTTACATAAAAAATATGAATAAATTAAAAAAAACGGCTATTATTATTTTTCTCAATCTGTTGATTTGCCACTCTATTTTCTCACAGGTACAAAGGATTGAAACTACAGAAAAGGAGCCCTGGAAAACAGTCGTTGCGCCTTTGTTACAAAAATATGACGGTACGACCGAACGAATCATCGAAATATTCCCATCAAAGAAATTACAACAAATCGATGGCTTTGGTGGATGTTTTAACGAAAGAGGGATGGATGCCTTATCTGTTTTAACTGAAGTTAAACGACAGGAAGTTGTTCGACAGCTATTCGATACTACTTCCGGCTGCAATTTTAATATATGCCGAATGCCCATAGGCGCCAGTGATTATGCCATGGATTATTATTCATTAGACGATACTCCGGGCGATTACAAAATGGAACATTTTAGTGTAGACAGGGATAAAAAGTACCTCATCCCTTACATAAAACTTGCCATGAATTATAATCCCAACCTGAAAATATGGGGCTCGCCATGGACCCCCCCGGTATGGATGAAAGCAAACAATCATTACTCTTGTCAAGGCATGCAGGATAGTTGTCATCTGCAATGGAATCCTAAAATACTCAATGCTTACGCTTTATATTTTGAAAAATATATAAAAGCCTATCTTAATGAAGGTATTAATGTTTATGCCATTCATGTTCAGAACGAACCGTATGCATGCCAGAACTTTCCAAGTTGTCTCTGGACAGGGGCTGAAATGCGCGACTTTATTCGGGATTATCTTGGACCTAAATTGAGAGGACTTAATACTGAGATTTGGTTAGGAACCATTAACAATGGCAGGTATGATGATTGTGCAGGTACCGTACTTTCAGATCCGGAAGCTGCAAAATACATAACCGGCGTTGGCTATCAGTGGGATGGTAAATTTGCCATTGGTGTTACGGCTATTAAAAATCCTGGTTTCAAGCTTATGCAAACTGAATCGGAATGCGGAGGAGGCGAAAACAATCTGCAGTCGGCACAATATACATTCAGCCTGATAGACCATTATTTAAAATCCGGGGCAAATTCTTATATGTATTGGAATATGATTTTGGACCAGAGTGGGCTCAGTTCATGGGGATGGCCGCAAAATTCATTAATCAGCATAAACCGCAATTCCCGCGAAGTTAAGTATAATATGGAATTTTATGTAATGAAACACTTTGCGCATTTTATCAAATGTGGAGCTTTCCGGTTGGCAACTTCAGGTTATGACGAGAATGCATTGGCTTTTATTAACCCGGCTAATGATCTAATCCTGGTTGTAATGAACAGCTCACAATTCAGCAAGAAATATACCGTAAAGGTTGGGGATAAAATGTTTGAAGCAGTTCTTCCCGGACAATCGTTCAACACTTTTAAAATTGATTAATTCTTTTGTAAACTCTTAAAATAATATAGAAATGAATTTTATTTAACAATCTAATAAAGGCTCTAAAAATGAAAAAGAACATTACTTACTTTCTGATTATTATGTTTACTGTATTTTCCTATGCCGGAAAAACTAAACAAAGCAAATATCCTTATATGGATTCCAAATTACCGGTTGAAAAGAGAGTTCATGATTTACTAAGTAGAATGACAGTGGATGAAAAAATTCAACAACTCGATATGTATTGGGGAAAAGAAGTAGCTAATATGGGAGGACATGAAGCGGCTTCTTATTCCGAGGAGAAAGTGGAAGAAATGATCGGAACAATAGGGATAGGTTCCGTACACGATTTCTATCCAATCCGGGCTGAGATTGGAAATCAAATACAAAAGTACGCAATGGAAAAAACCCGCCTCGGTATTCCGGTTATGTTTATAGAAGAAGCTCTACACGGTTATTGCGGATTTGGAAGTACATCCTTTCCTATTCCTCTCGAATTATCAACAGCGTGGGACACAGCTTTGGTACATAAAGTAGGAAGGGCAATAGCCACAGAGACCCGGGCGCATGGTGTTGATATGATTTTGGGACCGGTACTTGGCCTAGCGCGCGATCCCCGTTGGGGAAGAGTAGAGGAAACCTATGGTGAAGACCCTTACCTGGACGCTATGAACGCCGTCGCTATGGTAAAAGGGCTACAGGGGGCTTCACTTGATCGTGAAGATGCTGTTATTGCAGAGCCTAAACATTTTGGGGTACACAGTATACCCGAAGCCGGCAGCAATACATCGCCTGTCAGTATTGGTGAACGTGAAGCCCGCTCCTCTTTTTTATATGTGTTTGAAAAAGCTGTACGCGATGGTGGCGCTATGGGAATTATGGCTGCTTATCACGAACTTGACGGAATTCCATGTGTAGATAATAAATGGCTGCTTACCGACGTGTTACGCAAAGAGTGGGGATTTAAGGGCTTTGTTTTGTCGGACCTTGGGGCGATCCGTATGACATTAAATGATCATAAGGTTGCGACCGATACCGCTGATGCTCTTGCTCAAACATTTAAGGCTGGTTTGAATATGCAGTTTTATGATTTCGACCATAAAGGCTTTCACAAGGCTATGTTAAAAGCTATTGACAAAAAAATGCTTTCTGAAAATGATTTAAATAAGGCTGTTAGAGATGTATTAAGGGTAAAATTCTTGTTGGGTCTTTTTGATCATCCGTACGTTGACACAACATTAGTTTCAAAAGTATCTATAGAAAAGAAAGTCAAGTAAATAATTCAATCCCACCCCGGTTTTTTCCGGGTGTTACCAGCCTTGCTTTCGGTCGAACTGATTAGTAGCCAATTCATTCAAGAGGACTTAA